>Ga0335083_10004846_pt1 | contig 17086 bp, 12 predicted proteins | sample Lox_Sample_42_FD_206716 | JGI IMG/M metagenome (GOLD analysis project Ga0335083, IMG submission 206716) | Soil microbial communities from Loxahatchee National Wildlife Refuge, Florida, United States - Lox_Sample_4.2 | ecosystem: Environmental > Terrestrial > Soil > Wetlands | place: USA... | reverse complement strand
TCACGCGCGCCCACCATGCTCGGCGCGGCCGTGCCGCCCGAAGTGCGGAGCGCCGCGCCCACGCCGCCGACGGCGCCGCTCGGCTCGACGCCCTCGCGCGCGCCCGCGGCCCCGGCCGCCGTCGCCGCCGCGACGAACGGCGCCGATTTCGCGCAGAAGCTCGGCGGCCTCGGCCTCACCCCGCAACAGGTCGAAGGCGTCCTCAGCCTCTCGCGTGAAGTGCTCGAGCGGGTCGTGTGGGAAGTCGTTCCGACCTTGGCAGAAACGCTGATCCGCGAGGAGATTCAGCGTTTGACCAAGGAATAGCGCGGGCAGCGGCTCGAACGGCGGGCGCGGTCGAGTAAACTCCGCCGCCCCGATGGCCGAGTCCGAACTACCGAAAGCTTACGAGCCGCAAAGCGTCGAGCCACGCTGGTACGCGTTTTGGGAAGAGCACGGCGTCTTCGCGGCGTCGCTCGATCCGAAGGACACGCGCCCCGTCTACGTCATTCCGATGCCGCCCCCGAACGTCACGGGGTCGCTCCACATGGGGCACGCGCTCTACACGCTGCAAGACGTGATCATCCGGCACGCGCGCATGCGCGGCCTCAACGTGCTCTGGCAGCCGGGCATCGATCACGCGGGTATCTCGACGCAAGTCGTCGTCGAGCGGCAGCTCAAGCGCGAGGGCAAGACGCGCCACGATCTCGGGCGCGAGGCGTTCATCGAGCGCGTCTTCGCGTGGAAGGAGCAGAGCGGCGGGCGGATCCTCCAGCAGATGCGCGTGATGGGCTTTTCGGCCGATTGGGCGCGCCAGAAGTTCACGATGGATCCGGACATGTCGCGCGCCGTGCGCGAGGCGTTCGTCCGGCTCTACGAGGAGGGGCTCATCTACCGCGCGACGCGCCTCGTCAATTGGGACGTCGAGTCGCAAACCGTGCTCTCGGATCTCGAGGTCGAAACCGAAGAGAACGTCCAGGGCGAGCTCTACGAATTCGCGTACCCCGTTGCGGACGCCGACGCGTCGCTCGGCGCGACCGAGCTCGTCGTCGCGACCACGCGCCCCGAAACGATGCTGGGCGACAGCGCCGTCGCCGTGCACCCCGACGACCCGCGCTACCAGCACCTGCACGGCAAGAAGCTCAAGCATCCCTTCGTCGCGCGCGAAATCCCCGTCATCACCGATCCGGTGCTCGTCGACATGGCGTTCGGCACGGGCGCGGTGAAGGTGACGCCCGCGCACGATTTCAACGATTTTGCGACGGGCAAACGCCACGGGCTCGCCGAAATCGCCGTGATCGGCCCGAACGGCACGATGAACGAGCAAGCCGGCGAGTTCGCGGGGCTCGAGCGCTTCGCGGCGCGCAAGGCCGTGAAGAAGCGGCTGGCCGAGCTCGGCCTCGCGCGCGGTTCGAAGCCGCACACGATGACGCTGCCGCGCTCGCAGCGCACGAACAGCGTCGTCGAGCCGATGATTTCGACGCAATGGTTCGTGAAGATGGAGCCGCTCGCCGTGCCCGCGCTCGAAGCGGTGCGCGCGGGCAAGACGCGCATCGTCCCCGAAGAGTGGGTGAAGACGTGGGAGCACTGGCTCAAGAACATCCAAGACTGGTGCATCTCGCGCCAGCTCTGGTGGGGCCACCAAATCCCGGCCTTCTATTGCGCCGCGTGCGGCCACGTGAACGTCACGCGCGAGGACCCGACCGAGTGCGGCCAGTGCGCGAGCACCGAGCTCGTGCGCGACCCCGACGTGCTCGACACCTGGTTTTCGAGCGGACTCTGGCCGTTTTCGACGCTCGGCTGGCCCGATCGGACGCTCGCGCTCGAGCGCTTCTACCCCGCGAACGATCTCGAGACGGGCTACGACATCCTGTTCTTCTGGGTCGCGCGCATGATGATGATGGGCCTCCACTTCATGGGCGAGGTTCCGTTCAAGCGCGTGCTCTTGCACGGCATGGTCGTCGACGAAGTCGGCGACAAGATGAGCAAGGTGAAGGGCAACACGCTCGACCCGCTCGACTTGATTCACGGCGTCGAGTTCGAGAGCCTGGTCAAGAAATCACTGCCCGACGCGCCGCTCGACGAGGCGATGGCCAAGTTCAAAAAGGCGTATCCGTCCGCCGCGCAGATGGGCAAGGGCTTCGCCGCGTACGGCACGGACGCGCTCCGGCTCACGCTCGTGAGTTACTCGCCGCAGGCGAAGCGCATCGCGCTCTCCCCCGCGCGCATCGACGGCTACCGCCGCTTCTGCAACAAGCTCTACAACGCGACGCGTTTCGCGCTCGGCTACGTCGCCGGGGAACGGCCGAGCGGCGCCGTTCCCGCCGCCACGCTGCTCCAAAACCGCTGGATTTTGAGCCGTTTCGCGCGCGCCGCCGCCGCGAGCACGCTCGGCATCGACGAGTTCCGGCTCGATGACGGCTCGGGCGCGCTCTACCACTTCGTGTGGGACGAGCTCTGCGACTGGTTCCTCGAGATGTCGAAGCCCGTCTTCGCGCACGGAACGGACGCGGAGAAAGCCGAGACGCGCGCCGTGCTCGCGCACGTGCTCGAGGGCTCGCTCCGCGCGCTCCACCCCTACGCGCCGTTCATCACCGAAGAGTTGTGGCAGCGCTTGCCGCGCCCCACGTCGCGTCCCGTTTCGGTCGCGCTCGCGCCGTATCCGACCGCCGACGACGGCCGCACGGACGAAGCCGCCGAACGCGACATGGCGCTCGTGATGTCCGCCGTGGGCGCCGCGCGCGCGACCCGCAGCGAGAACGAGCTCCACCCGACGGCCAAGGTGCCGCTCGAGCTCCGCGCGGCCGATGCGCGCACCCGCGAGCTCTTGCAGGCGGAAGCTCGTTCGATTGATTTTTTGGTGGGCACGGCGGGTTCCGTCGTCGTGGCCGCACCGGGCGGCGCCCGACCCGCCGGCACCGTGCTCGACGTCGCCGGCGACGTCGAGGTGCTCGTCGGCCTGCGCGGCCTGGTCGACAAGACGCGGGCCGCGGAGCGCATCACGCGCGCACTCAAGGCCGTCGAGAAGGACCTCGTCGTCATGACGAAGCGCCTCGAAAACAAGAACTTCATCGCGAACGCGCCGCCCGAAGTCGTCACCGAGGCACGCGCGCAGCTCGCGCAGCTCGAGCGCCAGCGCGCGCGACTGCTCGAGGCCCACAAGCTGCTCGACGAGCTCTGAAGCGCGCCGTCAGCGCGCGACGAGCGTCTCGTACACCTTGCGCGTCTCGCGCCCGACGTTTTCCCAGGAATAGCGCGCGGCCTTGTCGAGGCCGGCCTGGACGAGCTCGGCGCGCAGCCCGGGCTCGGTGAAGATGCGGAGCATGCGCGCGGCGAGCGCGTCCGGATCGTCGGGCGGAACCAGAATGTCCATGCCCGCGGCGAAGTCCGGCGTGTCGAGCGCCGCCACCGCGACGACCGGCGTGCCGCACGCCATCGCTTCGAGCGTCGAGAGACCGAAGCCGTAGCGCGACGGGAACACCATCATGGTCGTGGTCGCGTAGTAGCTCGCGAGCTCGTCCTCGGGCACGAAGCCCTTGAACGTGATGTCGGACGCGCCGAGCGAACGCGCGAGCTCCTCGAGCATCGGTTGGTCCTTGCTGCTCTTGCCGCCGATCAGGAGCTCGGCGCCGGGGACGCGCTTTTTCACCTGCGCGAACGCGCGGATCAGCACGTCCACGCCTTTGCCGCAGCTCACCTCGCCGATGTAGAGGATGCGGTTGTCGACCCGCGCGAGCTCGGGGCGCGGGTGGTACGTGCCGTGATCGACCCCGTAGCTCACGACGTGAATGCGGCTCGGATCGGCGCCGTGCTTCGCTACGAGCTCGTCCTTCGTCACGCGGTAGGGCACGATCACGGCCGCGCACTTCTTCACGCACAGCCGCGTCGCCGCGCGCACGAGGCGCGCCTTCGCCGAGGAATCGAAGCCGCTCACCTGGAACGGGATGAGGTCGTGCACCGTCACGACGACGGGGCGCTTGCCGAGCAGCACGGCGATGGCGGCGCCGGTCGGCGAAATGCCGTGCCACACGTCGGCGTGCTGCGAGCGCAAATCGGCCGCGAGGCGCACGAGCTTCCCGCCCGCGGCGAGCGCTCCTTTCGAGAAGCCTTGTTCGATCGAACGAACGACCGCGCCCGTCCGGCGCAGATTCTCGATGAGCTCCCACACGTAACGGTCGTGGCCGCGCCCCGTGTCCTTGGACGGATAATACGGATACGAGAGAACGCCCACGCTGAGCGCGGGATGATCGGCGTCGGTCATCGGAGTCGCCGCGCGCTCACTCGGCGGCGCCGCCGAGAAACACGGCCGTCCAGGTGTCGAGACCGGGAGGCGCGTCGGACATGAAGGAGACGACGGCGCTCTGCGACAGCCCGGCGCTGCTCAAGAAGTGGGCGATTTCCGGCGCGAAGAGGTAGCGCATGGCGTGCTTTTCGCGGAGCTCGGAGACCTCGCTCGTCTTCTTGTCCTTGACGAACACGTGATAATTCACGTCCACGACGTTGTCGTTCGGGTGCACGACGGGTTCGGCGAGCCGCGTCACTTCCGTCGCCGCGTCCTCGAGCCGGAGCACGCGCACGGCCGGGCGCAGGTGCAAGACGGCGGGGCCGTACCAGCAGTCGAAAATGAAGAGGCCGCCCGGCGCGAGGTGCGCGCGCAGCGTGGCGAGGCCGGCGAGCAGATCGGCGTTCGTCGTCTGATAGCTCATCACGTGAAAGAGCGAGACGACCACGTCGAACTTGCGAGCGAGCCGCACGCTCCGTAAGTCACCTTCGACGAACTCGGTGCGCCCGCCCGTCACCTTGCGCGCGCGCGCTTCGTCGAGCATCGCGGGCGAGCGGTCGACGCCCACGACGTCGTAGCCGCGCTCGGCGAGCAAGCTCGCGTGCCGCCCGGTGCCGCAACCGAGGTCGAGCAGCGTCTTCGCGCCCGGGCGATGCCGCTCGATCAGCGCATGAACGTAGTCGGCCTCTCCGCGGTAGTCTTTGTCGCGGTAAAGAAGATCGTAGTAGCGGGAGTAATTGCCGAAGACGGACATCGCGGAGGTTTTCTCGCGTCCGCGTCGGGCTGGCAAGGTGCTCGGTCGGCCGCGGGACCGGCGGCGCTCGCGCGCCGGCCCTCACCTTGCCTGAGCGCACGTCCAAGGGTATTCACGCGGGATGCAAGGCGTCGAGTATTTCCGCGACGGAGACCAGCTGCTCGCCATCTTGGTGCGCGCCTCCGCGTCGAGCAGCGATAAGTACAACTTCCTCACGGACTCGAGCGCTCCGTTTCAGCTCGGCATGAATTTCTACAAAGCCGGCGACAAAATCCCCGGTCATTTTCATCTGACGCGCGAGATCTCCCTCAATCAGATTCAGGAAGTCATCGTGATCGGTCACGGCAAGACCAAGATCACGATCTACGGCCAGGCGCGCCAGAAGCTCGCCGAGGCGACGCTCGCGGCGGGCGACATCATTTTGCTCGCGAGCGGCGGCCACGGCTTCGAGATCCTCGAGGACACGAAGATCGTCGAAGTGAAGCAGGGCCCGTACGACGGCAAGGTGAAGGACAAGATTGCTCTTTGAATCGGAAGCACGCGTCGTGAACGAAGCCTTCATTCCCGTCTGCGAGCCGCTGCTCGCCGGCAACGAGCTCAAATACGTCACCGAGGCCGTCTCGAAGGGCTGGATCTCGTCGTCCGGCGGTTTCGTGAAGGAGCTCGAGCAGAAGTTCGCCGCGTACCTCGGCGCGCGCCACGCCGTGACGGTGACGAACGGCACCGCGGCGCTCCACCTCGCGCTCGTCGCGGCCGGCATCGGTCCGGGCGACGAAGTGATCGTGCCGACCTTCACGATGATCGCGTCGGCCGCGGCCGTCTGTTACACGGGCGCAAAGCCGGTGTTCGTCGACTGCGAGCGCGACACCTTCAACATCGACGTAGCGCGCATCCCCGAGAAGCTCACGGCGCGCACGCGCGCCATCATGCCCGTGCACATTTACGGCTTGCCCTGCGACATGGCGCCGCTCACGGCGCTCGCGAAAAAGCACGGCGTGCTCGTGCTCGAGGACGCCGCCGAAGCCATCGGGTCGCGTTACGACGGCAAGCCGTGCGGCGCGATCGGCGAGCTCGGCTGCTTCAGCTTCTTCGCCAACAAGGCGATCACGACGGGCGAAGGCGGCATGGTCGTCACGAGCGACGACAAGCTCGCCGAGGGCCTCCGCTACTACAAGAACCTGTGCTTCCCGCTCGACGGGCCGCGGCGCTACGTGCACGAGCACGTCGGCTTCAATTACCGCATGCCGAACACGGTCGCCGCCATCGGCCTCGCCCAGCTCGAGCGCGTGGACGATTACGTCGGGATGCGCCGCGAGAATGCGCGCCGCTACAACGAGCGACTGCGCGGCGAGCGCGGCGTCACGATCCCCGTCGATAAGCCTTATTCATACAATAGCTATTGGATGTATTCGATTTTGATCGAGGACGACTTCGGGCGGTCTCGTGACGAGGTCATGAAGGGGCTCGGCGAGCGCGGCATCGACACGCGGAGCTTCTTCGTTCCGATGCACCAGCAGGCGGCTCTCCTCGCTTACGGTGCGGAAACGTCCGGCAGCTACCCGAACTCGGAGCACGTGTCCCCGCGGGGGCTCTACCTGCCTTCGAGCTCCGGGCTCACCGAAGCGCAGATCGAGCGCGTGTGTCGAGAGCTCTTGTCCCTCCGGCGGTGAGCGAGGGGCCGCCCGGGCGTTGCAAATGTTTTTCGTCGAGCTTCGGACTGGCGCGGGCGAGACTGCCGCGCCTGGAATTTGCTAGAGTCGTTCGCGGATGGGTGATTCGGGCTTGTTGTCCAAAATTCGGGACCGACTGCTGGGGCAGCCACCGCTGCCCGCCGAGAACCCGCGCGTCCTCTTTCTGACGCGGAAGTATCCGCCCATGATCGGGGGACTCGAGACCCTGAGTTACAACCTCACGACCGGCTACTCCGGACCGAAGACGATCGTCGCGCTCGGGCGGCTGCAGCGGCATCTCGTCTGGTTCCTACCGTACGTGAGCTTGCGGGTGCTGCTCACCGGCCAAAAGTACGACGTGATTCACGTGGGCGATCCGATGCTGACCTTCGCGGGGCGCCTCGGACGCGCGGTTTGGGGGAAGAAGGTCGTGGTCTGCGTCCACGGGCTCGACCTCGTCTACGAGTCGAAGCTCTACCAGGCGTACCTCAAGGCGTTCCTGTATGCGGACACGTACGTCGCCATCAGCGCGGCGACGCGCGAGCTCGCCGAAGCGAAGGGCCTGTATCCCGTCACCATCATCACGATCGGCGTCTCGCGCGATTTCTTCGCGATCCAGCGGCGCGCCGACGCGGACGCGGAGGTCGCCGCCGCGCGCAAGGGGCGCCTCGTGCTGATGACGACGGGACGCCTGATCCCGCGCAAGGGCGTCGCGTGGTTCGTCACGAACGTCTTGCCGCGGCTCGACGTGCTCTACGTCGTCGTCGGCGGCGGACGCGATTACGAACGGATCAAGCAAGCTGCCGCGGACGCCGGCGTCACCGACAAGCTCTTGCTCATCTGGCAGCCCGAGCAAGAGCGGCTCTACGACATCTTCCGCGCCGCCGACGTGTTCGTGATGCCCAACATTCCGATCCCGAACGACGTGGAAGGCTTCGGCATCGTCGGCATCGAGGCGGCGGCGAGCGGACTGCCCGTCGTCGCGTCGCGGCTCGAAGGCATTCCGGACGCGGTCGCCGACGGTGAGAGCGGCATTCTCGTCGAACCCGGCAACGCCGACGCCTACGTGGCGGCCATCGAAAAGCTCGAGGCCGACCCGGCGGCGCGCGTCGCGTTCGGCGAGAAGGCGCGACGCTACGTGCGCGCGCGGAACGATTGGCGCGAAGTGATCGGCGCCTACACGCGGCTCTTCAGGGACTTGTGCGGTGTGCCGCTGCCCACCGTCGTCACCCCGCGGGAAGAGACGACGCTGAGCTCGCGGCCGAACTAGCGCCGGGCCGCGCGTCCGCGCGACGCGCTCAACGCGCTCGCTCAACGCGTGCCGAAGCGGAAGCGGCCGAGAAAGCCGATTTGGCGGCCGTCGGCGTTTCCGCCTTGCCCCAACAAGTTGTAAAACTGGAACACGCCGCCCACGTCGATCGTCGGCGTGACCGAGACGATGCAGCCTCCTTCGAGCGGGACCGTGAGGCCGCCGCCCGTGTAGGGCGACCCCGGCCCGCGGTCGGGGTAGCCTTCGAGTCTGCCGCCGATGCCGGTGCCGACGAAGGGCGCGACCTTCGGCGTCACCTGGAAGTAGAACCAGGCGGGGACCCACAAGTAGTCCTGGTTGCCGCCGTCGTCGTCGGGGCGCCCCGTGAGGCCGATCTGCAATGAAGGATCGAACACGAGGGCCACGACGTCGCCGAGGTTCACGCGGCCGAGCACGCCGCCGCGGACGGACAAAAGCACGCTGTGGCTGAAGCGCAGGAACGCCGGCGCGTCGCCGTTGAAGTCGAGCTCGAAGTTCGGCCGGCGGAGGATGGAGTAGAGGATGCCCATCCCGATGTCGTCGTAGACGCCCCAGCCGTTGCGATCGGCGTCGCAATTGGGGCAAAAGCCGCCGAACTGAAAGAAGGGCCCGATTTCGTGGATGACGCCGAGCGCGAGCTTGTCGGTCACGCCGAAGTAGACGTGGAGCGGGAAGTGAAACGGCGTGAGATTGCCGTTGTCCGAGACGTCGAGCCCCATCATCATGGGCCGCGCCGGCATGCCGGTGAGGTCGACGGCGTGCGCGGGCGTGACGAAGCTCCGGCGCGTGAACTCTTCCTGGGCGCTCGCGGTGGCGCTCACGCAGAAGGAGAGCACCGCCGCGAGCAAGACCGTGATCGATGATTTCACCGGGAAGACTCTAGTTCCCGCGCTCGACCGATCGCAAGCCGCGCGCGGCGAGGCCAAACGCCACGCGCGCGCCGCGTTCAGCCCGGAGTGAACATGATCGGGTAACTCACGGTCACGATGCCCGCCTCCGGCGGCGGAAACGTGATGCCGTAGAATTGACTCAGCACGCAACTCACGACCTTGCTGTCGGGGAGATCGGAGCCGCCGTTCGACGCGTTCGAGACCGCGCCGTCGCGCCCGATGACGAAGCGCGCGGTCACGCGCCCGGTGAGATTCGGATTCGACATCAAGCCGCTCTCGTAGCAACTGCGAAAACGCCCGTAATTCTGGCGCACGACGCGCTGAATCACCTCCGCCGGCAAGTGGCCGCTCGTCGTCGGCGGACTCGCCCAAGCCACGCGCGGACCCGTCGGATGGTGGCCGGGCCCGGTGCCGCCGAAGCTGTGACCGATGCCGGTCCCGCCGAGTCCGACGCCGCAGTTCGGATTGCACACGCCGCCCGTGCCGAGACCGATGCCCGCGCCGAGCCCGCCGCCGCCCTGCCCGGAACCGCTCAAGCCGAGCCCGCCCAAGCCGCCGCTCTCGCCCGGTTCCTTGCCGAAGAGCTCGCCCCACGCGTCGCTCGCGTCCGGCCCCGTCGCGACGTCCGCGCCCCACGCCGCCGACGGCAACGCGCGCGCGTTCATCGACGAGAGCATGCCGACGAGACCGAACGTCCGCGCCGCTTGGAGCGCCGCTTCGCGCGGCAACGTGAGCTCGCCGCCGCCCGCGATCGCGGTGCGCTTGTTCACCGAGGGACGATCGGGGCGTCCCATCTTGCCCTCGGGGCCGCGCGCGGCTTCGCCCGGCGTGCCGCCGCCTTCTGGCTCGGCGCTCTTGTCGTTCTGGTCGAGCTGGCGCTCGCGCTCCCGTTCGGCCTGGGCGTTCAGATACACGCGCATGGCCTCGACGCTGTCGCGATCGAAATCGCCGTCGAGCGACGCGCCGAGCGCCGGCGTGTAATACGCAATCGCGCCGAGAAATGCCGCCACCGACGCGACGGATACGGCGAACGCGCCGCCGAGCCCGCGTGTGTCGGCGCCGAGCGCGCGCGGCACGCGCTTGCCGGCCGTCACGCGCGTCACGCGAAACGCGATTTCGCCGAAACGCACCTCGTCGCCGGCGAGCACGGCGCCCGTCGGCGCGAGCGGTCGCACGCCGCCGTCGACGTCGACGATCGAGGCACGCGCGAACGGAGCGAGCTCGGCGGGCAAGAGGTAATCGACGCCGTCGCCGTGACCCACGTAGAACGGACGCGGCGGCGCGAGGTGCGCGACGTGGAGCACCGTGCCGCCCCAGAGCACCGTCACCTCGACGGCCTCGAGCAACGGATCTTCGCACTCGCTCGCGTCGACGGGCTCGCGACTCTGCAACATGACGTAGGCGGCTTCGCCGGGCTCCGCCTCGTCGCGCGCGTCGTGCGCGAACGAAAAGGCGAGCGGCGGTGGAGGCGTAAGAGGATGGATGTGCGCGTTCGGCGCACCCGGCTGTGCGTGGGCCATGGGAAGACACTCCTTGTGCGTGATGCGACGCGCGGGGCGGGCCGACCGCACGAAACGTGCGATCGCGAAGCCCGCCGAGAGAGCTCGTCGCTTGCACCAACATCGACAACGAGGGACCCTGAAGGTTCCCTGGGGCGCGGGGGCACGGTGCTCCGGCGCCCACCTCGCCGCCCGCGGTCCCACCTGTAGCGCCGTGTAGCCCGTGAGCCGGAGCCCGCGCAGAACCGGGGCAAACCGCGGTGCCTCTCCGCGCCCTATGCCGGCGAAATGCCTAAAAATAGCCCCACGGGGGGACAACGGTGGTGTACGTTCTAAGACGAGGTCTTCTCGGGCGTGGCTGACGAGGAAGTGAAGGAGGAAACCAGAACGGGCTTCGTGCTGGGCGAGGACGACCCGCTCGAGCGCACGGCGGTCGTGAATCTGAACGATCTCCGGAAGGATCTCGGGGGCAAGCGCCAGGTCAAGGACCGGCATCTCTTGATTCGCGCGCGCGGCGCCCAGCTCGGCCAGGTGTTGAAGCTCGGGCAGCAGCCGCACCGCGTCGGCCGCGCGAACGATTGCGAAATCTGGCTGAGCGACGACGGCGTGAGTCGCCGGCACGCCACGATTCACTACGAGGCCGGCGTCTACACCATCGAGGACACCGGGTCGGCGAACGGGACCTTCGTCGGCGGGCAAAAGATCGAGCGAGCCTCGCTGCGTGACGGCGACCTCATTCAATTCGGACCGCAAGCCGTCTTCCGCTACTCGGTGGCGGACGAGGGTCAGGAGCAGCTGCTGCGCCAGCTCTACGAAGCGAGCGTCACGGACGCGCTGACCGGCGCGAACAACCGCGAGCATTTCGACAGCCAGCTCCGCATGGAGCTCTCCTTCGCGCGCCGGCACGGCACCGATCTGTCGCTCGTCATGTTCGACGTGGACCACTTCAAGCGGGTGAACGACACCCACGGGCATCCCGTCGGCGACGAGGTGCTCGTGGAGATCTCGAAGGCCACGCGCCGGCTCGTGCGCAACGAAGACGTGTTCGCGCGTTACGGCGGTGAGGAGTTCGCGCTGATCCTGCGCGGCATCGCCCTCGAGGGGGCGCGCATCGTCGGGGAGCGGCTGCGCGAACGCATCGCCGAGCTCGTCGTCACGACGGAGAAAGGGCCGCTCAAGGTGACGGTCAGCGTGGGCTGCGCGTCATTCGCGAGCACGCCGGAAGCGACCGCAGAAACGCTCGTGCAGCTCGCCGACAAGCGCCTTTACGTCGCCAAACGCGGCGGTCGAAATCGCGTCGTCGCCGACGGCTGAGCTCGCGCGCGCGGCGACGCGCCACCTCAGGGATTTTTGCGGAAGGTGAGCCAGCGCAGCTCGACCGGCGCGCGGCTCATCGGCACGTCGAACGTGTCGATGCCGCGCGCCCACTCCTCGAACCAGCGCGTCGGCGGCCAAGCGTTCGGCGGCAGCCGCGCTTTTTCGTACTCGTACACGGATTCCTCGCTTTGGAGCGCAAAGCCCTGCGCGGCGGCGAGCGCCTTGATCTCCTCGCGCAAGAACACGGTCGACCAAAAGACGTGACTGAGCTCGCGCGCGAGCGCGTCCGGGCGGTAGCCGCCGACCGCGAGAAACGCATTGAACAAGAGGAACCCGCCCGCTGCCGCGAGCCCCGCCGCGCGCTCGAACCAGCGCTCGAGCGCGGCAACGTCACGAAAATCGGAGACGACCTCCGACGCGACGATGAGGCGGTAGTGCGACGCCGGCAGCTCGAGCGCGCCGTGGAGCACGTCACCCTGGAAGACCTCGACGGTGAGACGCGCCTCGGCGGCCGCGGCGCGCAGCGTGGCCGCGAGCTCCGGGCTCCGTTCGACCGCGTGCGTCGGAAACCCGGCGCGTGCGAGCGGCAGCGCATTGCGCCCCGTCCCGGCGCCTACGTCGAGCACCGGCACGGCGGCGGGCGTGCCGAGCGAACGCGCGAGATCCATCACCTTGCAGTCGGGATGCTTGCCGAAGAGCGGCGGCTCGCGCGTCGAAGCCCACTCGGCGTACTCGGACTCGAGCGTCGCGACCTCGAGCGAAAGCGTGTACGAGATGGTCTGCTCCGGCGCAGGATCCGTCTGGTACTCCACGACGACGCTCGAGCCGCGGGCCGCGTCGAACCCTTGCTCGAGCTTCTCGGCGAGGAGCCCGCGCAGGTGGGCGAGCTCGGCCTCGTCGAAGGCGCGGCCGTGGAGCGCGAAGAGCCCGCCGAGCATCTCGACGTAATGGTCGAGCAGCGCGGGGACGGCGGGTAGCCGCAAGCGGCTCGTGCCGAAAATTCGCTTCGGCACGACGCGCAGCATGCTTTGCCTCAGCACCTGGCCGTCGAGCTCGTAGTCGCCGAACGCGCGTTCGCTCCGCTTCGTGGTCACGGCGCCGACGACGATAAACGACGCCGGGCGAAATGAGGAGGCGGCGCGGGAAGTCTGTTCGACGCCCGCTCGTTGAGCTACGTCCCGCCGCTATGCCCGAGCCCGAGCCGAACGCCCCGGACGCGAGCGTGCCGGAGCCGCCGCTCGTCCCGCCGGGACACCCGCTACGGCCCCGCGCGCTCGTGCTCGCGCTCCTGCCGAGCGCCGCGGCGTTTCTCTTGATGAGCACGGATCGGCATTTCACGTTTTCAGTGCCGGTCGGCGCGGCTCTCTGCGTTCTCGCCGTCACGGGCGTGCTCGACTTTCTCGGCACCTTCGACGACGCCGCCCCGAGTGACGCCGGCTCGCCGCCGAGCGACGCCGCGCGCGCGCCCGGCTTGTTCGGTCCGCGCATGGTCGAGCTCCTCGGCAGCCTCATCCTGTGCGTCGCGGTGCTCCGCCTGGTCGTCGCGGGGCGCTTGCCGTTCGGCAAGGCGGGCGCGGCGGTCGGCGTCACCGGCACGGTGCTCTGGACCGGCGTCGCGGTCTTTCGCTTGCTCGGGAGCCTCGGCATCGTCGACGAATCGAAGCCGCTCCGGAAGCGCTGGGGCTTCTGGCTCTTCGTGCTCAACGTGCTCCTCTACGTGCCGCTGCTCGGCGCGTATTCGCTGAGCGACCCGTGGGAGACGCACTACGGCGAGGTGGCGCGCGAAATGCTCGCGCGCGACGACTGGATCTCGACGTGGTGGGCGCAGGAAAACTGGTTCTGGTCGAAGCCCGTCCTGGATTTTTGGCTGCAGGCGCTCTCGTTTTCGGCGCTCGGCGTGCGCTTCCTGCCGGACGAAATGATCGCGAGCGTGGCGCAGGGGCTCGCCCCGCGCCCCGAATGGGCGGCGCGACTGCCGGTATTCTTGCTGATGCTGCCCGCCGTGTATCTCGCCTACCGCGCGGTGGCGCGGCACTTCGGCGAACGCGCCGGGTTCTTGGGCGCGCTCGTGCTCTCGACCGCGCCGCACTGGTACGTCATCGGCCGTCAGAGCATGACTGACATGCCGTACGTCGCGCCGCTCACCGCGGCGCTCGCGTGCGTCATGCTCGGTCTCGCCGCCGATCCGGAAGCGACAGCGCCGTCGTTCGCGCTCGGGGTCGGAACGCGCACGGTGCGCGTTTCGGCCTTTCATCTCGTGAGCGGGCTCGTCGCGGTGACGGTGCTGCCGCAGGCGCTTTACCTCTTCTCACGGCACCTCACGCTGAGCACGCAACCGCACCACTTCGGGTTCCACTTCCACGCCGACGAAATCCTCTTCGGCTCGCCGGGCAACTGCGGCTTACCCGGTAACGACCCGTGCCACACCGTCCCGCCGGTCGATCCGGTACTCCAGCCCGGGCTCCTCGGCGTCGTGTGGCTCGGCGTCCTCGGGCTGTTTTTGTGGATCAACCGCGGTGAGCGCCGGACGGCGCGCCTCTACTTCATCGCCGCCTGGTATTGCACGGCGCTCGCGACGCTCGCGAAGGGCGCTCCGGGCCTGGTCCTGCCGATCGCCGTCACCATCGCCGCCGTCGGCGCCATGCGACGCTGGAAGGACTTCGCGCGGCTCGAATTCGTCGGCATGACGCTCGTCGTCGCGAGCGTCTGCTTGCCCTGGTACGTGCAGATGTACGTGCGCCACGGCCCGGGCTTCACCGATCGGCTGCTCTTCCACGATATGTACAAGCGCGCGTTCGTGCACGTCCACGACACGAACACGGGCGACGACGTGAGCTTTCGTTATTACGTCTGGCAGCTCGGTTACGGCCTGTTTCCGTGGACGGGGCTCGCCGTTGCGGGCCTCCTCGGCTCACAGCGCGACGGCGACGAGGCGAAGAGCCGCCGCGCCGAGACGCTCGGGTTCTTGCTCCTGTGGTTCGTCGTCGCCTTCTCGCTCTTCACGATCTCACTCACGAAATTCCACCACTACATCTTGCCCGCGGTCCCGCCGATCGCCCTCTTCGTCGGCTTGTTGCTCGACCGCGCGTTGCCGGCGCTCGCGCCGCGCGGCGCCGGTCTCGTCGCATATCTGGGCTTGATGGCGGGTTCGGCGCTGCTCTGCGTGGGCGCCGTGCTCGAGCTCGGCGCGGCGTCGCTCATCGGACAGGTGCCGCCGCCGGGCGCGTCCCCGCTCGCGGCGGCCGTGTGCGCGGCGTGCGGCGTCGCGCTCTTCGCGCTCGCCGTGCGGCGCTGGCCCGCCGAACGCATCCAGGGCGACTACGCCCAGGCGGTGACGGCGCTGTTCGGCCTCGCCGCGGCGGCGGTCGTCCTGCTCGTCGGCCGCGATCTGTCGTCACTCGAGGATCCGGACGGACCCGCGCGCTTCACGCAGCTCGCGAGCTACAACTACGCGCGACCGTGGCCGCTCTCGCTCGATTTTCACGGAGTGCTCGGCGCGATCACCGCGGTCACCGCGCTCGCGACGGCGCTCTTCGCCGCGCCGCGCCTGCGCCATCACGCGGCGGTGCTCGTCACGTGCGTCGGCGTCTGGGCGGCCGTGTGGGCGCTCGACGTGTACCTCGTCCGCTCCGCGCCGCACTGGGGCCAGCGTGAAACCATCGCCGAATACTACAAACGCCGCACAGGGCCGGAAGAGCCGCTCGCCGCTTACCAAATGAATTGGAAGGGCGAAAACTTCTACACCGGCAACCACGTGCCCGCGTTCATCTCGACCGGCGCGAAATTCAAGAGCTGGGTCGGCGAGGAGCGCGACGAGGGCACGCGGGTCGTCTTCTTCGTCACCGAACACTCGCGTGAATCGACCTTGAAGAGCGAGCTCGGCAAAGTGAAGAAGTACGAAAAGCTCACGACCAAGGACGACAACAACAAGTTCTTCCTCGCGCGCGTCGAGCTCTGAGCGCCCGCGACGGTCGCTCACGACGGCGGCCGCGCGCACGGGGGCAACGGTCGCTCACGACGGCGGCGGCGCGCACGAGGTGCCGGTCGGCACCTTGGCAGAGTGAAAACAATGCGGATCGGGCAGATCCTTCGCGAGATGCGCGTGCAGGTCGCGGCACTGCACGCTGTTCACCTGCGTCAGATCGGTGCCGAACGGCCAACCCAGGTTGAAGCAGCTGTCGAGGCAATCGTCGATGCCCGTGTACGTGTTCGCCGGCGAATCCTTGCAGTTCTGAAGGTAGGTCTGGCAGTAGTCCGCGCAGGCGAGCTCGCGTGGATCGTCGCCGGAGCCCGCCTGCCCCGCGACGTTGCTGCTGGTGCCGCCCTGAGCCGCCGTACCGCCGCCGGTGCCGCTCGTGACGCCGGTGCCGCCGGTGGAGGGTTCGCCGCTGCCGCCCGTGCCGCCGGTCGCGGGGGCGAGCGACGGATCGACGTCGAACTTCGGCAGCACGCACGCCGCCACGAGCAACGAGGCTGCGGACCACGCGAGCGCCCCGCGCATCAGAAGCTCCCTCGCAACCCGGCCGTGCCGGGCCCGACGTACGCCTGCGCGGTCGCCCGGCTCGGCGCCGTCACGAGCAGCACGACTCCGAGCGCCGCGAGCGCGCCGCCCGCGTAAAATCCGACGCTCGAGACGCCGCGGAGCGTGTTGTAACCGTTGATGCTGCTCTGCTCGCTCGGCGCGCAGCGACCGTTACGGCAGTTCGGGTTGCCGTCGAGGTCGCTCTTCTTGCCGACGGCGGCGAGCCCGGTGATGCCGCCGACCACGACCCCGACACCGCCCGCGCCGATCGCGACCCAACCCCAGGTGCGCTGCGACGACGACGGCGCCTGCGCTGCGGCCACGGGCACGGGAGCCGGTGCGGGCGGCGGCGTCACCGGCGGCAGAGCGAGCACCGGCGCTACGGGCGGGGGCGCGGGCGCCGCGAACTCGAGCTTCGCGGTCTTGTGCTCGGCTTCGGCGAGCGTCACTTCCGCGTGCGCCGTTTCGGTCCCGTGGCGCGCGTCGATCACGTGCGTGCCCGGGTTCACGAGCCTGCCCTCGCTCACGAGCGACGAAGCGACCGGCTGCCCGTCGATGCTGATCGAGCAGTCGGCGAGCTCGGCGCCGCTGACCGCGACCGCGAGCGACGGGATCTTCGGCTTGAGCGCGGCGAGCTCAAGCGCGGCGTCCGCCTGCGCGCGTTTCTGCACGCTGTAGTCGCCCGCGGGCACCTGCAAGCTTGCCGCCTCGAGAAAGCGATCGGCCGCCTCGACCCATTTGCCGACCTTCACGAGCGCGCGCCCCGACCAGAGTCCGAGCGAGGGCGCGCGCAAGAGGGCGTACGCTTTCTCGAGCTTGTCCGTGGCCGTTGCGAAGTCGTTCGCCTGGTAGGCTTCGACGCCGGCCGTGCCGAGCGCGCGAGCG
>Ga0335083_10004845_pt1 | contig 17087 bp, 13 predicted proteins | sample Lox_Sample_42_FD_206716 | JGI IMG/M metagenome (GOLD analysis project Ga0335083, IMG submission 206716) | Soil microbial communities from Loxahatchee National Wildlife Refuge, Florida, United States - Lox_Sample_4.2 | ecosystem: Environmental > Terrestrial > Soil > Wetlands | place: USA... | reverse complement strand
GAAAATGTCGCCGCCTGTTACGCCCTCGTCGCTCATCAACCCGCCAATGAACGCGATAGTGCTTCCGTCCGGCGACCACCTGACGTTGGCAACCTGCGTGTCCGGCTTGAGGATCGTGCGCACCGCCCCGGAGGTGGCATCGATGGAGTACAGTTGCGCTACGAACCAGTTGTCATCGCCTGAACCGGGCGCGGCCAGATACGCCAGGCTCTTCGAATCCGGCGACCAATCGAATTCGTACACGTACATATCCGCCGGCGAAATAGCACGCGTCGCCCGGGTCGCGAGATTCACAATAGCGAGCCGCTGCTCGTAAATCTGCGACGCCACGACGCCCGTATCCGCTACGGTCGCCTCTGTGGGACCCGGCACTCGCGTCGCACCCGCAATCCATAGCAAGGCGATGCTGCGCCCGTCCGGCGACCACGCGGGCTTTTCGATATAGCCTTCCAGGTCCGTTATCTTGCGCGGCTTCGCACGGCCGGGCTTATCGGAAATGTACAACTCCAGTTGGGACGGCGACTCGCTGCTGGAAACGTAGGCCAGCCGGCCATCGCGCGACCAGGCCAGGCCGTGCACCGAGTGCGCTGGCTCCGTCACTCGCCGCGGGGACGCGCTCGAGTCCCTTAAATCCTTGACCCAGACGGTGGAATTGGCGCCTTCGGCTCCATCCGTGGCGCGGCTGGATTCGATCCACGCGGCCATTCCGCCGTCGGGTGAGACTTCGACCTCGCGGAATTGGTGTACCAAAGAAAGCGAGTCCAGCGCATTGTCGATCGCTGGACTCGCCCAAGTCGGAGAACTGAAGAAAAGAAGAAAACCGGCTAGCAGAACTGGTGGTCGCACACCTTCATCGTAGCGCTACACGCCCCTTGATCACTGCTGTGGCGCAGGTCGACCGCGGCCCGGTCCGCCTTGCATCACCGTGTAGCCCGATGGCACCGTGAACAACGTTGGATCCGGTTCCGCGCGAGTGATATTGGTCAACTGATACACGCTTTCGCCGAACCGCGGATCGCTGCTTTTGCTCATCACCACCATCTGAAGATCCGGCGAGTACCAGGTTTCGGTTACAACCTGGATGGCGCGGTCATTCCCGGCCGAGCCCGCGGCGATGGTCCGCGTAACGCGCGTTCCGGTTGCATTAAGGCCCTGGATCACCTGCGTGCCCAGGTCCTCCGTGGTCGCGTTCGCGCCATGCCGGGCGTGCGCCATAGGCCGCGCCCTGGAACTCGCCGTTCCATTTTGCGATTGCGGGCCGCGCTGAGAAATCTGCATCTGCCGCACGGTATGAGCGCTGGGATCCAGCACATAGCTCATGCTCGCCACCGGATCGTGGATAAACACGGTGGTCCTCGGAGTGGCACCCGATGCAGACAGCGGCCCGATCGAAGACATGGTCTGCTCGGTGCGCGTGCGCCCCTGACTATCGCGTGCCATCGATGCCGTCGAGGAACGCTGTATGTGCGTGCCGTCCGCCAAGGTTTGCGTGAACTGTGTCGAAGCTTGCGCCGAATAAGGCGCTCCGGTCACCACTTTGCGTGAGAATCCAAATTCGCCTCGCACGAAAGCGAAATCGCCGGGTCCGCCCGGAGGCGGCGCCATTCCACGATGACCAGGTTGCGCAAACGCACCGGCGCTCGCGAGCGCTATCAAAATGACGGAACGTGGTCCAAACATTTTTCTTCTCCTAAATCTATTTCTACTGAATCAGCCGCACTCCCCGCGCCAGCCCGTCCTGGCCCAGCAGAACTTCCGCCTGAACCGGCTCGGCACCGGCGTCTTCTCCCATCGAAAAACCCATTAGCTGAAGCGACGACACTGGCAGTTGTACGCGAACCACCAAGGTTGTTTCCACCGGCGGAAGATCGTCTGCCTCTGGAAGAGGATAAAAGCTGGAGGCCAGCTCATCGGTTCGCACAACCGCATACTGAGCCGCCGGCACGCTCGCGCCAGGCGCCGGACGCTCACTCGCGGCCTGCTGCGCTTGTGTATTCCGATGCCACGGAACTGGCGCGAAGAACAACACGGCAATCGCGGCCGCGGCTGCCAGAAAGCCAGCCGCCGTGGATGCCCAAATCGTGCGGCGCCGGCGCTCGGCACGCGCCCGAAACGTGGCCCGCAAGGTCTGTTCGACTCGCGGCGAAGCCTGGAGCGGCTCCAGCGCCGCCAAAGCTCTCAGCCCGTCCATGAGTTGTTGTTGTTCATGCTCGTTCATACCGCACACCTTTCCACGGCTCGCAGCTTTTCCATCAGCAGCGCTCGGGCGCGATGCAGGCGCGACCGGATGGTTCCTATGGCGCAACCCAACACGCCGGCCGCTTCGGCGTAATCCAGTTCATGCAGATCGCACAGCACCACCACTTCGCGATAGCCCGGCGGCAGCGCCAGCACTGCCTTGCGCAGCGTTTCGATTCGCTCCGTTTGAACGAATTCACCGGCGATATCCTGTTCGCCCGCCAAGCGTCCCGAGTACTCGTTGTCGGGATCGTCCAATACCGTAAGATACGGCTTCTCGCGCTCCAGGCAGCGCAGCACCAAATTCCGCGCGATGCCGTACAGGTACGCGCCAGCTGACCCCCGCCGCGGGTCAAATTGCTTGGGCGCGCTCATCACCACCATAAACACGTCCTGCGTCACCTCTTCGGCGATCTCGGCCTTGCCGCTCATCTGCAGCGCGAAGCGAAATACGGCGCCTTGATGCCTGCGGTAAAAGTCCAGAAAGGCCTTTTCGTCGCCGGCCGAAGTCAGCCGAAGCAGATCGCCATCACTAGGTTGGGACGGGGATTCCAGCATTAGTGTAGAGGACGATCTGCGCCGGCCATTGCTAGGTATTCGCCCGGCCAGGCTGAAAAGTTCCACTTTTTTGAGCGGCTGTCTACCGCAAAGTCACGATGGTCGCGCCCCAGCCGCCAGCCTCGGCAGGTGCGTCGCTGAAGCTCTCGACAAACGCGGTCCGCGCCAGCAGGGAACGCACGATTTCGCGCTGCACCCCAATCCCGCGACCATGTATGATTCGTAACGCTTTGAATCCCAAGCGGTGCGCTTCCACCAGATACTCTTCGACGATGGGCCGCACGTCGCGCGGAGGCACGCTGTGCAGATCGAAGACGTCGGTGATCGGAATGCGGACCGGCTCTTCTTCCATGCGTCACTGCTGTTAGCCTAACATTGTGAATCCACTGGCCGAGTACCAGTCACGGCTGGCCGCGCGGCAGGCCGTTGCCGAGCGAGACGACAAGCTGTTCCGTCGCGTGGGAAACGCGCGACTGCTCACGGCCCTGGCAGGTGTGATCATGGCTTTCTTCGTCTTCGGCGAGACGGTAATTTCACCCTGGTGGCTGGTGGCTCCCGCGGCTCTGTTCGCGGTTCTGGTTGTGCTGCATGCGCGCATCGTGGAGCGGCTGGAACGGGCCAAGCGCGCCGTCAGATTCTATGAGCTCGGCTTGGCGCGGCTGGAGAATCAGTGGATGGGCCGGGGCGAGCCGGGCGAGCGCTTTCGCAATCCCGCACACGTTTATGCCGATGACCTGGACCTGTTCGGAAAAGGCTCATTGTTCGAGCTGCTGTGCACCGCACGAACACGCGCCGGCGAGGACACCCTGGCGCGGTGGTTGCTTTCACCTGGTTCCTCGGCGGAAGTTGCGGCGCGGCACCAGGCCATCCTGGATCTGCGGCCTCGTCTGGATCTGCGTGAAGAGCTGGCGGTGTTGGGAGACGCGGTTCGTGCTGGAATGGACCCTGAAGCAGCGGCTCGTTGGGGCCAAGCTCCGCCCGTTCTCTTTCCCGCCGGCGCCCGCGTTCTAGCGCCGTTGCTCGCTTCAGCGGTGGTAGTTACTTTCGGCCTGTACATGGGCCGGGTGTCCACGCGTACGCCTTTCATGGTCGCGCTGCTGGTGGAGCTGGCGTACGGCTTTTTCCTGGGTTCGCGTACTCTTCAAGTGACCAGCGCGGTGGATGCTCCCGCCCGCGATCTGGGCCTGCTCGCCAAGCTTCTGGCCCGGATTGAGACAGGAGCATTTGAATCGCCTCTACTTCGCCGCATGCAAGCCGAACTGAAGTCCAGCACCCTGGTAGCGTCAGCGGAGATTGCCCGCCTGCGGCGCCTGGTGGACCGCATGGATTGGCAGCGCAACATCGTCTTCGCCCCCATCGCCATCGCACTGCTATGGAGCGCCCAGATCGCTATTGCCATTGAACGCTGGCGCAAGCGTGCCGGCCCGCATATCGGGTCATGGATCGCCGCAGTAGGCGAGTTCGAGGCGTTACTCGCACTCGCCGGGTACAGCTACGAACATCCGTCAGATCCGCTCCCGGAGCTGATCGAGATCGCCGGAGGACGGTTCGAAGCCGAAGGAATCGCGCACCCCCTCATGCCGGAATCGCAGGCCGTACGCAATAACGTCCAACTCGGGGGCGGCCAGCGGCTGCTGATCGTAAGCGGATCTAACATGTCGGGCAAGAGCACGCTTCTGCGGGCGGTGGGTTTGAACACCGTCCTGGCCTGGGCCGGCGCCCCGGTGCGGGCGACCCGCCTGCGAATCTCGCCGCTGCGCCTGGGAGCTTCGATTCGGGTTCTCGACTCGCTTCAGGACGGCCGCTCGCGCTTCTACGCCGAGATCACGCGCCTGCGCGAGATCGTGGATTTGACGCAAGGCGGTTCCACCGCTCTTTTTCTCATCGACGAGCTGCTCAGCGGAACCAATTCGCACGACCGCAAGATCGGCGCAGGGGCGATCCTGCGCACGCTGGTAGACCGCAGCGCTCTGGGTCTGGTAACTACCCACGATCTCGCGCTCACCGCCATCGCCACCGATCTTTCCTCCCGCGCCACAAACGTCCATTTTGAAGACCTGCTCTCGAACGGCAAGCTGCACTTCGACTATCGCTTGCACCAGGGCGTCGTGGAACGGAGCAACGCGCTGGATCTGATGCGCTCGGTTGGGTTAGAAGTCTAACATGCCCGTCCGCGAACGGCGCAGTCCCACGATCGAACAACTGACGCTCAGGAGCTCGAATTCTGCCAATACTTACCAGAGGTTCGCGGCGTGCTCTATCGCGCCTAACGTTGGAGGTGAACGTTGCTCGAAAGTCTGATCCCCCCGGTTCGTCCGATCCTACGTAGTCTGACGCGCAGCCCCGGCTTCACCGTCTTTGTGATTCTCACGCTCGGTCTCGGGATCGGCTGTAACACCGCGGTCTTCAGTGTGGCGGACGTATTCCTCTTCAAGCCTCTGCCATTTCCGGATGCCGGCCGCCTGGTCATGCTGCACGAACGCGCGCCGTTCGACACCACCGTGTCGAGCCCGGTTTCCGCGGCGGATTTTCTCGATTTTCAGAGGCAGGCCTCTTCTTACCAGCAAGTCGCTGCCTACCAACAAGTCGACTTCAATCTCTCGGAGACCGGCGATCCCGAAACGGTGTACTCGAGCGTAGTCACTCCCAATTTTTTCGTTACGCTCCGGGTCAAGCCTCTGCTCGGCCGCACCTTCGCGCCCGGTGAGGACGTGCCCGGTAAGAATCAGGTCGTCTTGCTGAGCTACGGACTCTGGCAGCGGCGCTTCGCGGCCGATCCCAACGTCGTCGGACGTCAGATCAAGCTGAACGGAAGCACGTTCTCGGTCATCGGCGTGATGGGCAAGAGCGTCCGCTTCCCGGTCGGAGGCGAGCTGTGGACGCCTCTCGCGCTCACGCCTCGCGACCAAGCGAACCGCGATTGGCATTCTCTCCGTGTAGTCGCTCGCCTCAAGAATGGTGTCTCCGCATCGCAAGCTCGCGCGGAGCTGGAGACGATCTCCGGCCTTCTGGCGAAAAGCTACCCGCAAACCAACCACGGTTGGGGAGTCATCGTCCAGCCGCTGCATCGCTATGTCACCGGCGAATTCAACCGCCAATATTCGCTGCTACTACTCGGCGCCGTTTTCTTTGCGCTGCTCATCGCCTGCGCCAACGTCATGAGCCTTCAGTTTGCGAGAATCTCCGGACGTCAAAAGGAATTCGCAGTTCGCGCCGCACTAGGGGCCAGCCGCTGGCGCATCGTTCGCGAGATCGTCACCGAGAGCGTCCTGCTGTCGTTCGCCGGTGGACTGGCTAGCCTGCTTTTCTCCGGCTGGAGCCTGGCCGCGATCGTCTCCAACATGCCTGGTGATGTCGCCCGTTACATCGCCGGGTGGGACGACATTCAGCTCGATGGCCGGGCTTTGGCATTCACCCTGGCAGCCGCTATCTTCGCGGGTATTCTCTCCGGCCTCGTTCCCGCGCTTCGAGCCCGCGCCGACGTGAACGATGCGCTGAAAGAAGGCGGCCGCGGGACTTCCATGAGCCGCACGCGCCTCCGTTCCCGCAGCGTACTGGTAGTTGGCCAGATCGCAGCCGCCTTAGTCCTGCTGGCCGGCGCGGGGCTCATGCTTAGGAGTTCGAGATCGCTGCTCAAGGTCAATCAGAATCTTCACCCGAACTCGATCCTGACCATGCAGATTGTCCTGACCGACCAACACTACGGGGCGGCCAGCCAGCGCGCGGCATTTTACGACCGAATGCTCCAGCGTCTGGCCGCATTACCCGGTGTCGAGGACGCAACGCTCGTCTCCAATCCACCCTACGGCTCCAACCAAACCGCGCTCCCGTATACGGTGGAAGGCCAGCGCGTGTCTAATGCCAGCGAGCGGAGATCGGCCGAGGTCGAGACAATTAGCCCAAACTATCTGGACGCTTTCGGAATTCCGCTGATCCGCGGCCGGGCATTCCGCGATTCGGACGGCGCTGACGCCCCTGGCGTGGTTATCGTCTCGGAGAATTTTGCGCGCCGCAATTGGCCCGGCATGGACGCCATCGGCCATCGCATCCGCCTGGACTCTAAGGGCGCCTGGCTGACCGTAGCGGGCGTGGTCAAAGATGTGCGCTACGATCCCTGGGTCACTGAGATCGCGCCCACAATCTACCAGCCCTATCGGCAGTCCCCGCTTTACTACACCTACATCGCGCTCCGCACAAAAGGCGATCCGCTATCGTTGGCTGCACCCGCGCGCCGCGCCATCGCTGCCCTGGATATTGACCGGCCGGTGTGGGAGGTCAAGACCCTGGATCGCGTGATCACCAACCAAATTATTGGCCTTTCCTATGTCGCGGTGATGCTGACCGTTTTGGGCGCGATCGCCTTGGTGCTCTCAGCGGTTGGCATTTACGGCTTGATGGCGTACACCGTCACCGAAAGAACGCACGAACTCGGCATTCGTATGGCGCTAGGGGCCGACCGTTCCGACGTTCTCCGAATGGTCGCGCGACGCGGAATCCTGTTGACCTTTTGTGGTCTCGCCATCGGCTTGGCGATCTCAATCCCACTCGCGCGTCTGCTCTCCAGCCTGATCTACGGCATTAGCGCGAACGACGCCATTACGTTCGGCGGGACTGCTCTGCTGTTGGCCGCGGTCGCCCTGCTGGCCTGCTATCTACCGGCTCGCCGGGCGATGTCGGTAGATCCCATGGTCGCATTGCGCCAGCAATGACGGCGCTTCTAACTTCGGGCGGCGGGATCGGGAGCGGGGTTGGCAGCCGGATCGGCCGCACGCCGAAGCCAGTGGTCGATGGCTTCTTCGAGCTTCTCCAGACTTACCGGTTTGGCGATGTAATCGTCCATGCCCGCCGCCAGGCAGCGCTCGCGGTCCCCTGCCATAGCGTTAGCGGTGAGAGCGCAAATGGGCGTGTGCCGTTGGTTCCGCTCGCGGTTGCGAATCACCGCGGTCGCTTCAAAGCCGTCCATCTCGGGCATTTGGCAATCCATCAGGATTAAGCCGTAGCTCTTCTTGCTCGCTGCGTCCACGGCCTCGCGGCCATTCTTCACCGCATCCACCGCCAGCCCTAACTTTTCGAGCAAACGCATCGTAATCCGCTGATTGATTTCGTTGTCCTCGGCCAGCAGCACTCGCTGGCTATGACCCAGCACTGCCGCCGTGAGATTCGCCAGCCCGTCGCGCTTGGGGGCGGCCGGTTGTGCCGTAACTGGAGTTTTAGGCGAGGAAACGGCGGCTGACTGCGGCGCCGGTGCCGGAATGGTCACCTTGATACGCGGCTTGGCGCCCCCGGCCGGTGCCTTCACCGGGCTGGCCGCCGTGGGAGCGGGCGCGGGAATGGATGCTTCCCCGCCCTGGGACGCTTTACCTAAGGCAACCGTAAACCAGAACCTGCTGCCATGATCCGGCTCGCTTTCGACGCCGATGTCGCCGCCTAACAGTTCCACCAATTCCTTGGAAATCGCCAATCCGAGCCCCGTTCCACCGTACTTGCGCGAGTTGGACGTATCGGCCTGCGTGAATCGCTCGAAGATGCGCGTTTGATCTTCTTGTGCAATGCCAATTCCTGTATCGTGCACCGTGAATCGAACCCGGCTGCTATCGGCCGATTCGTCCTCTAAGGCGGCGGTCAAACCGATTCGTCCCGCGTCGGTAAACTTAATCGCGTTGCCCAGCAGGTTATTGAGCACTTGACCCAGCCGCTCGGGATCGCTCACCACCGTGGCCGGGACATTGGGAGCTATTTCCGACCTGAACTCCAGGCCTTTGGCGCGCGCCTGCAGTGCGAATAGCGAAACGGTCTCGTCAATAACTGTTCTAAGCGAAAATGGAACCGGGCGGACGCTCAACTTGCCCGCTTCGATGCGGGAGAGGTCGAGAATGTCGTTAATCAGGGAGAGCAGCGACGTGGCCGAGCGTTTGATCGTCTCGGCGTACTCCTGCTGTTCCGAGTGGAGCGTGGTTCCCAGCAGCAGGTCCGTCATCCCCAGCACGCCGTTCATCGGTGTGCGAATCTCGTGGCTCATGGTGGCCAGGAACCGGCTCTTGAGCTGCATGGCCTCGCGCGCGGTTATGAGAGCGTTTTCCATCTCTTCGTTCTTCCGCTCCAGCTCCTGCGCGTACTCCTTCAGTTTAGTCTCGCCAGTCTTGCGCGCCGTGATGTTGCGCACGATCGCAATCCAGTTCCAGTCGAGCTCCAGCAGACGCATCTCGTAAGTCTGCGGCGCTGACGGCAAGGCTACGCTGAACTCCACAATCCCCACGGATTTGGTTCGCTGCACATGCTGCTGCGCTTGCAGAAAGTGATCTACGGACTCGGGTGGCAGAACCTCCTTCAGATGACGCCCCAGAAACTTCTCCGCTTCGAGAAACGGATCGGATTGCTCGCCGCCCTTGGCATCCTGTACTTTGCCGTCGCGATCCAAGCGCAGGAAGAAGTCCGGTAAGGCTCGAAACAGCGCGCGTAATTCAGTGGCGATTTGAAAAGCGTGTTCGTCGCTCTGTTTGCGTTGCGTGACATCCACGGCAGCCAGACGCATTCCGGTGACTTGGCCGGATTTGCCGGTCAGCAATTCCTCGTGAATTTCCACCACCACCTGGCTGCCGTCCGGCCGCTGATAGTCTCTCTGGTAAGGAGACCCCGCCGCTTTAGCCGACATTCGGTTGACGATTTGTTCGGTGTATTTTTCGCGGCAGCCGGGTGGCGCCAGTTCCTCGCAGTGTTTGCCGATGAATTCGAGCCTGGTGCGTCCCACCAGCTTGGCAAACTGCTGGTTGGCGCGCCGCACGATGCAGTCCCGATCGATTTCCAGGTAACCGATGGGAGCCGTCTCGAACACGTCGTCGGTGAAAACTCGGGCGTCCTTCAACGCACGAGAGGGTTGGGCGGACTGGGCGGACTGGGAGCGTAGCCGGCGCAAATGATGAATCACTAGCGCCAAAACGATCAGGCACAACACCCACACCAATAGGTCAAGGATCGGCACGCGCCTCGGCTCCCAAGTTCCGGTCGATACCGGATGATCGGCGCTAGGCGCTAAATCCTTTAGAAGTAGACTGTTAACTATGTTGCAAGCCGGCTGGGCTTAACCGCCGATCAGGTTGATGGCGCCGATTCCCCCACGGATGTCCAATCGTACCGTGGTCTTAGCCCGGCCATAGGCTTCGTTCACGTACTCTCCGCCGCGCTTCTCCAGCCCGCGTGCATTGATGCCGCCAATGCCGCCCTGCGCGTCGGCCACCACTCCAACCCCTTCCGGCAGATAGACGGTGACCTCTCCCACTCCGCCGCGCAGATTCACCGTATAGTCCTTCTTGGGCGTCCCGCGCAGGTCCAGCCGCAACTCGCCGACTCCCATGTGAATCTCGACGTTGCGCAGGTTGAGCGAGCCGAGATCCAGCCGCCCTTCGCCAGCGCCGAAGTCGACGTCCAAATCCAGCGGCTTGTCGTCGTTGAGGCGCAGGTCCCATCGATACCGAGTGTTGCCGGTGTGAACACCTGAGGGCTCCTCGACCCGCAAGCGGCCCCGGAAATCGCTCGCATCGTAATGAATTTCCGGCCTCATAGCCAGCCGGCGAAACGAAAACTCCCCATCCATCAACTTCGGGGAACCACCCCGGACGCTGAGTTCGCCCGCGCCCATCCTCAACTCGACGGTAACGAATTCGGACTTATCCAGGTCCACTGAGCGAGTAAAGGTCTGCAGCGGCCCGTGCTGGTCCAGATCGGCGACACAACCCGAGAGAAACCCGAGAGTTAGCGCAACGGCCGGAACTGGACCATACTTGCTGACAAAGGGCATTCGATGTTCACCTTACCACGAAATACGCTGGGGGCCCGGCATAGAGTTCCGCCGATTTGTCATGCCGCGCTGGTGTCTCAGGCGGTTCCCTTAGGTGGTGCTCGAGGTAACTCTCAAGTTAAACCACATTCTTGGCTTAGTACATTTTCTGAAACACACCCAACTGGTACACTTGGGCATCATGGTACCGAGTACCGTGCGCTGTCTTTACTGCCGTAAGAAGATTGGTCCGCTGCGACGCCTGCGGGACCAGCAGTTCTGTTGCGCCAGCCATCGCGAGAAGCTGAACTCCAAGTCCGCCCGCGCCGTGCGCGAAGCCGAGGAACTTTACGCCCTGGAAGAGATGCACAACGGAACCTGGCGCGTGGTCACCCAGCTCAAACCAGAGGATCAGGAGGAACGTAAAGCGAATTTCGGCGCAACCATTTTCGTTGCAGCCGCAATTGCCTTGCTGCTGGTTGCTCTTTCACAAATTCCCAGCGGCGCGACCGCCTCGAAAGCGCAGTCGTCAGGCGACAACAGCACCCAGGTCACATCTCATCGTTTGGGTCAGGCGCTGGACAACCTGGTTCAAAGCAAAGGATCCAGTCACCTGCGGGAGGATTTTCACGACGGTTTGAGTAACTGGGAAGGCCTGCTGCCAGGCGGTTCGGATTGGGCCAAGCAGGGCGATGAAGTGCGCCCAACCTCACTCAGGATTTGGAAGCCGTCGGAGCCACTCTCCAACTATCAGATGGAGTTCATGGGTCAGATCGAACGCAAGAGCATGGACTGGGCATTCCGGGCCGCCGATACGAAGAATTACTACGCCACAAAGCTGGTCATCACCCGGCCAGGTCCGCTTCCCAATGCCGGCCTGGTTCGCTTTGTCGTGCTGAATGGACGGGAGCGGGAGCGCGTGGAGCTGCCCTTGCCTCTGACGCTGGAACGCGGCGTGGATTACCGCGTGCGCGTCAACGTGCAAGGCACCCGATTCCTGACCTCGGTGAACGGCCAATTGGTCAGCTCTTGGAGCGATGACCGAATCAGCCGCGGCGGCGTCGGATTCTTCTCAGATAATGGCGAATCAGCCCTGTTGAAATGGGTCAGCGTTTCCGAGCGCGACAGCTTTCTAGCGAAGGTCGCGGCTCATTTCTCCTTGATTGCGTTTCCGGCAGTTGCGATCGCGGCCGCCCAGTAGGCCAGCCTGCACGCCCCCTGTATCGGAAAGCTGTTCATGCCGATATTTTCATAGGCCTTGGATTGGTGTGTTACTTTGAAGATTCCGGCGTTTCCATGAAATACCGGCGTTTGGTGCTCTGCTGGTACCTGGCGGCGGCGTTTGCATTCGCGGCCGATCCCAGGCTGGCGCAAAAGTCGTTCCAGGAAGGCCTCCACTTCGAGGACAGCGGCCAGTGGAAGCCAGCGGAAAGCTCCTATTCGGCGGCGATCCAAGCCGATTCCAGCCAAGCGGCTTATTTTCTGCATCGAGGCCGCGTCCGCCTGCAGCTTGCGGATAATTCCCTCGCGCTAGAGGATGCCGGCAACGCGCTTCGCCTCAAGCCGGACAGCGCCGAAGCGTTCGAGCTGCGCGGTGACATCTACGTCAAATTGCTCGAACCGCGTGAGGCGATAGCCGACTACAACCGCGCCATCGACCTGAAGCTCGACACGCCCGCCATCTACAATAGCCGGGCCGGGGCGCACGCCTCGCTAGGGGAGAATGACTTGGCGATTGCGGACTATACGGAAGGCATCAAGCTGCGCCTGGACGATCCAGTGCCGATCAAGCAACGCGGCAATGTGTATGCCGCCATGGGCCGTTTCAGCCAGGCTCTGGACGACTACGATCAGAGCATCAACCTGAAAGACGATTACGCCGACGCGTATCTGGATCGCGGATTCGCTTGGGGGCAGATGGGCGACTTCCCACGCGCCATCCAGGACTTCGATCGCGTTATTGCCTTGCGAAACAATGACGCCAAGGCGTACACACTACGCGGTGTCGCGAATCTGAAGCTGGATGAGAATGAAAAAGCGGTCGCGGATCTTACCGCGGCTATGAAACTCTCGCCCAAGGACGCATATGTTTATCTGGCCCGCGCGGCCGCGCTGGTGAAACTCGGCCGCAGCCAGGAAGCGTTCGAGGATCGCGACCAGGCGGTCCATTTGAGCCCAAATTTGGCCGAGGCGTATCTGGCGCGCGGCGGCTCCTATCACGAGCTCGGAATGCATGACAAGGGCATCGCGGATCGCACCAAGGCGATCGAGTTGGCGCCGGAGCTTCCGGAGGCCAGATACGCGCGTGGAAGCGCGTACTACTTAATGGGCGATTACTCGAAAGCTCGCGCGGACATGCAGGAGGCGCTGCGGCTCAGGCCCAGCTATCAAGAAGCGGCCGATGTGTTGAAGAAGGCCGAGGAGAAGCTGGCCGAAGCGGCGGCGTCGTCGGCCCCTGCCACTTTGGAAGCTCACGCAACGCAACCCGCAGTGCCCTCGCCCGTTACCGACGCCTCAGGATTAGTCAACCCAGGCAACTCCCGCCCTCGCGTTGAAACCTTAAGCGTGCCGATTACCTCGCCGGAAACACTCACTACAGACGCCCCGCGCCCCCAGCCAAAGGCGTTACCCGCGCCCCTCGCTTCCGCCGAAGAGCACGAGCGCCGGGGCCGCGCCCTCACTGAATCCGGAAATTACCCCGATGCCATCGCGGAACTGACCGAAGCCATCCGCCTGAAGCCTGATCTGGCTCGCGCCTATAACGCGCGCGGCTATGCTTACCTGCGCGCCCGCGACTATCAGCATGCGCTGGCTGACTTCAACGATGCGATCCGCTTGGACGCCAATTACACCAACGCCTACAAGAATCGCGCGGTAACCAAAAAAGCGCTCGGCGACGCCGAAGGCGCCTCGGCTGACTTGGCCAGGAGCAAGTAGCTATGGAGCTAACCACACTTGGACAGGTTATCGCGGAGAGAAGTCTGACTATCGCGGAAAACGCCAGAGAAGTCATGGGTGAACTGGGCGCGCCGCAAGAGTTCGAGGATCAAAGCGGCTATTATTGCCCGTGGCGGATACGCGGTCTGGGCTCCGAAAAAATCCTATACGCCGCGGGAATCGACAAATTTCAAGCGCTGCAATTGGCCCTGGCGATGATCGGCGTTACGCTGGAAGCGCGCTCAAAAGAGCAGCGCGTGAGACTGGCGTGGTCTGGGGAATCACGCAGTGGATTTCCGATCGAGGTATGAGCCTAAACCGCGAGCCAGTTCGCCAGCTCCGCGGCCGGACAGCGGATGCCGACGTAGAACGAACCGAACAGCGCATATACCGCACTTACCTCATCGAAGCGCATCTCGTAGATCAGCTTCTTGAAAACCAGCGGGTCGTCGGCGAACAGGTCCACGCCCCACTCCCAATCGTCGAAGCCGATCGATCCTGAAATGATCTGCTTCACTTCGCCCGCGTAGCGCCGCCCGATCATCCCGTGCTCGTGCATCTGGCGCTGGCGTTCGGCCATGGGCAGCGTGTACCAGTTCTTCTCCTCGCCGCGCTTGCGGTCCATCGGGTAAAAGCAGATGTATTTGTACGGCGGCACTTCAGGGTAGAGCCGCGGACGCATGGCCTCGCGCTGGCGCGCCAGCACCTGTTCGATCTCGGCGTTCCATTCTTCAGAAAATGGCTGGATGCCGCGATCCGCCAGCGCGTGATAGGTCTTCTGGCTGGATTCGTACAACCCCAGCTCCACCACCGATAGATACGATGTCGCTGGTTCCAGATAGTCCCACAGCCGGAGCTGGGCCAGCCGCTTTTCGGTATGGCCGAGTTCGTCGAAGGAGTTGCGAAAATGCACCAGGATCAAATCGCCTTTGTGCCCGAGCAGCGAGTACGCCGCGCTCTGACCGGATGCATTGCGCTCCATTTCGCCCAGCACCAGTGCGGCTTCCTGGACGATTTCCGAGCGCTGAGCCGCCGTCAACGCCTTCCACGCGGTCCAGCGAACGCGCAGCATCTGGTGCAGGACGCTAGCGCCTTCAATCGTCAACGGAACGGGCGGCAGGCTCTCTATAGCGGCCTCGGGTGGGGCATTGGGAATGGCTGGCATATCGAAAATTCCTTGTGTTATTTTATTTTCACACGGATATGAGCACGTCTCCGGGTTCTCCATCTGCCGCGCCAGTTGCGCCCTCTGAGCCTGCACGGATGTTCTCCCATGAGTTGGAAGCTCTGCGCGCCCGTCACAATGTCCGGCCTCTGCTGCCCGCCGAAGAGGGCTCTTCGGCCGCGCATCTGCCGAATGGCGTCTACGGCTTCACCTACGCTCCGGGCCAGCCGGAGGTGCCGCTGTTTTCTAAGCAGGGCTACCACAGCTTCGAAGTGCACAAAGCGTCCGATGGAACCGAGTACCTGGTGGGATTCGTCACACAACTAGAAGCGTCGGATCTGGAGGCCTCCAAAGTAGGCGCCGCGATCCGCCTCTTTCCCAGTCCTTGGGAGAATTCGCAGTCGCTCGTCCGCGTTCCTGTGGCCGGGATCGTGTCGTCCAAGCGGATGCCCCGCGAAGACGGCAATCCGTTTCCGTTCACTTTGGCTTAGGGCCGGGCACGAGGCCGAAGTCTGCTTCAAACCTGGGATAATCGAGCCAACGAGGTTAAATTCGTATGCGAAAGATGGTTCCGGCCGCTGGACTAGCCCTCACGGCCACGCTGCTGTACGCCGCGAAACTTATGCCCCCTCCCACCAAATCCGAACCAGTCACCGACGACATCCACGGAGTCAAGATCACCGATCCGTACCGCTGGCTGGAAGACCAGAACAGTCCCCAGACCCGCCAGTGGCTGGAGGCCCAGGAGAAGTATGCGCGCACCTATCTGGACGCCTTGCCCGGCCGCGCGCTGCTCAAGAAAGAATTCGAGGCGCTGCTGAAAATCGACAGCATGAGTGCGCCGGCGGCTCGCAACGGCCGCTACTTTTTCAGCCGCCGCCTGGCGAGCGAAGACCGCGCGTCGCTGTGCATGCGGCAGGGCTACAGCGGCAAAGACGAAGTGCTGGTGGACCCCAAGACGGTTACAACCGACCCGACTTCGTCGGTGAGTTACATGGGCATTTCGCGCGATGGCAGCCTGATCGCTTACGGCATCCGCAAAGGCGGCGAGGATGAGAGCGAGGTCCACTTCCTGGAAGTCGCGACGCGCAAGCCGCTGTCCGATGTGATCCCGCGCGGCCGTTTCAGCGGCTTCTCCATCAAACCCGACAAAACCGGCGTTTACTATTCCGTGATTCCGGCCAAAGGTTCACGTGTTTATTACCACGCCATGGGAACTCCGGCCTCCGCCGACAAGGAGATTTTTGGAAGCGGCTATGGACCGACGCAACTGATCAGCTCCGGACTTTCAGAAGACGGGCGCTGGCTAGTGCTGATCGTCGCCGATGGCGTGCCGGCGAAGAAGAACGAAATTTATGTGAAGGATGTGGAGCATAATGGCCCGATCGTGACCGTCACTAAGGACATCGAGGCAGAGTTTGATCCTGATTTCGCGGGCGACTCGCTGATCCTCACCACCAACTGGAATGCTCCCAACCGCCGCATCTTCCGCGCCGATCTGAAGAATCCCACGCACGATCATTGGAAAGAAATCGTGCCCGAAGGCAAGCTCGCCATCGATGGCGTGTCCGCGGCCGGCGGCCGTCTGTACGTCAGCTATCTCGACAATGTGGTCACGCGAATCAAACAGTTCGACATCGACGGCAAAGATCTGGGCGATTTCAAGCTGCCGGGCATCGGCTCCGCGTCTCCTTTGAGCGGCCGCTGGACTGACAACGAGCTGTTCTTCGATTTCACCTCTTTCGTCGTTCCCACCAGCGCTTATCGCTATTTGGTGTCGACCGGCAAAGAGGATCTCTGGTTCCAGCCCAAGGTTCCGATCCATACCGGCGACATGGAGGTGAAGCAGGTCTGGTATCCATCCAAAGACGGAACCAAGGTCCCGATGTTCATCGTCGCCCGCAAAGGCCTGACGCTGGATGGAAATCGGCCCACGTTGATGACCGCGTACGGCGGATTCAACATCTCTCTGACACCGCAGTTTTCCGCGATCGCGGCCTGGTGGACCGAGCATGGCGGCGTGTTCGCGCAGCCAAACCTGCGCGGCGGTGGAGAATTCGGCGAGGCCTGGCACCATGCCGGGATGTTCGAAAAGAAGCAGAACGTCTTCGACGATTTCATCGCGGCGGCCGAGTGGCTCATTCAGAATAAGTACACCAACCCTTCGAAGCTCGCGATTCAAGGCGGATCGAACGGCGGACTGCTGATGGGCGCCATGATGACGCAGCGCCCGGATCTATTCGGCGCCATCGTCTGCGGCGCACCGTTGCTGGACATGCTGCGCTTTCAGAAGATGTCGGTGGGCTCCTGGTGGACCGCCGAGTACGGCTCGGCCGATGATCCCAAGCAGTTCCAATATCTGCTCAAATACTCGCCCTACCAGAACGTCCACAAGGGCACGAAATATCCGCCCAT
>Ga0335083_10004844_pt1 | contig 17088 bp, 14 predicted proteins | sample Lox_Sample_42_FD_206716 | JGI IMG/M metagenome (GOLD analysis project Ga0335083, IMG submission 206716) | Soil microbial communities from Loxahatchee National Wildlife Refuge, Florida, United States - Lox_Sample_4.2 | ecosystem: Environmental > Terrestrial > Soil > Wetlands | place: USA... | reverse complement strand
AACATTCTCACGGCGAAGCCCTACGCGTTCCTCGACGACGCGCCGCTCGAAGAACGCCGCACGCAAGCCGTGATGAGCCGGCGCTGGCTCGACCCCGCGCAAGCGAAGGATTTGGGCGCGCTCGACCCGGAAGCGATCGCGCGCGTCTCGGGGGACGCGTGGCCCGACCCGCGGGACCCCGACGAGCTCGCGGACGCGCTCGGCGTCTTGGGTTTCATGACCGAAATCGAAGGCCGGCGCGATGATTTGACGGCCCATTTCGACGCCCTCACGAGCCGTGGCCGCGCGACGCGCCTCGACGTCGCGGGCGGACTCTGGGTCGCCGCCGATCGTCTCGCGGAGCTCCTCGCCGTCCACCCCGGCGCGCGCATGGAGCCCGTCATCGTCGCTCGCCCGCCGCGCGGCAGCGAAGCACCGACGTTCGAAGCCGCGCTCAAAGAGCTCCTGCGTTCGCGCGCCGAAGGGCTCGGCCCCGTCACCGTGGCGGAGCTCGCGCACTCGCTCGCCGTCGGTGAAGACGCCGTCACGGTCGCGCTCGCGTCGCTCGAAGCCGACGGCGTCGTCTTCCGCGGCTCGTTCCGTCCGGGTGGACGCGCCGAATGGTGCGAACGGCGGCTGCTCGCGCGCATCCACCGCGCGACCATCGACCGGCTGCGTTCCGAAATCGAACCGGTGACGCAGCAGGATTTCACGCGCTTCCTGCTCGCCTGGCAGCGCGTCGCGCCGAGCCAAAAACTCGCCGGCTCGACCGGCGTCGCCGCCGCGCTCGACATCCTCGAAGGCTTCGAAGCGCCGGCGAGCGCGTGGGAATCGGATCTCTTGCCGGCGCGGCTCGAAGAGTACGACGCCGCGTGGCTCGACGGCTTGTGCCTCGCCGGCCAAACGAGCTGGCTCCGCCGCACGCCGAGCGGCTCGGGCGCGACGCCCGTCCGCGCGACACCCGTCACGCTCGTGCCGCGCTCCGCCGTCGCCCGCTGGCGCGCGCTCGGAGCCGGCGTCGCGAACCAAACGCCGCTCTCGCCCGACGCCGAAGCCGTGCGCGCGGCGCTCGAACGCGGCGGCGCGTCCTTCTTCGACGATCTCGTGCGCGCGAGCGGCCTCGTGCGCACCCAAGTCGAAATCGCGCTCGGCGAGCTCGTGTCGCGCGGCCTGGTCGGCTCCGACGGCTTCAGCGGCCTGCGCGCGCTGCTCGTGCCCGCGAACCGGCGCGGCAAACACGAATACGGCCGCCAGCGCGGGCGCGGGCCGGTTTACGCGCTCGCGGGCGCCGGACGCTGGTCACTCCTCGGAGTGACGCCCGAGCCCGCCGCCGAGCTCGACGACGACGAGGTCGAGGCCGTCGCGTGGACGCTCTTGCGGCGCTGGGGTGTCGTCTTCCGGCGCGTGATCGATCGCGAAGGCGCGCTCCCGCCGTGGCGCGAGCTGCTCCGCTGCTACCGCCGGCTCGAAGCGCGCGGCGAGATCCGCGGCGGCCGCTTCGTCGCCGGCTTCAGCGGCGAGCAGTACGCCCTGCCCGACGCCGTCGCCGCGCTCCGCGCGACGCGCAAGCAGCCGCACGATCACGCGCTCGTCGCCGTGAGCGCGGCCGATCCGCTCAACGTCGTCGGCCTGCTCACGCCGGGCCGCCGCGTCGCCGCGCTCGCCGGCAACCGCATCCTCTTCCGCGACGGCATTCCCGTCGCGGTGCGCGAAGGCGCGACCACCCGCCTGCTCTCCGAAGACGCGCAGACACCGGCCCACGAGCTCGAGTCCGCGCTCATTCGCCGCAGACTCCCGCCGACCGTGCGCGCCTATCTCGGCAACGCCGGCTGACCCGCCGCCGCACGCCTGGCCTTTTTTGGGTGGAGGGGTGACCGCCTGACCCCAACGAAAAAGACCGTCATTTCGCGCCGTTCCAGCCGAAAACCCCGCACGGCGAAGATTTCGCGTTCCAGGCGACACTGATGCTGCGTTGAAAGCCCGCCGCTTCGCTTCGCTCTGCGCCGCGTGTCTCTGCCTCGCGACGACACCCGCCTTTTCCACGGAGCCCGCCGTGGCCGTCAACGCGCCGGACGGCGCCACGTGCGTCGACGGCAAAGAGCTCGTCGACGCGCTCGCTCGCGCTCGCGTCGCCGCCTCGCTCTCCCCCACGGCCGCCGTCACCGTGAAGATCGAGGGCACGCCGGGCGCGCTCAGCGTCACGCTGCTGCGCAATCGCGTGGACGCGACCGAGCTCTTGCCGCCCGCGACGTGCGACACGGCGACGGACGCGGTCGCCGCATTTCTCGCCTCGGCGCTCGCTCCGGCGGACACGAACACCGGCGCGACGCCGCGTCCCGCGCCGCCCGCGCACACGCTCGCGCCAAACGCACCGAACCCGTGGGCCGAGCGCGAACGAACTCTCGCCCTCGGCGTCGCGCTCGATCGCGTTCCGGGCCGCGGCACGGCGTGGGTCAAGCCGAGCTTGGAGATTTTCTCGGGCTCCGCGCTCGTCACGCTCGGCGCCTTCGAGGTCGGCAACAAGACGACGGCCCGGGACGCGGCACTCGTGTTCACGGGCGGCGGCATCGAGCTCGCGGGCGGCATCGGCGCGCTCGTGGCGGGTCGCGACTACGCGGGCGACGCCATGTTCGCGAGCCTTCTCGCGGGCGAAGGCTTGCTCCTCACGAGTCTGCCGTTTTACACGACGACCTACGAGAAGGGCGCGGTTGGCGCTGGTTTCATGGCCGCTGCGGTGCTCGCGTCGGTCAATCTCTTCCGCCACCGGCCGCTCCGCCGCCTGCACGCCATGCGCGACGAGCTCTCGAGCGAGCCGCTCACGCGCGCGCGGGCCGCCGAAATCGAGCGCGAGCTCGCGCGAGCCGATCCGCTGGTTCCGTATTGGCTCGTCCTGACGCCGGCCGCGGCCGGCTTCGCCGCCGCGAGCGTGCCCGCCGTCGAGCACGCGAAAAAGCACGATGACGTCTTCATTTTCGACCTCGCGATGTTCGCGGGTCTCGGAGCCGCCGTCGGCATCGAGGCGGCGCGCGGCTCGATTCGGGGCGGCTACGAGCGCGCGCTCGAGAAGGCGGGACTCGCGCAGCTCTCGCTCGGCCCGGGCCCGGCACCGCTCGGCGTTTCGCTCGTGGGGCGCTTTTGACGGCCGTTCGACGCGCATGGGCGGCCGCGCTCGCGGCGTGCACTCTGGTTCTCGCGACGAGGGCGCGCGCGGCGGAGCCGTCCGTCTCGATCGCGACTCCGCCCGGCGCGACGTGCGTCGAGGTCGGCGAGCTCGTCGACGCGCTCCGGCGCGCGGGCATCGCGGCGCACGCGAGCGCGCCGGACGCGGGTGACTCCGAGAACGTCGCCGTCACGCTCGACGGCACGCCGGCCGCGCTCGTCGTCGGCATGAAACGGCACGGCGCGGACGTTTCGCAAGCGCTGCCCGCGGCCACCTGCGAAACGGCGACGGACGCGGTCGCCGCGTTTCTCACCTCCGCGCTCGCGCCCGCGCTCGTACCGCCCCCGCCGGCCGCCACACAAGGCGCCAGCGTCGCCGCGCCGGCCGCGCGCGTGAAAGAGGCGCCGCGCCCCGAGCCCGTCGAGCCCGCGCGCCTCCACGCCCTCCGCGACGCGTTCGATCGCGTGCCGCGCCGTGAGCCCAATTGGATTTTACCGAGCCTCGAGCTCTTGGTCGGTGCCATGGCGATCAGCGGGCCGAGCGTCGCGCGGGCTTCGCAACGGCCGCTCTCTGCCTTCGACGCCACCGCGCTCTACGCGGGCGGCGCCGTGCTCGTGGGCGGCGGCGTGGGCGGGTTCGTGCTCGGCCGCGATCGCGGCACCGATTTCATGCTCACCGCGTTCTTTGCCGGCGAAGGGTTCTTCTTCGCGACCAGTATCGTGCCGAGCTCGAGCGTCGGTCGCGTCTCGCGCACGGCGGGCTTCTTCGGCGCGGCCGTGCTCGCGAGCTCGAACTTGGCGCACGGGCGCCCGCTCGAACGCGTGCACGCCGAGAGCGACGAGGTGCGCGGCGACGGCCTCACGCGCGCGCGGGCGGGCGCGATCGAGGGTGACTTGCGCCAGGTCGATCCGCCGGTTCCGCTGTGGCTCGCGTCTGCGCCGCCGGTCGCCGGCTTCACGGTCGCGGCCGTGGCGGATCTCACGAACAAGCGGGTCCCCCCGGTCTACGGCTCGATCGACGTCCTCTTCGCGGGCACCGAGCTCTGGTACCTGCTCATCGCCGCGGGAAATACGGTGTGGGGTCCTTACGAACGCGCCCTCCACAAGGCGGGGCTGAAAACGCTCGCGCTCGGTCCCGGCCCGGCCGCGGCCGGCTTGTCACTGACGGGGAGTTTTTGAGAACATCGCCGTACGCTTCTTGGCTGGGCTCGGCCGGCATGCAAGGCACACAGAGCGATGTGGAGGCGCTCGCGCGAGCGCCGCTCGTCTTCGCCGACGTTTACGCGGAGCATTTCGCGTTCGTTTATCGCGTGGTCGCGCGCCTCTCGGGTTCGGGTGACGTCGAAGATCTCGTGCAGGAGGTGTTCGTGGTGGTGCACCGGCGCCTGGGCGAGTTCCGTGGCGACGCGCGGCTCACGAGCTGGCTCTTTCGCATCGCGTACTTGACCGTCGGCGCGCACGTGCGACGAGAACGCTTGGGCCGGCGCGTACGCGAGCTCTTCGGACGCGAACCGGAGCCGAGCACGGCGCACCCGAGCGAGGAGCTCGAGCGCGCGCGTCGCGTGAGAGCGGCGCTCGAGCGCTTGTCGTTCGAGCAGCGGAGCGCACTCGTGCTGTTCGAGGTCGAAGGCTGGAGCGGCGCCGAAATCGCCGAAGCGCTCGGCGTGCCGAGCGGCACGGTGTTCCGTCGCTTGCACGAGGCGCGGCGCGCCTTCGCGGCCGCGTACGGGCCGCCCGGCGAAGAGGAGGCGCGGTGAGCCGCGAGCGCGAGCGGGAGCCCGCACGGAACCCGGAGCTTTTGCGCACCCTCGGGCTCGCGTTGCCGTCTCCGACGCCGCGGCCCGGCGCCGAACGACGCATCGCACGGGGCATCCAAGAACGCCTGCGCCAGCCGGCCCGAGGCTGGCCTTTTTGGGCCGTGCTCGGCGCTTGCGTGCTGTCGGCGTGCGTGGGGGTTCTGGTCGGTCCACGACTCTTTCACGCGCCGTCGAAGCCCGCGGTCTCCGCGGCCGGGCACTCGTGGCTCGCGCTCCGAGCGGCGCGCGCCGTCCTCGTCGAACGGGCGAATCTCGAGATCGAGCGCGACGACGAGCGCGGCACGGAGCTCCGCTTGGTCGCCGGCACCGCGCTCTTCCACGTGCAGAAGGGCACGGGCCGGAGCTTCGTCGTGACGGCGGGCGCGGCTCGCGTGCAGGTGATCGGCACGGTGTTCGGCGTCACCGTCGCGGACGGGCGCGTCTCCGTCGACGTGGTCGAAGGCGTGGTCCGTTTCACGAACGGCGGGGTCACGCGGAACCTCGGCGCCGGCGAAACGTCACCGCCGGGAGTGCACTTGTTCGCGCTGAGCCCCGCCGAGCTCGCGCGCCTCCGCGCGCCGGTCCCCGTCGTCGGCGCGGCGCCGAGCGCGGCCGCGGCAGCGACGACGGCGCCGTCGTCCGCGGAGCCCGAACCGAGCCCGAGCACGCCGAGCGGCTCGTCACACGCCGTCGCCCGCGCGTCGCCGGCGAACGCCGCGCAGGGTTCGACGGAGGCGGCGCGCGCCGCCGCGGCGCCGAGCGCGGCCGAAACCGCGAGCAACGCCCCTGCGGCACCGAACGCCTATCAGCGTGCTCGAGCCCTCGAACGCGACGGTTCGATCGCCGAGGCCGCGAGCGCCTACGCCGCCGTGGCGAGCGCCGGCGACGCCGACGCCGAGGACGCGACCTTCGCGCTCGCGCGCCTGCCGGCGCAGCACGGCGACCCGAACGCCGCGCTCGGCGCAATCGCGCGTTACCGCTCGGCATTCCCGAACGGTCGTTATGCGCGCGACATCGACGTGCTCGAGCTCAACGCGCACCTCGCCGCGCACGACGAGACCGCCGCGCTGCGCGACGCCGAGACGTTCCTCGCGCACTTCCCGAACGACGCGCGCGCGTGGCGCTTTCGGCTCGTGCGTGGAGCAAGCCGCGCCCGCGCGGGCGATTGTGCCGGCGCGGCGAGCGACCTCGAGCGCGTGCCGGACGGCGCCCCCAAAACCGCCGCGCTCGCGCCCTGCGCCGCGCCTTGAGCCCCAGCCGCGGCACCGCGCCCGGCCCCTGCTCGCGGCTCACGCGCGGGTGCGAAGCGCAGGGCGGCGTGCGATAAGAAAGCGTGCCGGTCCACCGTTACGCAACGAGCCACGTTCTCGGCCGGTTTCGGCGCGGCGGGAGCTCGTCGCCGGTCGAGGTCGAGACGCCGGCCGGTCGCTTCGTGCTCAAGCTGCGTGGCGCGGGCGAAGGCGTGCCCGCGTTGATCGCCGAGCTCGTCGTCGGGGAGCTCGCGGAGCGGCTCGGCCTGCCGGTGCCCGAGCGCGCCGTCGTCGAGCTCGGCGCGGATTTCCGGAGCGACGACAAGAACGACGAGCTCGCCGATTTGCTCGCGCGGAGCGTCGGCCCGAACGTCGGGTTGCGCCTGCTCGACGGCGCGCGCTCGCCGCTTCCCGACGAGCTCGCGCGGCTCGACGACGACTTCGCCTTGCGCGTGCTCTGGCTCGACGGCCTCACGCAGAACTTCGATCGCACGCACGCGAACCCCAACATCCTCTTTTGGAAGCGGCGCCCCTGGCTCATCGATCACGGCGCGGCGCTCTCCTTCCACTACGACTGGGCGCGCGTGACCGAAGAGTCACCGCGCGAACGGATGAGCTACCGAACGCACGTCTTCGGCGAGCGCGCTTCACTCCTCGACCGCTACGACGAAGGCTTCGCCCGCCTTTTCACGCCGCGCGCCCTCGATGCCGTACTGGCACAAGTCCCCGCCGACTTTTTCCAAAACGGCGAGAGCAGTGAGCGGGCCCGCGCGGCATACGCGGCATTTCTCTGGAAAAGGCTGAAAGCGCCGCGACCGTTCGTCGGCGACTGACGCCCGCGCGAACGCCACGCCCGGCGCGGGCTCTTACCGCACCTCGTCTTTCTTGAGGAGACAGGCGACGAGCGCCTCCACGGCGCCGGCACAACCGACTCCCTGCGAGACTTTGAAGGCCTGCGGGGTTTCTTGTTGGGCGAAGAGCGGGCTGCACATCGAGAGCGCGCGGAGCGCTTCGTCGAAGCAGGAGTTCGCCGAGCTCGGCTCGCTCTGCAGTTCTTCGGCGGAGGGCGCTCCGCCTTCTCCACTGAAGCGGCGCACGAGGCCGTCCGTGCATTCGTCGCCCGGCCGACCTCCGGCGCCGGGCATGGCCGGATGGCACGCCGGTTCGGCTTTCGTGCCGTCGGGCGGAGCGGGGACGAAGCTCGGCGGTTCGGCGCCGTCCGTCGGGTCGTCGAGGGTGCACTGGTTGATCGGTCCGAGCGTGAGTCCGGCCATGTGAGCTCCTGTTCGAGGCCGAAGGGGCCCCGCATTCGCTGGCTCGGCCGGCGACGGAGCGAGTTGCGCGCGCGCGAGACGAAAGCGACGCTCACCCGCCGGAGTGGCGGAGCCGGAGCGCGTTGCCGATCACGGACACCGAGCTCAGGCTCATGGCCGCGGCGGCGAGCATGGGGGAGAGCAACACGCCGAACCACGGGTAGAGCAAGCCGGCGGCCACCGGCACGCCGAGCACGTTGTAGGCGAACGCGAACCAGAGATTTTGGCGGATGTTGCGCACGGTCGCGCGGCTCAACGCGCGGGCGCTGGCGATGCCGCGCAAATCGCCGCGCACGAGCGTGATCGACGCGCTCTCCATCGCGATGTCGGTGCCGGTGCCCATGGCGATGCCGACGGCGGCCGCCGCGAGCGCGGGCGCGTCGTTGATGCCGTCGCCGGCCATCGCGACGACGTGGCCTTCGGCCGCAAGCTCGCGGATCTTCGTGCCCTTCTCGGTCGGGAGCACGCCCGCGAACACGCGCTCGATGCCGAGCTCCCGAGCGACGGCACGCGCGGTCGCCTCGCTGTCGCCGCTCAGCATCACGAGCGCGAGACCTTCGGCGCGCAAGAGCTCGAGCGCTTCCCGCGTGCTCGGCTTGATCGGATCGGCGAACGCGACGAGGCCGAGCAGCTTCCCCGCGCCGGCGACGAACATGACGGTGTGGCCGCCGCCTTCGAGCTCCGCGGCGCGCGCGGCGAGCGGCGCCGGATCGACGCCGAGCTCCGCGAGCAGCGCGCGATTGCCGAGCGCCGCCGGCTCGCCGTCGAGCTCACCGCGCACGCCCTTGCCCGCCAAGGCCTGAAAACCGCGCGCCGAAGCGAGCGGAATGCGGCGCGCGACGGCCGCCGACAGCACCGCCGCGGCGAGCGGATGTTCGCTCCCTCGCTCGAGGGCGGCGGCGTGGCCGAGCACGCGCGCTTCGTCCACGCCCGCGACCGCGACGACCGCGGAGAGCTTCGGCTTGCCCTCCGTCAACGTGCCCGTCTTGTCGAGCACGAGCGTGTCCACCTTGGACAAGAGCTCGATGGCCTCGGCGTGCCTGAACAGCACGCCCAGGTGCGCGCCGCGCCCGCTCGCGACCATGATCGACATCGGCGTCGCGAGCCCGAGGGCGCACGGACACGCGATGAGCAGCACCGCGACGGCGTTCACCACCGCGTGCGCGAGCCGCGGCTCCGGGCCGAGCGCGAACCAGGCGCCGAACGTCACGAGCGCCACGCCGAGCACCGCCGGCACGAACACGCCCGCCGCCCGATCGGCGAGCTTTTGCACGGGGGCGCGCGTTCGCTGCGCCTCGCTCACGAGCGCGACGATGCGCGACACGAGCGTCTGCGCCCCGACGCGCTCCGCGAGCATCACGAACGAACCGGTGCCGTTCAACGTCCCCGCGACGACTTTGGAGCCGGCCGTCTTCGTGACGGGCATCGGCTCGCCGGTGAGCATCGCCTCGTCGATCGCGCTCTCGCCGTCGAGCACCACGCCGTCGACCGGGACTTTCTCGCCCGGTCGCACGCGGAGCGCGTCGCCGACGCCGACCGACGCGAGCGCCACGTCCGTCTCGCTCCCGTCCTCCTGCACGCGACGCGCCGTTTTCGGCGTGAGGCCGAGCAAGCCGCGGATCGCCGCGCCGGTCCGGCTCCGCGCGCGGAGCTCGAGCACCTGACCGAGCAAGACCAGCGTCACGATGACGGCCGCCGCTTCGAAATACACGCCCACGCGCCCGTCGTGCCCGCGGAGCGACGCCGGGAACCAGCCGGGAGCGAGCGCCGCGACCAGGCTGTAGCCGTACGCGATGACCACGCCGAGCCCGATCAGCGTGAACATGTTGAGGCTCCGGTTCCGGACGGAAGCGACCGCACGCGCGAAAAACGGCCACGCGGCCCACGCGCAGACCGGCGTCGCGAGCACGAGCTCGACGAGCTCTTCGGTGCTCGCGCCGAGCGGCCAACCGTGGCCGAGCAGCATGTGCCCCATCGCGAGCAAGGCGAGCGGCAGCGTGAAGCTGGCCGCGACCCAGAACCGCCGCCGCATGTCGATGAGCTCGTGGTTCGGCTCCTCGTCTTCCGAAAGCGCCGGCATCAGCCGCTCGAGCGCCATGCCGCACTTCGGACACGTCCCCGGCCCCGCCTGCACGACCTCGGGGTCCATCGGGCACGTGTAAAGCACGGCGGATCCCGCGGTCGGCGCCTGCGCGCGCGCCGCTTCGGTGACTGGTCCCTCGTGGTGGTGCTCGCTGTGAGCGGCGTGATCGTGCATGACGTTCGGCGGGGCGGCGGGTGGCGCGAGCGCTCGGAAGGTAATATTCGTCGCGCGTGGGTGTTTGCAAAGTGAGGAGCCGGTGATGGACGACGAGATCAATTGGTCGCGGCGCGAAGCGGTGCTGTCGGGGGCGGTTTTGGCGGGTGCCGCGGCGCTCTTGTCCGAAAAAACGGCGCGAGCGAACGAATCCGCCCCCCACGCGTGGGAGCGCTCTTACAGCGGCGGCGCGGGACAAAAAGCGCTGCCACCCGGCGAGCCCGGCCGCGACTACACGCCCGTCATCACGCCGAACGGCTCGACGCTCCCGTGGCGCGTCATCGACGGCGTCAAAGTGTTTCACCTGGTCGCGGGCGAGGTCGAGCACGAGTTCGCGCCGGGGCTCACCGCGAAGTGCTGGGGCTACAACGGCGCCGTGCACGGGCCCACGATCGAAGCCGTGGAGGGCGATCGCGTGCGCATCTACGTGACGAACCGCCTGCCGGAACCGACCACCGTGCACTGGCACGGCGTCTACGTGCCGAACGGCATGGACGGCGTCGGCGGCCTCACCCAGCGCGCGATTCAGCCGGGAGAAACCTTCAAATACGAGTTTACCTTCCGTCAGTCGGGCACGCTCATGTACCACCCGCACCACGACGAGATGACGCAGATGGCGCTCGGCATGATGGGGATGATCGTCGTTCATCCGCGCCACCCACCGGCCGGCTATCAGGTCGATCGGGACTTTGCGATCCTCCTCGGCGAATGGCGCATCAAGCCCGGCACGCAGCGCCCCGATCCGAACGAAATGACCGATTTCAACGTGCTCACGATGAACGCCAAGGCGTATCCGGGCACCTCACCGCTCGTCTCGAAGACCGGCGACCGGGTCCGCATCCGCTTCGGAAACCTGAGCGCCATGGACCATCACCCGATCCACTTGCATGGGCATTTCTTCAAAGTCACGGCGACCGACGGCGGCGCCATCCCGCCGTCCGCACAATGGCCTGAAACCACCGTGCTCGTGCCCACCGGCTCGACGCGCGACGTCGAGCTCGTCACCGACGCGCCGGGCGATTGGCCGCTCCACTGCCACATGACTCACCACATCATGAATCAGATGGGTCACGGCGTTCCCAACATGGTCGGCGTGAAATCCGGCGCCTGGGACAAGAAAATCAGCGCGCTCGTCCCCGGTTACATGACCATGGGAGAAGACGGCACGGGCAGCATGGGAGACATGCGCATGGCCGTCCCGCGGAACAGCATTCCGATGCTCGGCGGCCAGGGTCCGTACGGCTCGATCACCATGGGCGGCATGTTCACCGTCGTGAAAGTGCGCGACCACCTCGCGACCTACGATGACCCCGGCAACTACCAGGCCCCCGCCGGCAGCGTGGCGGAGCTCGCGCACACGGACGATCTGAAGCGCGACGGGATTCGATTGTGAGACGGAGCGTTCGGGATTTCGTTGGGGGTTGGGCACGGCTCGGTCTCGCGGCGTTGACGGCGTTCGGGTGCGCGGCTGACCCGCCGAGTCTCGCGTCGGTGCGGAGCAGCGCCGAGGCGCGCGTGACCGGCACGCCCTCGCGCGAGAGCGACGAGACGGCCGCGAAGCTGCTCGCCTCGCCGCTCACGCCGGACACGGCGGCGCGCGTCGCGATCTTGAACAGCCACGCCGTGCAGGCGGCCTACGCGCGGCTCGGCATCGCCCACGGGGAGCTCGTGCACGCGCTGCGCGTCCCGAACCCGCGCGCCGAGGCCGCCGTGCGCTTCCGCCGCTCGGGCTCGCCGGACATCGAAATCCTAGCGACCATCGGCCTCTCGGAGCTCGCGTTCTTGCCGCTCCGGAGCGAAGCCGCGCAAGCGAGTCTCGAAGCCGAGCGGCTCGCGGCGGTCGCGTTCATCGTCGATCTCGCGTTCGACGTGCGCGAGGCGTTCGTCGCGTATCAAGCCGCCGAGCAGTCGCTCGACCTCGACCGCACCGTGCTCGCCGCGACCCAGGCCGCCGCCGACGCCGCCGCTCACCTGCACGAAGCCGGCAACCTGACGGACCTCGATCTCGCGAACGAGCGCGCCTTCGCCGAAGAAGCGCGCGTCGCCACGCGCCGCGCCGAAACCGCGCGCGTCGAAGCGCGCGCACGGCTGAGCGAGCTCATGGGCCTCGGCAGTCCCGCCGACTGGACCGCGGCGACGACGCGCCTGCCCGATCCCCCCGCCGAAGAGCTCGCCGTCGATCACCTCGAAGAGCGCGCCCTCACGCAGAGTCTCGACCTCACCATGGCGAAGGAACGCGCCACGGCCGCCGACAAGCGCGCGACCGCTGCGCAGGTCGAAGGCTTGCTCCCCGACCTCCGCGCCGGCGTCTCCGCGCGCCGCGAGGGCGATTGGGGCGTCGGCCCGGCGGCGTCGCTCGAGGTCCCCCTCTTCTACCAAGGTCAGGGGCTCACCGAGGTGGCGCGCGCCGAGCGCCGCGAAGAAGAAGAGCTCGGCGCGACACTTTCCTTCTCGATCCGCCGCGCCGCGCGCACCGCCGCCGATCGTCTCACCGCGGCGCGCGAAAACGCCGTCGAATACCGCGACGTCCTGCTCCCTTTGCGCCAGCGCGTCCTCGACCAAACCGAGCTCGAATACAACGGCATGGCCGTCGGCGTCTTCCAACTCCTCGTCGCCAAGCGCGACGAAGTCCAGACCGCCCGCGCCTACGTCGAGTTGCTGCGCGAGTACTGGACCGCGCGCGCCGAAGTCGAACGGCTCGAAGCCGGGCGGCTCAGCGCCGCGCGCTGACGCCGATCAACGCCCGGTGAGTCGCTCGAGCGCCTCGGGGTAACGGGCGCCCTGCACGGTCAGCGCGGACGCACCCTGGTCGAGCTCACGCAAGTCGGCCGAAGTGAGCTCGACGCCGAGCGCGCCGAGGTTTTCGTCGAGTCGCTCGAGCTTGGTCGTGCCGGGAATCGGCGCGATCCACGGCCGCTGAGCGATGAGCCACGCGAGCGCGATCTGCGCGGCGGTCGCGTGCTTGCGCGCCGCGACGCCCGCAAGGAGCTCCACGAACGCCTGGTTGGCTTTGCGCGCCTCCGGCGCGAAGCGCGGCAGCGTCCCGCGAAAGTCCGTCTTGTCGAACGCGGTGTCGGCGCCGATCTGCCCGGTGAGAAAGCCCTTGCCGAGCGGGCTGAACGGCACGAAACCGATGCCGAGCTCCTCGAGCGTCGGCATCACGTCCCGTTCCGGCAGGCGATGCCAGAGCGAATACTCGCTTTGAAGCGCGGTCACCGGTTGCACGGCGTGCGCGCGGCGGATCGTCTGCGCGCCGGCTTCGGAGAGCCCGAAGTGCTTCACCTTGCCGGCGGCGACCAGATCCTTCACCGCACCGGCGACGTCCTCGATGGGCACCTCCGGATCGACGCGGTGTTGATAAAAAAGGTCGATGGCGTCGACCTTGAGCCGCCGGAGGCAACCTTCGGCGACCGCTTTCACGTGCTCGGGACGACTGTCGAGCGCGCTCCAGCGCGCCTCGCCGTTTCGTGCCGGCGCCCAGCCGAACTTGGTCGCGATGACGACGCGCCCGCGAAAGGGCGCGAGCGCCTCGCCGACGAGCTCTTCGTTCACGAGCGGACCGTAGACTTCGGCGGTGTCGAAAAACGTGACTCCGCGCTCCACCGCCGCGCGAATGAGCGCGATCATTTGCTTCGGGTCCTTCGGCGGCCCGTAGCTGAAGCTCATGCCCATGCAGCCGAGACCGATGGCCGAGACCTCGAGCCCCTGGCTGCCGAGTTTGCGTTTCGGAATCATGGTGTCTCCTTTTTCGCGAAGAGCGTCTTCGCGCGATTCACGGCCGACATGGCGTTCGGCCAACCCGCGTAAAAGGCGAGGTGCGTGATGAGCTCGACGAGCTCGGCTTCGGTGACTCCGTTCTTGAGCGCGTTCGGGAAGTGGAAGTCCATCTGCTCGGTCTTCCCCGTCGCGACCAAAGCCGCGCACGTGATCAAGCTGCGGTCGCGTTTCGAGAGCTCGCCCCGCTCCCAGACATCGGCGAAAAGCACGTCTTCGGTCAGGTCGCAGAGCTTCGGTGCGAACTCACCGAGGTTCGTGCGGAGCGCGGTCGTCGGTTTGCCGTTGCTCACGTTCGTTTCTCCTTCGCCCCGGCGTCAGGGCCGCAAGAGCGTCTTGATCGCGCGCCGCTCGTCCATCGCGCGGTAACCCTCGCCGACCTCGGCGAGCGGCAGCGTGAGGTCGAACACCTTGCCCGGGTCGATGCGCCGGCTGAAGATGAGCTCGATCAGCTGCGGCAGGTAGCGGCGCACCGGCGCCGGACCGCCGTGCAGGTGGACGTGCCGGAAGAACAGGTTCTGCGCGTCGAGCTCGACGCCGTGCGGAACGCCGACGTAGCTCACGTAACCGCCGGGCCGCGCCGCACCGATCGCCTGCTTCATCGAGCCCGGCGTCCCGACGCATTCGAGCACCGCGTCGGCGCCGATACCCTGGGTGAGGTCCTTCACGCGCGCGATGCCCTCGTCTTCGCGCTCGACGACGATGTCGGTCGCACCGTACTCGCGCGCGAGGCGCTGGCGTGACGGGTGCCGGCTCATGGCGATGATGCGCTCGGCTCCGAGCTGTTTCGCCGAGAGAATCGCGAGCAAGCCGACCGCCCCGTCGCCGACGACGGCCACGGTCGCGCCCGGCTTCACGTTCGCGGCGTCGGCGGCAAACCAGCCGGTGCCGAGCACGTCGGAAGCGGCGAGCAGACTCGGAATCAGTGGGTCACTCGGGAGCTCGGGCGTCGCGACGAGCGTCCCGTCGGCGAGCGGCACGCGCAGCCGCGGCGCTTGCGCCCCACCGACCAACTGCTTGTGCACGCACGACGTCTGATAGCCGGCACGACAATGCGGACACGTATTGTCGGACGCGAAGAACGAGCCGATGACGAATTGTCCGGGCCGAACGCGCGTGACGCTGCGACCGACCTCTTCGACCACGCCGCAATACTCGTGGCCCATGGGCAACGGCGCGTCGGTGCGATTGATTCCGCGATAGGGCCAGAGGTCCGACCCGCAAATGCAGGTCGCGGCGAGTCGAATCACCGCGTCGGTCGGCTCGACGATCCTCGGTTCGTCGCGCTCCTCGTAGCGAACGTCACGTGGCCCGTAAAGAACTGCGCCTTTCATGACTCTCCACCTTTCGACCCGCGGTTCGTCGCTGGTCGCAGAGAACCTGCGGCCAGCTCGCTCGTCACGCCACGGAGGCAAATCGCGACGCCCCGTTAAGCTATGCTTGACAATGCGCCCCACGGGAGCACCATGAAATCCCTCCCCTTTTCGCAGCTTCAGAGCTTTTTTGCGGTCGCCCAGCGCGGCAGCTTCAGCGCCGCGGCGCGGGCCCTCGGTGTGTCTCGCTCGGCGGTGAGCCAGGCGGTGAGTCAGCTCGAGGCCGAGCTCGGCGTGGTGCTCCTCGCGCGGACGACGCGCAGCGTCTCGCTCACCGAGCACGGGCGGCGGCTCGTGGAGAGCGCGGGACCGGCGCTCGGCCAGGTGCAAGCGGCGCTGCAGGAGGTCGGAGCGCGTCCGGGCGAGGCGACGGGCCGCTTGCGGCTCTCGGTGCCGCGTGCGGCGCTCCCGTTCGTCATCGAGCCCGTGTTGCCGGAGTTTCGCGCGCGCCACCCGCGCATCGAGGTCGAGATCGTCGTCGAGCAACGGCTCGTGGACATCGTCGCCGAGGGCTACGACGCCGGCGTGCGACTGAGCGAGGCGATCGAGCGCGACATGGTGCAGGTCCGCCTCACCGATCCGTTTCGCTTCGTGGTGGTCGGAGCGCCGAGCTACCTCGCGCGGCGCGGTGTGCCGGAGCGTCCGCAGGATCTGTTGCGCCACGAATGCATCACGTTCCGCTCGGGCACGACGGGCGCGCTCTACGCCTGGGAGCTCGAGCGCGGGCGCAAAACCTGGCGCGTGCCCGTGCGCGGCGGCCTGGTGTCGAACGACAGCCTGCTTTGTGCCTCGTTCGCCGCGCAGGGTCTCGGCCTCGCGTACGCGTTCGAGCCGATGGTCAGCGCGGAGCTCGCCCAGGGTTCGCTCGAGCGCGTGCTCGAACCCTACGCGCCGACGGTACCGGGCTTCTTCATCTACTACGCGAGCCGCGCCCAGCGCTCGACGCCGCTCCGGCTCTTCGTCGAAACCGCCAAGGACCTAGCCCGCCGCGCCGTGCGTTAGAGCGCCTCGACACGTCAATCCGACGACCTTCGTGACAGCCTCACGAAGCTCCCGCTCCAGGTCGGCGCGGCACAGCTCATTCCAAGGCGCGCAGCTCGCGAAGCGGAGCACCGGACGCGCGTAACGACAATGCGCGCGGGTAGCGACGAGCGAAAGCCCGCACGCACGATCGCGAGCATCGCCCGAAGGCTTCGCGGGGCGACTGAGGCTCGCCGAACCCAGGTGACGCTCGCTGACGCCCGCTGGTGTTCGTCGAACCCGGGGGACGCTCGTCGACGCCCGCTGGCGTGCGTCGAACTCCGGTGACGTTCGTCGAACTCCGGTGACGTTCGTCGAACCCGGGGGACGCTCGTCGAACCCGGGGGACGCTCGCGGACGCTCGTCGAACGGCGCGTTTTCGGCCGAAATCGCCCATTGACGCCCGTTGACGCTCGTCGAACCGGGTGACGCTCGTCGAACGGCGCGTTTTCGGCCGAAAATCGCCCATTGACGCCCGCTAACGCTCGTCGAACCCAGATGACGCGCGCTGACGCACATCGACCCTCGCTGACGCTCGCTAACGCTCATCGAACCCCGCTGACGCCCGCTGACGCTCGTCGAACCACGCTCATCGAACCACGCTGACGCCCGCTGACGCTCGTCGAACCACGCTCATCGAACCCCGCTGACGCTCACTGACGCTCGTCGAACCCAAGGTGACGCTCGTTGACGTTCACGTTGACCCCGGGACAATATCTGCTAAATTCAAGATTGTGAGTTCGAAGACGCGCACGAAGGAGCGTTCGCCAGGCTCGCGCGCTCCGCGCGCGCTGCCCGAAGCGCTCGCACGCGCAAAAGCCCCGGGCATGCGCCCGCTGCCGAAAGCTCTCGCCCGCGCTCCGCGCGCGCTGCCCGAAGCGCTCGTACGCGCAAAAGCCCCGGGTACGCGCCCGCTACCCGAAGCGCTCGCGCCCACAAGCCGCGCGTTGCCGAAAGCGCGCGCGCGCGGAACGCGGGCGGGCGAGCAGAGTGCATTCCGATTTCGGACGTGGGGCGGCGCGCGGAGGGGGGCGGGGCGACCGCGGACTTCAACGCGTGTGGCGCATAGGGGGCGGGAACGGGTGTCGCGACACGTGCCGCTGCACGTGACGCTGCGGGTGGTGGCGG
>Ga0335083_10004843_pt1 | contig 17090 bp, 11 predicted proteins | sample Lox_Sample_42_FD_206716 | JGI IMG/M metagenome (GOLD analysis project Ga0335083, IMG submission 206716) | Soil microbial communities from Loxahatchee National Wildlife Refuge, Florida, United States - Lox_Sample_4.2 | ecosystem: Environmental > Terrestrial > Soil > Wetlands | place: USA... | reverse complement strand
AAATCATTATGCATTAATTCAAGAAAAATGAAAGATTCAAAACAGCGCCATTATGACGCTCATCGATAGATTGTTTTGTTCGACTGTGCCAGAGTGGCAGCAAGCGATTCGACTCTTTATAGCACGGGCAAAGCGGCTTCCAGCCTTTCCATTGGAAGCCGTCTTAAGAAGATTCAGGTGGTGCTTAATCGAAGGCGTGTCCGGCGCAGCACAGAACATCTTTGATTTTATGCCGGACCAGATCCTTCACCTTGTTGCGGGCGGGGCCAAGATATTTGCGGGGATCAAACTCCTTCGGATTTTCTGACAGGACCTTGCGGATGGCGGCGGTCATGGCCAGGCGCAGATCGGTGTCTATGTTTACCTTGGTGCAGCCGGTACGGCGCGCGATCTCGATGTCCGCTTCCGGAACCCCCGCCGTGTCGGTGCCCAGTTTGCCGCCGTATTTATTGATTTCCTCGGCCAGCTCCTTCGGTACGGATGACGCTCCGTGCAACACCAGCGGATAATCGCCCATGCCGGCATCCATCAATGCCTTCTTGATGAGCTTCAGACGCTCGAGATCGAGGTGCTGCTCGCCCTTGAATTTGTAAGCGCCATGGGAGTTGCCGATGGCCACAGCCAGCGAGTCGCAGCCGCATTCCTTGACAAATTTGACCGCCTCTTCGGGAACCGTGTAATGGCCGCTGACGGAATGGGCGCCGCCTTCTTCACCCTCGTCGAACTGGGCGCCGACGAGATGACCCAACTCGGATTCGACCACGCAGTTGTATTTGTGGGCGTATTCCACCACTTTCCGGGTGATTTCGACATTCTTCTCAAACGGTTCGTGGCTGGCATCGATCATCACGCTCGTGAAACCCTCATCAATGCATTCCTTGCACAATTCGAACGTGTCGCCATGGTCGAGGTGGACCGCGATGGGAATGGTGGACAGACTGACGGCCGCCTCAATGAGCTTTTTGAGGTAGACCGGATTGGCATATTGACGGGCGCCCTTGGAAATCTGGAGCATCACCGGCGCCTTCTCCTCCTCACACGCCTCGATGATGGCCTGAAGCAGCTCCATGTTGTTGACATTGAACGCGCCCAGCGCGTATTTGCCCTTCAACGCCTTCGCAAACAGTTCCCTAGTGTGTGTCAGTGGCATACGATTTCAAGTTGTCCGTCTTTGGATTGAATTTGAATTTTTCCAACGGGCGGCAAGCATAATCAAATCCACCCGAAAGGAAATACAAAAGATGAAGCAAAAAATGCATCCCGACCCCGATAAAATGCTTTGCGCCGGCCGGGCTTTGCGCGAAAAATCCGGCGTGCAAGTGCGCTTCCTCCTCGGCCCGGCCGGCGGCGGCAAGACGTATCGTTGTCTTGTCGAAATCCGCGCCGCGTTGCAGGCTGGCATGGCCGGCCCGCCCCTGGTTCTCCTCGCGCCCAAACAGGCGACCTTCCAGCTCGAACGCCAGTTGCTCGCCGGCGACGGGTTGTGCGGCTACACCCGGCTGCATATTTTTTCATTCGACCGGCTGGCGCGATTTGTTCTGGAACGACTGTCGGTGACGCCACCCGATCAGTTGGACGACGAGGGGCGCGTCATGGTGCTGCGCGCGCTGATCCTGCGGCATGAAAACGAACTGAAATTGTTCCGGGCCAGCGCCCGGCAGCCGGGGTTGGCACAGCAGCTCAGCCGGTTGCTCGGTGAACTGCAACAGCATCAATTCACGCCGGCCAAACTGCGCTCGCTCGCCGCCCGTTTTCCCGAGCGCCGCGAACTTCCGGACAAACTCCATGACCTGGCCCTGTTGCTGGAAGCCTACACGCTTTGGCTGGACCGACACGGATTGCGGGACGCCGACGGCCTTTTGAATTTGGCCCGGGACGCGCTCCGTTCCAAAATCCGGATTCCAGATCCCGGATTCCGGATTTCCGGCTTGTGGCTCGATGGCTTCGCCGAAATGACCCCGCAGGAACTCGACCTGCTCGCCGCTGTTTTGCCGCATTGCGATGGGGCGACCCTTGCGTTTTGCCTCGAAAGCGCGCCGGAAACCGGTGCGAGGCCATCCTGGCTCTCTATTTCGTCTACGGTTGCCAGGACCTATCAGCAGTGCCGGCAGCGCCTCGACCCTTTGCTGGATTGCGAAATCAGCGTCGAATTACTCAACCGGGATGCGGGAAAGAATCGGTTCGCGAAAAATCCGGAACTCGCCTGGCTCGAAGCAAAGTGGTCGAAACCCGTTCCGCGCCCCCCGCCCCCGGTTTCCATCCGCTTGACTGCTTGTACCGATCCCGAGGCCGAGGCCGTGTTCGCCGCGCGGGAGATTCTGCGTTTCGTCCGCGGCGGGGGGCGTTTTCGGGACACGGCGGTGCTGGTGCGAAACCTCGACGATTATCACAATCCGCTGGCGCGCGCGTTCCGCCGTTATGCCATTCCCTTCTTCCTGGATCGGCGTGAATCCGTTGCCCACCACCCGCTGGCCGAACTCACACGCAGCGCCCTGCGCACGGTCGGGTTCAACTGGCGGCACGATGACTGGTTCGCCGCGCTCAAAGCCGGTTTTTCAGCCGTGGACCAGCCGGAGATCGACCAGCTCGAAAACGCCGCGCTTGAATTTGGCTGGCGTGGCGCTCAATGGCGGGAACCGGTTCAAATCATGGCCGACCCGGGGCTGGCCGGGTCCCTCGAACGGTTGCGCCAAAAAATCCTGCCGCCGTTTGAAGCTCTGGCCGGGCAACTGACGCGGTTAAACAACCAGCCGACCGGCCCGCAACTGGCCGAATCCCTGCGCCAACTGTGGAATGAACTTGGCGTGAAAGAAATCCTGGAACGTTGGGGTACGGCCGCGGACGATCAATCAGCAATCGGCAACCGGCGATCGGCAATCCACTTGACCGTTTGGGAGCAGATGAACGTCTGGCTGGACAACGTCGCCCTGGCCTTTTCCGTCGAGGCGCTGCCATTGCGGGATTGGCTGCCGATTCTGGAAGCGGGGCTGGCGGGCCTGACGGTGGGGGTGGTTCCGCCGGCGCTCGATCAGGTGCTCATCGGCGCGGTGGACCGCGCGCGCAATCCGGATTTGAAACTCGCATTGGTGCTGGGCGCCAATGAGGGGATGTTCCCCGAGTCACCCGCCGCTCCCCCAATCCTGACCCCGGCCGACCGGGATGAATTGGAACGACACGATGTCGTGCTGGGCCCGAACGTACGCGACCAGCTCGCGCGCGAGCGTTACCTCGGTTACATCGCCTGCACCCGCGCCGGCGAAAAACTTTTCGTGACCTTCTCACGCCAGAACACAGACGGCCGGGCATTGAACCCGTCGTCCCTCATCGTGCATTTGCAGGCGCTGTTTCCGGGCCTGAAGAGCGATGAATTCCACCCGGACATGGATTGGCGCAGCGCCGAGCATGTGGCCGATCTGGTTGCGCCGCTGGTGGTAATTTGTGGCAGTCCCGCGATGCCGGATCCGTCCGCTCCATCTTCCGGTAAAATGAGTCAGAGCCGGCTCACGTCGGCCGCAACAGGAAACTGGCCCGAACTGCTCACACTGCCTGTCCTGGCGGGTTTGAAAAAAAGCTTGGAGGGTCTGCGCGAACCGGACCCGGCCGGGAACCTTTCACCCGATCTGGCGGAGGCAATCTATGGACCAACGCTGCAAAGCTCGGTCAGCCGCCTGGAGGAATTTGCCCAGTGCCCGTTCCGGTTTTTTGTCCATTCCGGCCTGCGCGCCGAGGAACGCAAAATGTTCGAACTGGACGCTCGCGAACGCGGCAGCTTTCAGCACGAAGTCCTCAGGCTGTTTCACGAACAATTGACCACCGAAGGCCGGCGCTGGCGTGACCTCACCCCGGCCGAAGCGCGCGAACGCGTCGGCAAAATTGCCGCCGATCTGGCGCCCGGCTACCGCGACGGTTTGTTGCGCGCGGATGACCAGGGCCGGTTCACGGCGCGCCTGCTGGGCCGGTCGTTGCAGGACTTTGTGGAAACGCTGGTGACGTGGATGCGCGGGCAATATGAATTCGATCCGGCGGCGGCCGAACTCGAGTTCGGGTTCGATGCCGGCGGGGGGCCCGCCTGGGAATTGGATCTGGGAGGCGGCCACAAACTGGCGCTGCGCGGGCGGATTGACCGGATTGATTTGTGCCGGGAGACCGGCGAACGCGCGTGGTATGTGGTAATGGATTATAAATCCGGCCGCCGAAAGCTCGACCCGATTCTGGTTGAGCACGGTGTACAATTGCAGTTGTTGGGATATCTGGCGGCGTTGCGGCGCTGGCCCCGTTCGCCCGCGCTGCCCGGCGTGCGACAGTTGATTCCCGCGGGTGCTTTTTACGTGAACCTGCGTGGCAAATATGAATTCGGCAGCACGCGGGCCGAGGCGCTCGCCGATGCGGGGCAATCACGGCGCCTGGCCTACCATCACACAGGCCGCTTCAGCATGGACGCAATTCCGAAGTTGGATAACCGGGCCGATGTGAAGGCGGGCGACCAATTTAATTACCGCCGTAAAAGCGACGGCTCGTTGTATAAAGGTTCAACCGAAGCCTTGCCGTGCGTGGAATTTGAAGCGTTGCTGGACCGTATGGAAACGCAGTTGACCGGGATGGGCCGCGCCATTTTTGCCGGCACGGCCAGGGTAGACCCGTACCGGAAGGGCAGTGAAACCCCCTGTGGATTTTGCGATTATCGCGCCGTGTGCCGGATTGAACCGTGGACACACAGGTATCGCGTGTTGCGTGCGGCGCCGAAGGAAGCGGACGCATGAAGCCACGCGGCAGATATTCCGCAGTCAAACCCGTACTCGCTGGCTGCACGCACCCTCGAATTCCCGAACCGTGGCGCCAGGCGGCCATCGAAAAGGCGGAATGGAAGCAGGTTAGTGATATTCCTGCAGCGTCTTCACCTCGTAGCCGGATTTCTTGAGCGCAGCGATGCCGCGCACCGCCGCCTTGGCGCCGCCCAACGTCGTCATAATGGGCGTGCCGGTGTAAATGGCCGTGGTGCGGATTTTTACCTCATCCTCGCGCGGCGCCGCGCCGCTCGGGGTATTGATGACCAGCTGGATTTCCTTGTTCTTGAGCAGATCAATCACGTTTGGCCGGCCTTCGAGCAGTTTCATCACCCGCTGAACTTTCAGGCCCGCCTTTTCCAAAACCGCCGCCGTGCCGCTCGTGGCCACCAGCTCGAATCCGAGTTCGGCAAACTGTTTGGCCACCGGCGCCACGTGCTTTTTGTGCGCGTCACTGACGCTGATAAAAACCTTTCCGCCCAACGGCAGCGACGAGCCCGCCGCCATCTGCGATTTGGCGTAGGCAATGCCGCGGTCGGCGTCGAGCCCCATCACTTCGCCGGTGGAGCGCATCTCCGGCGAGAGCAGGATGTCCTGGCCGTGAAAACGGTTGAACGGGAAGACGGATTCTTTGATGGCCCAATACGCCGGCCGGATTTCCCGGGTGAACCCCAGTTCCTTCAAGTTTTTCCCGGCCATGACTTTCGCGGCCAGCTTCGCCAGCGGCACCCCGATGGCCTTGCTTACGAAGGGCACGGTACGCGACGCGCGCGGGTTGACTTCCAGCACAAACACCTTCTCGTCCTTGACGGCATATTGCACGTTCATCAGGCCGACGACCTTCAGTTCACGCGCCATGGCGTGCGTGTGTTCGCGGATGGTTTCAATGACTTTCCTGGAAAGTGTGTGCGGCGGCAAGACCATGGCGGCGTCGCCGGAATGCACGCCGGCAAATTCGATATGTTCGAGAATGCCGCCGATGACGATCGTGCCTTCGCCGGCCTTTTTGAAATGGCCGACGTCGGCGATGCAATCCACGTCCACTTCGGTGGCGTCCTCCAGAAATTTATCCACCAGCACGGGCCGCTCTGGCGAGGCTTCAACCGCAAAGCGCATATAATGCTGCAGCTCGGCGTCGGAATAAACGATTTGCATGGCGCGTCCGCCCAGAACAAAGGAAGGCCGGACCAGGACCGGATAGCCCAGTTTCTTGGAAGCGTTGAGGGCTTCCGCGGCGTTCGTGGCCAGCCCGTTGGGCGGCTGGGGAATTTTAAGTCTGTCCAGCATGGCGGCGAACAGTTTGCGGTCCTCGGCAATTTCTATGCTCTGGGGCGAGGTTCCGATGATATTGACGCCGTTTTTCTGGAGGCCGAGGGCAAGGTTGAGCGGCGTCTGGCCGCCGAACTGGGCGATGGCGCCCCAGCAACCTTCGCGTTCGTAAATGTGCAGCACGTCCTCGAGGGTGAGCGGCTCGAAAAACAACTTGTCGCTCGTGTCGTAATCGGTTGAGACGGTCTCGGGATTCGAGTTGACCATGATGGTTTCGAAACCGTCCTCCTTGAGCGCGAACGCGGCGTGGACGCAGCAATAATCGAATTCGATGCCCTGGCCGATGCGGTTCGGGCCGCCGCCGAGAATCATCACCTTTTGCTTCGATGTCCGTTTGACCTCGTCGTCGCCGCGATCGTAGGTCGAATAATAATACGGCGTGTAGGCCTCGAACTCGGCGGCGCAGGTGTCCACGAGCCGGTAGCTCGGGATGAGTTTTAATTTCTTCCGCAACGCGCGGATTTTGTCCTCGGTCTGGCCGGTCAAATGGGCGATTTGCCGGTCGGAAAATCCCAGCCCTTTGGCCTTGATCAGCAATTCAGAATTCAGTGACGGCATCGGCGCAAACAGTAAGCCGCAAATATTTCCGCGTGTCCAGCGGCGAGTGACCAAATCCGCTTGCTGCCCGGCGCGCTTTGCTTTACGAAGGCAGGATGAAACGGACGGGGAGGCTGTTATCATGGTTGTTGTTGCTGGCCCCGTATTTCGTTTCCGCACAACTTGACCCGGTCCGGCGCGACCTGCTTCAACTCGGCTACAATCAGCCCCTGGAAGGTCACGCGCCGTTTGCCGGTTATGCCTTTTTTTATCACAACCAGCCGGATTTCCTGCACACCAATCTCACTTTGCGTCTCGCCATCGCGCCGGTGTATCTCGATTCCGAGCTCGGTTTTGTCGGCGCCCTGGGTCCGAACACGGACCTGGGCGTGGGCGTGGCCGGGGGCGGGTTTTCCGACAACTACTATGAAATCCGGGGAGGCACGTATTATCCCGATGAGTCCTTCGACGGCTATGGTGCCGGAGCCTCCCTCGGCATCTACCATTTGTTCAATCCGGCCGCCAGGATTCCGCTGAACTTTGTTTTGCGGGCCGGGATGCATTATTCCCTTTATGCCGACAACGACGGCACGGCGGCCAATTTTCAGTTGCCCGACAACCACGGCACCGTTGCGGTGCGCACCGGATTGCGCTGGGGCGGTGTCGAGCCGACGCTCTTCCCGCCACTGGCGATGGAAGTGTCCGTGTGGTATGAGGGTCAATACCGCACCGCTTCAGGCGCTTACGGTTTTAATAGCGGCGATGAACTCAATTCACAATCGCATTTGTTCTGGGGCGACGCGGCGCTGGCTTACACGTTGCCGAAGAGCCAGCAGAGTTTTTACGTGCGCCTGACCGCCGGCACGAGCATCGATGCCGACCATTTCAGCGCCTACCGGCTGGGCGGTTTCCTGCCCCTGATCTCGGAATTCCCCCTGTCCTTGCCCGGTTACTATTATCAGGAAATCAGCGCCCGGCAATTTGCGTTGCTGAACGCGAACTACCTGTTGCCGCTGGACGTCAAAAAACGGTGGGATCTGGACCTGAACGCCTCGACCGCCTGGGTGGACTATCTGCCGGGAGAAGAACAGCCCGGCAACTGGCTCAGTGGTGTCGGCGGTGGCATTTTGTTTCATTCACCGTCCGACCGGTTGAAAGTCCTGGCCACGTACGCGTACGGCATTAACGCCATTCGTTCCCACGGGCGCGGAGCCAACAGCTTCGGCCTTCTTTTCCAATGGGATTTAGGCCATGAACCGACCCCGGCGTTCAAAGTGCTGCAACCCCAGCATTGGCGCAGTTGGTGGTGAGGGCTTTTCCTGGTCAAAAACACCTTGCGCCGCCAACCCGGGACTGCTTCATTGTTGAGCCGGCTGCGCATATGGTGGAATTGGCAGACACGCTACTTTGAGGTGGTAGTGGGGCAACCCGTGCAGGTTCAAGTCCTGCTATGCGCACCAGTTTTTCCTTGAAAAGCTGCGAAAGCGGAACTTCGGACACAAATCCGACACAAAAAAACCTCAAATCCGGGGACGATGACATGGCGAAGTGGCCAAAGAGGGTCAAGCACCGAAACAAGGTATTGGCCAAGATTTACCGGCCCTGTCGTGGCCGGGACTCCTACCGTGTGACTTGGTACGCCGCGAACAAGCGGCAAATGAAATCCTTCGCAACTTACGCTGGAAAGGGCGGCGCAAAGGAATTCGCCGAAGCTCTGGTGAAAGAATTGGCCAAGAATTCCCAAGCGATAATGCTCACGCCTGCCCAAGCAACCGACGCTCTTGCCGCGTTCGAGAGGCTCGGCACGTTCTACCAAACTACCGGGCGCAAAGTTTCCCTGCTTGCAGCTGTATCCGAATATTGCGAGTCATCAGCCAAGCTGCCGGGGCAAACCCGGCTGTCGGAAGCCATCGAGGGCTTTTCACGCACCGTTGCGACCGTAAAACGGAAGGACCTTGGGGCGGCAGTTGAAGACTTCATCGCTGCCGAAGAGCCCCGAACACAGTCCACCAATGGGGAGCGGGCGCAACTTTCCCCCAAATATCATTACAATCGGGCGATTCAGCTTCGCCGGTTCGCCGGCTCATTCGCGGCCTATGCGGTTTCTGATCTCGGCAAACACGACCTCGACAGCTTCTTCGGCTCGAAGTTGGTTTCCGCGTTTTCATCCAAGAGTCGCAATCATCATCGCGCCGCCCTCGTGCAGTTTTTTTCATGGTGCGTTCGTAAGGATTATCTTTCCGCCGGGAATCGTTTAAATGAGGCGGACACCATGCGTCCAGAGCACGCGAACACTGCGGAAGTCGAGTTCTACACCCCAAAGGAATTCCGAGAGTTGCTGGAAAAGGGGAGCGGCGCAATGCGGGCGATGATAGCCATTGGCGGGCTGGCTGGGCTTCGCACCGCTGAACTGCTTAGGTTGGATTGGGCGGATGTTTGGCGTGTGCGTGGTCATATCGAAGTCACGGCGGGCAAATCCAAGACTCGGCAACGCCGCCTCGTGGAAATCTGCCCTGCTCTGGCCGCTTGGCTTGGAAAGTTTCGTGAGTGCACCACCGGCAAACTCTGTACTTTGCACGAAATCACATTCCAGCAGCATTTCGCCGCGCTCTGCCAAAAGGCAAAAGTGAAGCGAAAAACCAACGGACTGCGCCATGCCTTCTGCACCTACCACTTCTCCTTGCACGGGAACGAGAATTTGACGGCACAACAAGCTGGCAATGCGCCAGCGATGATCCACGCCCATTACAAAGGACTGGCCACCAAAAAAGAAGCCAAAGCATGGTTCGCCGTCAAACCCGCCAAAGCTGCAAATAACATTATCCGGCTCACGCAGAAACGGGCTGTCGGCTAAATACAGTCACATGAACCGACTCAAGATTCACGAATGGAACGGACGGAAACGCGAGATTGAATTTGTCGGCTACAACCGCGAACACACTGCCTGTTTTGTCCGCGATGATCACGGCGCGCGCCAGGCAATCGCGTTGCGCCTGCCGAAAAGTTTCGGCCTGCGTTTCCGCGAAAATCCAATCGGCAAGGACGGCTCGCCACCAGTCGAGATTAAATGGGCGGCGTTGCACCTACCCGCCTGCTTCTCTTCTAAAGAGGAAAAGGAAGCCTATGGGAACCCGGACTCGAACGAAGTGCTGGTTGCAAAAACCATGCAACACAACCTCTGGATGGTTGTGACTCCCCACAAATGTTGTCTTGAACCCAAGCACGATAAAAAACTTTCCGCGCTGCACCGGGATGAACTGAACCGGCAGCGCCGCCTTTACAAAATTCGAGAGAAGGAAACCGCCGACCAGATTGCGGCGCTACCTCTCGGCGAAGTAAACAGAACCGATGAATTGCGCAACAGCCTGCGAAACCAATTCACGACTTTCACCAAAGGGGAAAAAAGTGAATTCAAGTTTCTGAGCATTTTTGATACGACCCTCGACATGGTGTGTCATGGGTGGGGCGGGCTACATGAAAAATTGCTTGAAAAGGAGTGGGCTGAACAACTCGGCTTGGACCTCAAAAGAATACCAAAGGATGCCGCCGCGTTTCACGCCTGGCTTGAACACGCTGCCTACAATGCGCGCGTGCGGACAACGGACTTAGAAACCAAAATGACTGCCATTGGTGATGGACTGCAACTGTGCCCTTGGCAATGGGAAGTGCTCGAAGCCAGCATCGTTTACGAAATCCGTTTTGCCGATGGCACACGATGTTGGTTGGACGATATTGATGAACACGGTGTTAACAATCCGCAGGAAGTTGAGGACTTTGACCGACTTGAAGAGAGTGCCGAGATTGCCGGCGACGAGAAAATTTCGCTGGACGAAGTGCGCCGCAATCTGCCGGTAAGGTGGAAGGGTGAATTCAGGCCAATTGGAGTAAAGGGCCTTCGGAAACTTTGTGAGAAAGCCGGTGTCATGTTCGATTTTCCCATGCGTCGGAGTGTTGTGAAACGGCTGGACGCGCACCGCCACCGTCAAAATCGGAAGCGGACCGAAAGGTTGAAAAGCTACCGGGCGAAGGCGTAACCGCCGCTCGCCCGTCGGCGCGCTGGCGATATTCTTCCTTTTGTGGTTGACACCGCAAAGTTCCCCGAAAACTCAGGCTACTGGGGCATTTAAGCAAGTATCGGCGCGCCTTTTATCGATTGGCTCGCGCCGACAGTTCCAAAAGCTCTTGCGACATCGCTTGGTTCAATGCCATGCGATGAAAACGGAAAGCAAGTGTCTGGCTGAACCGGCGGCCTCTTCACAGACGGGCGACACGATTCCGCAGCAGTCTGCAATACCGGCTGCGCCAAGCCCCTTCACCGACTTCGGCGGACTCGTGCGGCATCTGCCGGCCTATGGACCACGCACGATTCGTACCCTTGTAAAGCGGCGCATTATCCCGTCTATCAGGCCGCCGGGAACCCGGAAACTCAATTTCCATATCCCATCTGTCGAGGCCGCCCTGTTGCGTTTCCAGCAAGGTGGGCCGGGCGCATGAAATTCACCCTGGTAGTGCGCCAGGCTGCCGTCGTTGATGCCGGGCTGATAGGGAAAGTAAATGCCAATGACCTTTGCTTTTTGGACTACCTGCGCGGCTGGTTACTTTCTCAAAATTCAAAGCGGCAGGTCGTGGACGGGCGCAAATTCGTGTGGATTCATTACGAACGAGCAATCGAGGAACTCCCGCTTCTTTTCAATCCACAATCCCAAACCGCCAGCCGAAAAAACCAGCTCGCAGCTTTGATCCAAAAACTACGCAAATTGGAATTAGTTGAAACACAAAAAATTGGGCGGCGTCTTTTTTTTCGGCTTACCGACCTGGCGATTCGCGTTACGCAGCGGAGCGAACGCTTGGCACCAACCGCCGCGAAACCTGCCTCCGTCGTCACGCCCCCACATGATGGAAATGCCACGCCGGCAAATGATGAAGCCGTCACGCTATTGCGTGACAATTACCTGCCTCCCAATATAGATGAAACAGGAACTACCAAATCAGAGACAAAGGAAACACCCCCTATATCCCCCTGGGAGGGGGATGCAGAGAGCATCCTTGCCTTTTGGAATTCGTGTCCTGAATTGCCGAAGGCCATCTCCATCACTGGAAACCGCGCCCGAAAGATACAAAGACGCTTGGCTGACCCCTGGTGGCGCGAACACTGGCGCGAGGGCGTCAAGCGCGCAGCGGCATCTTCGTTTTTAACCGGCAACGGCGCGCACGGCTGGCGCGCGACATTCGACTGGTTTCTCGGCGGTGATTCGCTGGCGAAAGTTCTGGAAGGTAATTACGACAACAGGCCGCGACCGGATCGCATACCCCTCCCGTCCGAACTAAAGGCCCAAATCAAAGCCGTTGAGGAACTGATTGCCTGTCACCCTGCGAATGATGAATCCACATTTTCCCTACGGGATGCGACCAAGGCGGAGCGAGAGGATTTGCGAGAATTGTATCGCCGCCGGAAGGAGCTTGTCCGTCAGCTTGCCGGCCTGCCGACCGTCACACAGCAGCCTGGGTACGAGGACTCGTGGTAGGAATGCCCGCTTGGCCGGTTTCTTGAGCCCATTTTGTGCGAAGAATCATTTTGGCACATTGTGGCGACACCATATTTGGCAGTAATCAGTGTGGCTAGTGTAAGTGAATCCCAGAGATCATGAATTCAAACTTGTCGGGGTCGGCTCTCCTTTAGCTCAAATTTTCCCGCCAGCCAACCGATTCCAAGCGGTATTAAGTGCCGGTAGATAGACCTCCTCCGGCTGGGGCAATAGGAATCGCGGGCAAGTTGACCCCACAAGGTGGGTCAATAGAATTGCCGGTGACTTGCGCCCTCAATTCGGTCCTTCTTTTTATATCCTGCTACCTTTTCAGCGAGGGTAGTTGCGCGTACTTCAACAGCGGCAGCCTCCTTTTCTGGCGGCGTTTCCCCACCCAAATGGGTCACAAATCGGTCCATGACCCGGCTAGATGGGGCAATAGAATCGCGGGCAGCCCAAGGGGGGCAAATTTCAGGGCAAATGGGGCAAAGGTGGGGCTATGCCGTTGGCGTCGACCGTGGGAAGCGCGGAGAGCGCGCCATTAAAGTGTTCATCAAGGTCGGGCCGAAGGTGGCGTGGGCCAAATAACTCGGTGATGATTGACCACCCGAGCCGGGTCTATAACCTTCCTTCCAGAGACTTGCGTTCACCCAGAACACAAGCCGCATCAGCACCGGCGACGCGCGGGACGGCTTGGCCACACCTTGCCAGCCCCGTTGAATCGTGGGTTAGCCCTTTCATATAATTCTGGTGGTTACTTTTTTGCCGGAGCTTTCTTTCGCTGCTTCAATTTTTCCAGTGCAGCCGAGGCCTGCTCTGCTAAAGAAGGCGCACTATAGCAGAAAAAATCAGTGCTGCTGGGGTCGGCTTCGTTTGGCGTCGGCTGGCCGAGCAAGCGGTAAAGGTCGGCGAAATGTTCCTGATAGGCGGAAGTTTCCTTTCCATGATAGCGCGCCCATTCCCGCTTGAATTCGGCGGCGGTCATGCCCGCAGATGTTAAGACGCTTTTTTCACGGCGTGGCATGGTTGATGTTTACAGACTTTGCGACCAAACGAAAAGTGGAAAGTATTTTTCGGCAGGCGATTATGCAGAGAGTTTTTGGATTGTCGCCCTCCATGCCGAATTGTTCAAGAGTGTTGAACGTAGCACTTTCAGATGTTCGCAACCATCCAACGAATTAATGATTCCGCTTACGATGTGCAATAGTCACCGTCATTCCAGCAGTCCGCCAGCGTCCGAAACTTCATCCGCTCGCCGGCAAGGCGATGATTCGTACGTTGTTCCAACCCGATTACCAAAAAAATTAGAACTTGCGTTGCCGAGCCGGATAAAGTAGTAAAAGAGTCAAGGCAATGGGGTTTGCCTTCCCCAAAAGGGAAAACTGCCAGCCAATTTCAAGGCTAATAACTCCTACCGAAACAAGACGTGTCGGTGGGAGTTTTTTTATGCTCAACTACAGACTAATCGGTGTAGGCAGCACAGTAGGCGGAATCGTGCTCTATTGGGCTTTCGCGCCTGTTGCCAGTCTTTCCAACCCGATGAAAGGAGTTTGATATGCACCTGCCTCACGATGCCATATTGCTGCGAATTTTCATCGGCGAAAAGGACCGGTGGGAACACAAGCCGCTTTACGAAGCCATTGTGCTCAAGGCGCGCGAATTGCACCTCGCCGGAGCGACGGTGCTGCGTGGGCCGATGGGCTTCGGCAAAACGAGCCGCCTGCACACGGCGAAAATTCTGCGTCTGTCATTCGATTTACCGCTCGTCATCGAAATCGTGGACACCGAAGAAAAAATAAACGCCTTCCTGCCCGTGCTGGATGAGATGATGAAAGGCGGTCTGGTCACGTTGGAAAAGGCGCGCGTTATTGATTATCGCGCCGATGAAGAAAACGCCATTGGCGCGGAGCACCCCAAGAGTTGATGTATGCTCAACCACATTCTTTTCAATCTGATTCAAGTCTTGGTCGTCATGGCCTTCGCGCCGTTGGCGTCCGGCGTCACGTCGCGGCTGAAGGAAATGATTCAGTCCAAACGCGGACCGAGTATTTACCAGCCGTATCGCGATCTGTGGAAGCTGTTTCACAAGGACGAAATCGTGTCCGAAGACAGTTCGTGGATTTTCCGGTTCACACCTTACATGGTTTTCGTCACGCCGATTTTCGTCACGCTGCTGATTCCGGTGCTGACGAATTATCCACTGTTTTTCGCGTTCATGGGCGACATGATTGGCGGCGGGTTCATTCTGGCGCTCGGCGGATTTTTCGCCACGCTCGCGGCGATTGATACGGCCAATCCCTATGGCCCTGTCGGCGCAAGCCGGACGCGCATGGTGGGATTTCTCGCCGAGCCGGTGTTTATGATTGTCTTTTTCACCGTCTCGTTTGTCGCCGGTTCAACAATTCCCTACATCGTTCAGGAAAAATGGGTGACGCCACTGGCAAATTTTTTCCTGCCCTCGCACGTCCTGCTCGTGCTGGCGTTTCTGATGCTGATTCTGGCCGAAGGCGGGCGCATTCCGGTGGACAATCCAACCGGCCATTTTGAACTGGCGATGATTGATGAGTCCAAATCGCTCGAATACTCCGGGCGCGGTTTCGCGCTGATGAAATGGGGCGGGCAGATGAAGTTCTTCGTGCTCCTGTGCATTTTTCTTAACGTGCTGGTGACGCCGTGGGGCCTGGCGCGCGACCAAACTTTGAGCGCCGTGCTGCTGGCCATTCCTCTCGTGCTGTTCAAGATTTTCTGCTTTTTGCTCGTGCTGGTTGTCATCGAATCGTCGTTGTCCAAGCTCCGGCTCTTCCGCATCGCCGAGTTTTTGGGCGCGGCGTTCATCACGTCCGTCGCGGCCATGATTGCGCAAGTCTTTCAGCCCTAACGAAAATGAGCGATACCACCAATCAATTGCTGGAAAATCTAAACGCCCTGGTCGCCGGGTTATTTTTACTGACGGGCTTCGGCATTGTGGCCATGCGGCAGGCGCGAGGCGTGTTGCATTTGTTCATCGCGCAAGCCCTGCTGCTCGCAGCGTCCGCTGTATTGCTGGGTTTGCGCTATACCTCGGAGCACCTTTACGGCGTGGCGCTGGTGAACATCGTCAGCAAGGCAATCATTGTTCCTTGGTTGTTGCGCAAAACCTCGCCGTCGGAAGTATATACGCGCCGCGAAGTGGATCAGGTGTTGAATATCCCGACTGCCTTGCTAATTGCCCTGGCACTGGCGATTCTCGCCTACTTTTTGGGACTGCCGATCCTGAACGCTGTCGCGCCCGAATTTCGCAGCCTCAACGTCCCGATCGGCATCGCCGGTTTGCTGCTTGGCGCGTTCACACTCACCGTGCGACGCGAAGCCGTGCCGTTGCTCATCGGGTTGCTGGCGATGGAGAACGGCGCGTTTCTGTGTGGTATCGCCATTGCGCGCAACCTGCCGCTGCTGGTCGAACTGGCCATCGCCACGGATGGGCTGATCATCGTTTTCATCATGGGCGTGCTGACCCGCGCCGTCCAAAAACAAATCGGCACTACCGCCGTTGGCGAACTGGCCAGCTTGAAGGAAGCCACGGTTGAACCGGCGGAAACGGAGGTGGCGAAATGAGTATCCTTCTCGTTTTGCTCCTGCCGTTGATTGCGACCGTGCTCGTTTGTCTGCCTTTCAAAAAGGCTTGGGCCGCGGGCGTAACCGTCGTGGCATCGCTGGCAACTTTGATTTTGTCTGCGCGAGTCGCGTGGCTGGTTTCGGCAGGCGATTCTGTAACATCCGACTTAAGCATTGGATGGCTTAAATGGATTGCTGTGGATGGCTTAAGCGCGCTGATTCTGGTGTTGATTGCGTTCGTCGCAACCACGGCGGCAATTTTCTCGGTCGGCTACATGGCGCACGGAAATTTGAAACCGGGAAAACTCCGGCTCTACTACATCAATTACAACCTGTTTGTCTTTTCGATGCTAGCCATTCCGGTTCTGGCCGAGCCGACGTTGGTCTGGATTGTGGTCGAATTGACAACGCTCTGTTCCGCGCTGCTCGTCTCATTTGAGAATACGCGCGAAGCATTGGAAGCCGCTTGGAAATACGTCGTGCTCTCGCTCATGGGCGCGGGCATGGCGCTGTTTGGTTTTCTTGTTCTATTCGCGGCGATGCAGGCATCAGGCAGCACTGGCGCTTACACCTGGAGCGGGCTGATTGACGCCGCGCCGATGATGCCGCCGGTTCTGCTGCAAACCGCGTTCCTGCTGATTTTAATCGGTCTCGGCACCAAGGTTGGACTTGTCCCGATGCACACATGGTTGCCGGACGCCCACAGCCAGGCGCCCTCGCCGGTTTGCGCGTTGCTTTCGGGCATCGAAACCACATCCATCCTCTACGTCATTCTACGGCTATTTCCGGTGATGCAAGGCGCGCCCAATTCCCACGCTGAAACCTGGGCTGTCGTGCTCGGTTTAATTTCCGTCGGCACCGCCGCGCTTTTACTCCTGCAAGTCAAAGATTACAAACGCATGTTCGCATTTTCCACCGTCGAGCACATGGGCATCATTTTGACGGCGGTCGGCCTCGGCGCATCGGTCGCCGGTTACGGCGCGATGCAACAAATCGTCAGCCATTGCGTGACGAAATCCTTTTGCTTCTTCGCCGCCGGCACGGTACTGCTCACTGTGGGAACGCGCCAAATCGCTTCGGTGCGCGGATTGATTCGCCAGTCTCCCATTGCCGGTGCCGCGCTGGTTTTCGGCGGTCTGGCCATTGCCGGCGCGCCGCCGATGGCGGTTTTCTTGAGCGAGTTTTCAATTCTCAAAGCCGGGTTGATGCAGAGACATTATGTGGCGACGGGGTTGTTGGCGATTTTCATCGTCATCGCCTTCTTTGGGATCATGTTGCATGTCAACCGGATGGTTTTTGGCGCACGGGAAAACGAAAGTGA
>Ga0335083_10004842_pt1 | contig 17094 bp, 17 predicted proteins | sample Lox_Sample_42_FD_206716 | JGI IMG/M metagenome (GOLD analysis project Ga0335083, IMG submission 206716) | Soil microbial communities from Loxahatchee National Wildlife Refuge, Florida, United States - Lox_Sample_4.2 | ecosystem: Environmental > Terrestrial > Soil > Wetlands | place: USA... | reverse complement strand
GCTGTTCGCGCTGTTTCTACTGGTGTCCGGCCTGCCGTGGGCCAAGTCCTGGGGCGGCCTGTTGCGTGACGCACGCCAGTCATGGGCGCACGCCACGGCCGTGCAGGACTGGACGATTGGCAGCGCCGACGAACGCAAGCGCATCGCCGAAGCGAACACGCCGCCGGATGAGCACGCCATGCACGGCAACATGGATGGCATGCATGGCATGGCCCATCACGCGATGCCGGCGAATGTCGACTACACGGTGCTGGATCGCGTATTGCCCGCGGTGATGGCCGAGCGATTGGCTCCGCCCGTGCTGATTGCGCCACCCTCGGCCAAGCGTCCCGCCTGGACGGCCCGCTCGGATGCGGACAACCGGCCGCTGCGCGCAGATCTCACCCTGGACCCCGTGCATGGAACGGTCACCCGGCGCGTCGACTTTGCACAGCGCCCCCTGCTTGATCGCCTGATCGGATACGGCGTGGCCGTGCACGAAGGCGCCCTGTTCCCACCCCTTAACCAAATACTCAGCGCCTTCACAGCCGTGGGCCTGATCACCATGGTCACCAGCGCCACAGTGCTGTGGTGGCGTCGTCGCCCCGCGGGAACCTTGGGCGCGCCGGCAACGCAGCATGCGTCTCGATATGCCCCGGCCTTCGTGGTGATGCTGTGCTTGCTCGGTCTGCTGCTGCCGCTGCTGGGCGCATCGATGCTGCTGGTGCTGGCCATCGAGCGCCTGTGGTTGCGTCGTCTGCCGCGCGCGCGTCATTTCCTTGGGCTCACTCATCACGTCAGTGAGGCGCATGAACACTAACGGGAGAAAGCATGCATGAAGAGTCGCTATGTCTATATCGCGATGTGCCTGTTTGCGGCCGCAACCCAAGCGGTTGCCAGCTCCGCCGACAATGTTCACATCACAAAGGCCTGGATTCGGCTGCTGCCGGGTCAGCTTCCCGCAGGCGCTTATGCCGATCTCGCCAATGATGGCGATCAACCGGCGGTGCTGCGCGATGTGAGCTCCGTGCAATTTGGCAGCAGCATGCTGCACCAGAGCAGTAGCGAGGGCGGCATGAGCCGCATGGCCATGGTCGATGAACTCACGCTGCCCGCGCATGGCCACGTCGCCATGGCGCCGGGAGGTTATCACTTGATGCTCGAGGCACCGAAAGGCCCGCTATCCGTCGGCGATCGGGTGCCGTTGAAATTCCAGTTTGCCGACGGCAGCACCACGACCGTGAACTTTGTGGTTCGCCCGGCTTACGCCATGGGCCCCGACTGATCACCCGGAGACTCAGCATGCATGACTTGCCAGCCATCTATCTGTTCACCCGCGCCTGGGCTGCGATCTTCATCGTCGTCCTGATGTTCGTTGCCGTGCAGTACAGGTTGCGGACATCAGACATCCGCCATGCTTTTACGCTTCTGGACTAGGAATTAACCGTAGTGACTTCGTTGTTTCTCACCGGCTGCATGCGCCGGCTATGCTGGCTACTCGCCCTGTCACTGCTGCCCTGGTCAGCCTCTGCCGATGGGGCTGGGACATGGACCGCATCGTGGATCACGTCGCTGCAATCCATCCCTCGCGGCGACGCGTTGCCACCGCTCTATCGTGCGCCGGACGTAGCGGGGCGAACCGTACGCCAGATCGTCGTGCCCACGCTTGCTGGCGAGTCGGTGCGGCTTCACCTCAGCAACCGATATGCTGACACCACGCTCGACGTGGAAAGCATGCGCATCGCACCCGCACGCGGCATGGGCGCGGCGACGCGTGGGCCCGGTGCCGGGGTGACCTTCGGCGGGCACGCGCGCCTGCAACTGCCGCCGGGCGGGGAAGCCGATAGTGATCCCATCCCGCTGAAGCTGCTGGCACATAAGCCGTATGCCATCAGCATGTTCATGGGCCGCGCTCAGAAACTGCAGGCGTGGCATCGCGTGGCAAGCCAGACGAGTTTTGTTTCCGCGCCAGGCGACCATGTCCAGGATGTGTCCGCGGATGCGTTCAAGGGGCGTTTTACCCAATTCGCGTGGATTACCTCGCTGGCGGTCGCGCGCGCACCGGCGGGATCCGTACTCGCCATCGGCGACTCGATTACCGATGGCATGCGCTCCACGCTTGACAGCAACCGGCGCTGGCCGGATGTGCTCTCCGGGCGACTGGCCGGCAACGACGACGCCCCTGCGGTGCTCAACGCCGGCATCAGCGGCAATCGCCTGCTGTCTGACTCGCCCTGCTATGGCGAGCGCATGCTTACGCGTTTCGAACGTGAACTGGACAGCCAACCCGGCGTGCATACAGCCATCGTGCTGATCGGCATCAACGACATCAATTTCGCCGTGATGCCCGTGCGCAAGGGGCTCGATTGCGACGCCCCGCACACGCTGGTCAGTGCGCAAGACCTCATCGCCGGCTATCGCAGGCTGATCGACATCGCGCATCGACATCACGTGCGCGTACTGATGGGCACCCTCACGCCTGCCGGGCTGCCAAACGAGCGCGAGTCACTGCGGCTGAACGTCAACCAATGGATTCGCACCCAGCGCGAGGCCGACGGCGTCGTGGATTTCGACGCGGCTGTGCACGACCCGGCGAAACCCCAAAACCTGCGCACCGCCTACGACAGCGGCGATCACGTGCATCCCAGCGATGCCGGCTATGCCGCCATGGCGCAAGCCGTGTCACTGCAGCAGCTCACCCATTCCACCGCTTCCGCTTCGGTACGCTGACGCGCGACCCCACTTTTGACAGCCGTACCCATGACCACTCGACGATCCTTTCTTTGCTCCCCCCGCCGCAGCCTGTGCGCGTTGCTGTTGTACGGCTTTGCCGGCATCGCTGGCAGCGCCTTTGCCGCCGACCGCGTGATCGTGCTCGACTCGGCCGAGGCACAACTGACGCTGATCGATCAGGCCACGCACAAAGTGGTGGACACCTTGCCCACCGGCAAGGAGCCGCACCACCTGATGATCACGCCTGATCATGAGTCGCTGATCGTGGCGAACTCCGTCTCCAACAGCCTGATGTTCATTGATCCACGCACCGGGCAGTTGCAGCGCCGCATGGAAGGCGTGGATGACCCGTATCAACTGGGTTTTTCGCCAGATCACCGCTGGTTCGTGACGGCGGCCCTGCGCCTGAACCGCGTGGACATCTATCGCTACGACGGCCACAACATGACCGTGGCCAAGCGTATACCCATCGGCAAGACGCCCAGCCATCTCGACTTCTCCTCGGACGGCAAGACCGTATTCGTCACCCTGCAGGACTCGGGTGAACTGGCCGCCATCGACCTGGCCACACAGACCATCGCTTGGCGCATGCCGGTAGGCAATGCACCGGCGGGCTTGTGGATGACGCCGGGAGACCAGTACCTGCTGGTGGGCATGACCGGCGAGGACGATGTGGCCGTGGTGGACTGGCGCAAGCGACAGGTGGTGAAGCGCATTCCCACCGGACGCGGCGCGCACAATTTCCGCTCCCTGGACGACGGCCGCCACGTGGCGGCCAGCAACCGCGTTTCCAACACCATCAGCATCATCGACTATATCGACCTCACCAAGACGCGTGACATCACGGGCCTGCTGCCGGGTCCGGACGACATGGAGCTCACCGCCGACAGGAAATTCCTGTGGGTAACGTTTCGCTTCGCGCGGCACGTCGGCGTGATCGACATGAACACCTACACCCTGGTGGACACCATTCGCGTGGGCCGTTCACCACATGGCATCTATTTCTCCAATCGCGCGCCTGTGCTTGGCCCCAATCCGGACTGAGGCCGTGGAACGCGCATGATCAACGAAGCCATCAACGCCCTGGAAGACGGCATTGCCTCGCTGCAGACGCTGCTGTACGTCGACGCCGTGCAGCCGCTGCTCTACAGGCTGGGGCTCATGGGATACGACGAAGACACCTACGATGCACTGTACTGGGTGATCGTTGGCGTACTGCAGATCGTGGTGATGTACGTGGTCTTGCGACCACTGGAGGCCTGGTTTCCGGCCGAATCCTGGCAGGATCGCAAAGCCACGCGCGTGGACGTGCTTTACACCTGGATTGCCAAGCTGGGCGTATTCAACGTCACCTTCTTCTTTCTGCTGCAGCCCGGGTTCGACCGCCTGCAAAGCCTGATGGCGATCCACAGCGTGCCCGACATCCAGTTCGACGGACTGTGGCCTGGCGTGACGGACGGCCCGCTGGTGTCGTTCCTGATCTATCTGGTGGCACTGGATTTCGCCGGCTACTGGTATCACCGCTGGCAGCACCGCTTCGGCGTGTGGTGGGAGCTGCACGCCGTTCACCACAGCCAGCGGCAGATGTCGCTGTGGACGGATGACCGCAACCATGTGCTCGATACCATGATCCAGGCGGCATTCTTTGCAGCGCTGTCGTTGTTCATCGGCGTGGAGCCTGGCCAGTATGTGGTGCTTGTCGCCGTGGGCAACCTGTTGCAGAGCGTGCAGCACGTCAATGCCCGCGTGCGCTTCGGGCGTGTACTGGAACGCGTGCTGGTCAGCCCTTCATTCCACCGGCGCCATCACGCCATCGGCTATGGTCACGAGGGCACGCGATACGGCTGCAATTTCGGCGTGCTGCTGCCCTGGTGGGACATGTTGTTCAAGACCGCGTCGTGGAACAGCGCGCAGGAGCCGACCGGCATTCGCGATCAGCTGCCGCCCCCGCAGGGCCGGTCGAGAGATTACGGTGATGGCTGGTGGCACCAGCAGGCCGCGGCCATCGCGCGGATCTCGCGACGATTGTTTCCCGCCCGCTGATGCCATCGCGCAGACATGCCCGCCGTGATCGCCGATGCCTGGAAGGGCCAGGAAAACACGGCATGTATCGCAACTTATTGCGGCACGTCATGCGACAACGGTGGCATCCGTCCATGCGAACGGCGCGTGCTACATTGCGTGCACTTTCCCCGTCATCATCCGGTGCATTGCGTGTTGCGACGTAAGGCCCAACGACAGCTCGTGACGTGGCTGGCATGGCTGGCCATGGGTCTGCTAGTCGTTGCGCCGCTGATATCGCGCGTGATGCCTGCATCCGCGTCGATGCACGCCATGATGGGCGCTGATTGCGGCCATGACATGGCAGTGCCGTCCAAATCCGGCGGCTCGCCGGATGCCACCGACCGCTGCGGCTATTGCGTGTTGCTCGGACACCAATCGCTGCTGGCCGCGCATGCGCTGCTTTATTTCCTGCCCGTACCGCCACGCGCCGATGTCGCCGTGGCTTACCCGGCCGTGCGCGTCGCCTCGATGCCGCGTTTTGGGGCGCGCCCGCGCGCACCGCCGCAAGCGGCTTGAACACCCGGCACATGCCTGCCGCAAACTTGCGCAAGGCTGACCTGTCCGCCCTCTAACCACGCCCTGCCGCCATGCCGTCCGGTGTGGTGCAAAGTGTGCCCTCTCCTGGTTTCGCGAGCGATCCCCCCGGGTTCGCCGCACTCTGCTGGATCACACCTTCATGAACTCTCCTGCCTCCGTATCTTTTTCGGCTTTTCGTCGCGCGCGCCTGCGCGGCTTCGCCTCGATGGGCACACTGCTCTTTGCCAGCGCGTTGGCGCCGCAAGCGGCCCACGCCTGCGCCACCTGTGGCTGCACCCTGAGCACCGACGCCGCCACCGGCTATTCCACCGCGTCGGGCTGGCGCCTCAATGTGGACTACACCTATATCGACCAGGACCAGCTGCGCCACGGCGGCAGCAAGGCTTCGCCCGAACAGGTGGTCAACCAGCCATCGGACCCCTCGCTGGGCGGAGGCGAAATCGAAAAGGGCACCATCAACCGCTACGTCAATATCGGCGCGACCTATCGCTTCAACGCCGACTGGGGCATGAGCTTCCTCGTGCCTTACGTCATCCGCGACCATGATACTTACGGCACGCAATTGGCCCCGTATACGCCGGACGAAACCGCGCCCGACCAGGTCAGCCATGCCCACGTGGCAGGCATCGGCGATATCAAACTCATTGGCAGCTACCAAGGCTTTCTGCCAACGCACAACTTCGGCGTCCAGTTCGGCATCAAGCTGCCCACTGGCCACTACGGAGGCCAGACCGACGACGGCACGTTCATCGGTCAGCCCACCACGTTCCGCTCGGGGCCTGGCCTTGGCCAGTCGCTGGACAGCAGCTTGCAGGCAGGAACTGGCAGCACGGATCTCCTGGTCGGCGCCTATTACTTCCAACCGGTCAGCCAAAACTTCGACATGTTCGTGAATGGCCAGTTTCAGGCCGCCGTGAGCGAGAAGATGGATCAACCCGGCGCCAACTTCCGACCGGGCAACCTTGCCTCCGCCAGTTTCGGCCTGCGCTACGAAGCCCACGCAAACTGGGTGCCGCAATTGCAGATCAACGTATTCCATCGCAGCGCGGACCAAGGCGCCTTCGCCGACACGCCTGACACTGCCGGTACCGTGGCTTATCTCAGCCCCGGCATCAGCGCCAGCCTGACCAGGAACCTGCAGTTCTACGCTTTTGTGCAGGTGCCCGTATACAGTCATCTGGACGGATACCAGTTGTTTCCGCGCTGGACTGGCACGGTTGGCTTGAGCATGAAGCTGTAAGCGAGAGCAGCCTGAAGCGGACATGCCTCGCATCACGGCATGCCCGCTTCAAGACAAAAGACACACCTATGATTTGGACATCCATGCTTCGCCGTCTGGCCTTCGCGTGCCTGCTGTGTGGGCTGAGCGTGTCGTGCGCGTTCGCCAACGAGCTTCGTATCAACCAGCCGGCGCCCGACATCGTGCTAAACACCTTGGATGGGCAGCACATTGCCCTGCACGACCTGCGGGGAAAGATCGTGATCATCACGTTCTGGGCAACCTGGTGTGACCCGTGCAGGGAAGAACTGCCGCTGTTGTCGCGCTACGCCCATACCCATGCCGACGATGATCTGGTCATCCTCGGCTTCAGCCTGGATACGCCCGATACGCTCAAGGAAGTACGCCAGCTTGCATCCCGCTTCCACTTCGCCACGGGGCTGCTCGGTGACCCCCATGTCGAAGGCTACGGCCGCATCTGGCGCTTGCCTGTCAGCTTCGTCGTGGATCGACAAGGCAGGCTTGTCTACGACGGCTGGAAGGACAAGGCGCCGGCATGGACTCAGCAGAAGCTGGATGAGCTCGTTACACCCATGCTTAGGGCCCAAGCTCAGTAAAGATTCAATAGTGTCCGCTTCGCGTTGCGACTTCGGCCGGCCATCTGCCTCTTAGACGAGCCGCCAATACATCTGCCGGATGGGCGCCAATCATCACAGAGAACCCTGAGCTTCGAAGGCTCGCGCGGGCGATGGCGTCCTCCAGATGGCTCGGGTCGGACGTACGATGCTCTTTCGCGCCCTCCCCGTACACGGCGTCGAAGAAGTGGAAGATGCCGAGCCGCCTAAGAATCTTGAGGGCGAGCTCCTCCGTCTGGTTGGTGCGGACAATCATTCGCCACCCCTCAAGGACCAGTGTGCGTAGCGCTTGCAGTACCCCTGGATACAGTTTCGACTGCGCCGTAGGGCGCCTGCCATATCGCGCTTTGAACATGGCAATCTCGTCTTCACCGGCGGCCATGCCACGAAGCTGGAAGGCACGTATCGCGAATACGCACAGGCCATCCCCCATCATACAAAGCGCCTCCGAACGCGTGATGTGAGACAAACCGTGAATGTGCATGACCTCGTTGACTGCCTCCGTAATGTCCGGCTCGGCGTCGAATAGCGCCCTGTCGAGGTCGAATATCGCCACGCGTTCCTGGTGCATCAGCGCTCAGACCCATTGTCCGTTGAAACGAAAAGACGCATTTTCTGAGATCAAGGTCATCGGGGGTCACGTCAACTCTTTGATAGGGGAAGTTGTATAGGCAGAATTTTCCGCCAACACGCTGTTCCTGGCTGCGGCTCGGTGTGCCTGCGGCCCGAACGCCACTCCGTCTTCTGAAACCATCCAAAGTGAGTGACGGACATTCACCTCCAGCGATTCTTACCCAAAGGGGCAACCGTGGAAGCGAAGGCGTGCCACCTATAAAGTCTCACCAGCCAGACTTCGGTCAGAACAAACTCCTTGGTGAGCTATCAAGTACATCTTGACAGCCTCCCGGAGATAGGAATCCGTACCCGGTGAAAGCGAAATTGGCTTGCCCGTTAGATAGGCACGAATCGCAGGCGACCCGACAACGAGTGCGAAGAACATAGATGACGCAAGGTTGGCATCTGAAATGGTGAGCCTTCGTTCAAGGTTCTCAGCATCGAGCGCGGTGCGAACAGCTTCGAGATAGCACTGAAAAGTAGAGTCCCAGATGTGGCCCTTGTGTTCGCTTGCCGACTTCATAGGGAGTGAAAGCATCTGATGGAGCGTCTCGATAAGGCTTCCGGTCATCAAAGCGTGAACGCGATATGCCATCTCCAGGAGCCTTGGGTAGGGCGAAATATTCTGCTTCGGAATCAATGTTTCCGGCGCTGGAAGCTCTCTCAACAAAGCGGCCAATGTGGCATCGAAGAGAGCTTCCTTGTTATCGAAGTGCTTATAGACGGTCGCCTTGACAGTGCCTGCCTCCGCGGCGATCGCATCCATGCTGACGCGATCGAAGCCATGCAACGAAAACAGCGTTTGTGCGGCCCGCCTGATCCTGGACGTTCTGGTTGGATCCGGGCGCCGTCCCCGCTTCGGGGCGCAAGACTCTTCATCAATCCGAGGGATGGCGGTCATTTCTCTAATTAAATCCAGTGACATTCGGGTTCGCTCACTAGCTACCGCTACGGAGCTCGCGTCGAAGAATCTTTCCCACATTGCTCTTTGGAAGTTCGTCCCGGAACTCGACAAGGTGGGGACGCTTGTAGCCCGTGAGATTGGCCCGGGCATAACTCTTGATATCCGCTTCGGTCAGCGAGGCATCTCGCCTCACGACGACTATCTTCACGGCCTCTCCCGACTTCGGACTCGGCACACCGAGAGCTGCCACTTCCTTGACGCCAGGCATCCTCGCAATGACGTCTTCGACTTCGTTGGGGTAGACGTTGAAGCCAGACACCAGGATCATGTCTTTCTTGCGATCGACAAGATAAAGCAGGCCCGCCTCATCGAACCTCGCCATGTCGCCGGTATGCAGCCAACCTTCCGAATCGATCGCCCTCGCCGTCGCCTCTGGTTGCTTCCAATACCCCCGCATGACCTGCGGACCCTTGACGCACAGTTCGCCGACCTCGCCGATAGGCAACACCCTGCCATCCTCGCCCTTGATACACACATCCGTGGAAGGAACCGGCAAGCCGATCGATCCTTTGTGATCCATGAGATTCGTAGTGTTGATACTGACAATGGGAGATGCCTCAGTCAGTCCATAGCCTTCAACGATGGGGCGACCCGTACGGGCCAACCAGCGCTCAGCGACACCCCTATGAATGGAGGCGCCGCCGCCGAAACAAAATTTCAATCCAGAGAAATCGACACGGTCGAAACCAGGAGCGTCGAGTAGGGCATTGAACAGCGTGTTGACGCCAAGGATCAGGCTGAAACGGATACTGGTTATCTCGCGGACGAGGCTGCTCATGTCTCGCGGATCCGTAATGAGATGATTCAACCCGCCAAGCCGCATCATCATCAGAAGATGCGTCGTCAGAGCATAGACGTGATAGAGCGGCAAGGCGGTGACCGCCACCTCTTCCCCTGGCACAAGCCCCGCTGGAACAATCCACGCGAAAGTCTGCTGCATATTGGCGACTAGATTGCGGTGAGTCAGCATGGCTCCCATCGGAACGCCGGTGGTGCCGCCGGTATATTGCAAGAAGGCGATATCGTCTTGGGCAATCGGGACCGTGGGTAGCTTGTGAAAGCCACCTGTGTTTAAGGCGCTCATGAAGCGGACAGCGCCCTTGATCGCATAGGACGGGACCAACTTTCGGATGTGTTTCACCACGAAATTGACCATCAGCCCTTTGGGGAGCCCAAGAAGATCACCCAGCCCGGTAGTGACGACGTAGCGGACCTTTGTCTCGGCCATAACCTGCTGCAGGGTGCCCGCATAGTTGTCCATCACCACAATGGCAACGGCACCCGAGTCAACCAACTGATGCCTCAGCTCGCGAGGGGTATACAGTGGGTTGACGTTTACTACAGTGAGACCGGCCCGCAGCGCACCAAACAGCGACACCGGATATTGCAGACAATTGGGTAGCATGATGGCGACTCGATCGCCCTTCTTGAGCCCCAAATCACTACGCAAATAGGCCGCAAAACATCGACTAAGCTCATCAAGTTCACCGTAGGAAATGGTCTTTCCAAAGCTTGAAAAGGCGGGCCTACTTTGAAATTTCAGGCATGCGATCTCGAACAGCTCAACTATCGAACGATAGGCATCAGCATCAATTTCGTCCGAGACGGCGTCTGGATAACTCTTTAACCAGTGACGGGTACTGCTCATTTAGTTTCACCGTATCGATCTGTAAGGTGTGTCTCTCCTTGTGAGACGTTGCCGCACGATAACCTGCTGTCCGGCGTCACAAGCATCGCGTCCACTGCCGCCGACCTGTTCAAGCGATTGATCACAAATTCGGCGACCCAGTGAAACGTGGCGCCGACGGAGCCACCCATGATGACTTCAGTACATCGCCATAACGCCGTGTCCAGTAGCGCGCCCTCCCCGGGCTTGGACAGATAGACGATGGGGACGGTCCACATGCAAACTCTAACCAAGGGGAAGCGTCTGGCGATCGCCGCGCATATCGCCACGCCAAATGCCATTTGAGTAACAAGATTGATGGCAAAAACACGCGACACACCGCTTGTTGCTACCGAGACGGCAATTCCTATCAGCGTGCCAGCCAGTCGCCACAGCGTCGCGTTTCGGGTCTCATTCAACCGCTCTTGTGAAACGATGATGGCTGACATGGATGCCCACATGGCGTGAGGCATACCAAGGCAATTGGCCAGGATGGTTGCCAACGTTGCCGCACCTGAGCAGCGAAGCACGAAGGCAATGTAGCGGGCCAATTTTTCCTGTTTCATTGTATTTCTGATGCCTGTTCATGCGCGCTGGTGGTATTCGAAATACCGTTGAATAAGGCCAATCGAAGCGCTTTCGGCCGGATGGATACGTTGTCAATCAACCATGGTTCGTCGACAGACCCTGTCTTTCCGCCGATGCCTCATAGCCGCCCCCGAGATACGTCATCAATGTGACCTCTGAGTGCAGCCGTTGACTCCGTATTTCGACCGCCCGAATCTCCTCCATAACGACCGGTAGCTTTGCCTGCGTGGCCGACGACTGATCGAGGAGTCCTTGCCGATAGTGGGCGTCGGCGCTATTGAAGGACGACGTCGCCGCTTTTAGTTCGCTTTCCTGCATGGCCGCTTGCTGATTGATACCATTGAGCTCGATGGCGGCTTGCGCCACCTCGCGCACGGCATTGAGGACGGCCTGGTTGTATTGGGCAATCAAGACATTGCTCTGCGATCGAGCCGAGGCGAGATTGGCGTTTAACCGTCCGCTATCGAAGATCGGCAAACTCAAGCCGGGTATCAGGTTGATCTGCTTACTTGACTGCTGAAAGAGATCGCCCATATGCAGCGCGTCAACGCCAATGAACGCCCGAATGTCGAAGCTCGGATAGAACGCAGCCTTTGCGACATCAACTTGATCTAGTGAAGCCTGGACATACCAATGCATGGCTTGCAGGTCTGGCCGACGCGCAAGCAGCTCGTAGCCAAGCGACGTTGGCATGTCGCCGATGACATCCGGCAATGGCCGCGCAGTAATAACAGGCAAATCATCAGGACCGGCGCCAATCAGTAAGCGAAGTGCTTCGCGCAATGAGCGGATGCGTGTCTGTGTCGCGCTGATCTTCTGATCGAATTGAAGTTGCTGTGTCAGCGCACCCTCCGCCTGCGTCCCTGGCTCGAGGCCGCGCGCCGCTCTCACATGATGAGCCGTAACCGTTTGCTGCTGGATGTCCCGCGCCTGCTCAAGCAGGGTCAAGACCGAATAGTTGGCCTGGATGTCGTAGTACACATGCACGACTTGCGACGAAAGCAGCAACTCGGCCTCGGCTGCCTCGGCCCGCCTGGCTTGCAGCACACCCAGTGCGGCATTGACCTTTGCCCGATCCTTGCCCCAGAGATCGACCGAATACTCGCCCTGAAGCCCGATCGTTCCTTCCGTGTACCACGGCCCTGACGTCCCTAGCGCCGAATTAGTCGACGCAAAGGGGCCGAGGAAGCCGTTTTCTGAAACGTGCTCCCGGTCAACAGACGCGGAGAGCCCAACCGCCACGCCGGTCGATGCGTCGACCAGCGTCGCCTTTGCCCTTCCCGCTTCTACACGCGCCCTCGCGATGGCCATCGTTGGGGAATCGTCGATGGCACGTGCGACGAGCACATCGAGCTGGTCATCTCCGTAACGGCGCCACCATTGCGTCTCAGGCCATGCATCCACCGGCAGGCTGACGTCGCGCGGCGCGCGAATCTGCTCGGCTTGGACCTGTGCAAGCGGAGCGGAATCTTTGCGCATTAGTGCGCACCCGCCGATGTTCAGCAGCGACATCGCGGCCAACGCGATGGTCGCTAGCCGCAATAAGCTATGGCGATTCAGTGCGGGGTTGTTCATATAGCCCTCGATGGTCATGCGGCAGGCATCGACAGACGACTGTCGAGCTGGGAGATGCGCTCGTTGAGCGCGTAAGCGGCGGACACAATGTCGTCCAGCCCGCGGGGCACTTCTGGACCCGCGTCGCTCCGGCAGCGATCTAATTCAGCCAGCGAATCGGATAGTGAGCAATCCGGATCGATCAGTGCCGTCCCGTCGAACCGACTCGCCAACCACTCCACCCGCTCGACGGCGCGCTCACGAAATGCCTCAAGCGCCTCGATCATCGGGTGCGGCACGCTTGAGCCAGCATGTTGCACGACAATTTGCAGCCAGTTGACCGCGAACAGGGTCTCCTGAATCTGCGCCAGCGACGTCGTGATCTCCGGAGTCACCGAGTCGTGGGCGTACTGCCAGCCCGGCTCAAGCGCGACGCGCGCCTGCATTTCCCGGTTTTGCGTGAGCATTGACCAGCCTTGGAGTCTCGCCTTGTTGATGGCGTCGCTTCGCTCGTCGATATCGCCCATGCCCTTGCCCGCGCGCGCCAGGTTGGCAACGCTGCGCAACAGTCGAGCCAGCATGGTCTTCAGTGCATCACCCTCTCGCTCGGGCCAAAGCAGCGTGGAAACAACCATGAACACCGCGGCTCCGATCAGGATGCCGATCATGCGGTCCCGAATTTCCGTGAGGTCAATGGTCGGGCCGAATTGTCCAAGCCGCGCGAGCGCATAGGCAAAGATGATTTGTATGCCAATGTAGTTCGTACGCGGAGAACCTGCAGCGATCCACGCGCTAATGGCGACAATAGGCATGGTGAGCAACAGCAAACCCGTGATGCTGTCGATGTAGGGAAAGACGAAGATCGTCGCCAAAAGCGCCACGATGCTGCCGATCACGCAACCAACCACGCGCATCAGTCCCTTGTGCGAACTAGCACCGAGACTTGGCAAAGCAATAATGAAACACGTCAGCATCGACGTGTGAATGCCGGGCCATTGCACCGCCGTGTAAAACACATAGCACAACAAGGCAGCCAGGACGGTCTTCAATGCGAATCGACCGTACATCGGATTGCTGAACGCATCGGCGGAAATTAGCCCTTCCTTCGGTGCCGCGGGCACCAGAACAGGTGTCGATTCAGCTTGGGCGATGGCGTGCAGCGCGTGCTCCATTTCACGCAAAGCACTGTCCAATGGCTTACTGCTTGCACGGGTGCTTATCCATTTGCCGGAAAGCGCGAAGCGGTTGTCATTGGTGATGGCGGCGCACAGATCATCAAGGCGTGCCAGAAGCGCACTCACCCGATCGCGCTGTTCCGGCGAGATCGCCGTCGTCGGCAGTTGTGACAAATGCGCTGCGGCGGTGTGAAGGCGATCAATGGCCGCGATCCGCCCCAGGTGGCGAGCCCTGTCGCGCTCGTAGGCTTCGTCGCCCCGGGTCGCAAAAGCGAGATGACGATGAAGCACCAGCACGCCACGAGCAACCGCGGAAGTACTCAAGGTGGGGGCGCTGGCCTGGGCTCGGACCGCCTCGAGCTGCTTGCGTACCTCGTCCAGTTGCCGGCGCATCTCGTCGGTAAGGAGGCGAGCTGGACGCGCAGGCAGAAACAGGAAGTTCACAGCGATCGTTATCGCGACGGGATAAGTGACGGCCACCCATACCCATAGCAAGGCACGCACCAGCATTTCCGGACTGACCGGGAGATCGACCAGACTCTGGAGATAGAGCACAAACTGTGCAACCAGATAACCGATCGAACCAAGCCTACTAACCCGCATGAAGTACATGCCGATAAAGGCAACGATGCATGCCGCCAGAATGCGCAGCATTGCATAGTCGATCGTGAGCTTTATCAGGAGGATGGTCAGCCCGACTGCGATTGACGTTCCGATCACTATCAGGATGCCCGACAGCTTGGTCAGCACAGTGTTCTCCTGCGCTGTCAAGAACACCATGATCAACGAGAGCGCGAGAGACGGCACCTGTAGCGTCATGGAGATGACGATGACCAGGGCGCTGCTCAGTGCGAATCGCCAAACCGCATTCAGTCGCCCCGGAAAAGGGGCGAGCTCCGATTGGAGAAACGCGCGCAGACGTGCACCCTCCTCCGTATCGCGGTAGAACGCGCGAAATAACATGGCTTATACGCTCAGCGGTTCGATGAGCGCGTATCGGGCGTCATGATCGCTACCGCCGATGCACCGATGCGGAAGAATGCGGGATCGGGATGGTCGACCAGGATGCGAACTGGGAAACGTTGGGCGACGCGCACCCAGTTGATGGAGCGCGGCACGTGGGGGAGGCCTTCCGCCTCGGCACCACCGTCGTCAGGGAAGACGCCATAGCCGATCGACTCGACCACTCCTTGAGACCGCTGGGCGGAGTCGCTGAGCACATAGACTTGAGCGGTTTCACCGGGCTTGATGTGCGAGAGCTCGGTTTCCCGAAAATTGGCCACCACGTACCAGCGATGGGTGTTTGCCAAGGTAAAGACCGGGTGGCCGGCTGCTGCGAATTGTCCCGCCGTCGTTTTGAGGTTGATGACGATGCCATCAAACGGCGCACGTACCGTCGCAAACTCCAGATTGAGTTTGGCCAGCGTAATTTCAGCCCTAATGACTTCGCGCTTTGCGACAAGTGCATCCACACCACTGATGCCGGCGGTGGCGCGCTGGGCGTCCAGTGAGGCTGCATTGAGCTGTGCATCGGCCGCGAGTTTGGCGGTTCTCGCCTGATCGACCTGCTCTGCGGAGGCGTAGGGCGTGCCAAGCAGTGGCTCGATGCGGCTGAGTGTATCTGTCGCCTGCTTGGCCGCCGCACGCGCACGCTCGATGCTCGCCGTTGCGGCAGCAGCGCCAAATTTCTGGGCGTCGACCGACCGTTGTGTCAGTTCGATTTCGCGATCGAGAGCGACCAGGCTTGCCTGAGCCTTGTCCAGCGTCGCCTGAAACGGCCGTGGGTCAATCTGGAAAAGTACATCGCCCTTCTTGACTGCCTGGTTGTCCTTGACGGGCAGTTCGACGATGCGACCGCTGACTTCCGGGGTAACGTAAACGGTATCGGCGTAGACGTAGGCATCATCGGTGCGCGGCGCGGTGTCCGTTCGCCAGATCACCACAATGCCTAAGCCGAGGGCAGTCAATGCAAGTAGGGGCACAAGCTTTCGGCCAAGGCGGCCCTTGGTCTTGATCTCTTGGGACATCACCGCACTCTCGATTCAGTTCTTGAAGAAGATCAGCCAGCCGATAAGCGCCAGCGTGATGGTCAGGGCGAAATAGGCCAGCGGAAGAGTCCACTCATCCGGCTGCCTCAAAAGGCCGCGGGCACGCAGCGTTTTATGGACTAGCCCCGTCACGACGACGGCGCCGACGATGCAGAAAAGCCAATCCGGAAAGAAGGCCCCCAAGACGCTAATCGACGGCGCAGTGGCGCAGCCGGCGAGCAGCCCACACGGGATAACCACTGTTGCCCATAGGGCTTTCATCGCTGCGTCTCCATCTTGTCGTGCCACACATCAAAGGATTCTTGCTGTCTTGCAACCCGCCTCATCAGGCTTCCGCGTGATGTTTGCCGCAGGCTTGACGAGGTTCAAATATGAGTTGCCTAGGCAACATTAAGGTCAAAAAAAATCAGTCGCGAGCCAACATGCGCTTTAGCGATAGTTCGAACTGGTCCAGTTCACCTGCGCTGAAGTCGCCAAAGAAGTGATCCATCACGCTGGCCCTGGCGTCAAACAAGTCGGGGAAAATCGCCCTGCCCTCGTCGGTCAGCTCCAACTTATGCGAGCGTCGATTGTTGGCATGAAAAGACCTGCGGATCACGCCCTTCTGTTCAAGGCGATCGAGCATTCGAGTCATTGCTCCGGGCGTATAAGAAACTTCCTTGCAGATCTGGGCTGCCGTATCCGCCCGGTCTTCCCATAGCGTAGACAATATGACGTACTGCGCAGCGCTGATCCCAAAGGGTTCCATCGCATTATCCAGCGCCTGCACCAACTTATATTGAGCGCGATTGACCATGCGGCCGACCCGCGCGCGCTGGTCATAGGTCGCCAATTTTGCGGGCTTGGACATCGGTTTACTCGTTGTATCAAACGTACCCACACATCTTATGTTGCCTAGGCAACACTTGTCAAGCAGGGGGATTTCCCTCTTCCAACGCGACTTGCGAATTGAGGGGATACTGCTTTTTTCTGGAAGCAGGGCCCGCAACTGCCATGAAAAGAATGGCTGAAAGGCATCACTGGGCTGATCTCGATTAACTTGCCGAGTCGAGCTAGCGCCCACCACGACTAGCGATGCTTTAAGAAGACATCCATTCGAAGCGCCGATCGAAGATCTGCTTGGGGTCGGAGGCCGCCGATCCCTACCCCCGATAACGCGTCCTAATCGCGCCACGGACGGCTATCGAGAAGGCTCTTTTCTTGGCTGCTAGCTCGATTGCTTCCATGCATATGTGCTTCCGCCCGGGTTGCGCTGAGAGCAACAACGCGCGGGAGTTGCTGCCCACTCGTCATGGCGCGACTGCGGCGTGATCAGAA
>Ga0335083_10004841_pt1 | contig 17095 bp, 13 predicted proteins | sample Lox_Sample_42_FD_206716 | JGI IMG/M metagenome (GOLD analysis project Ga0335083, IMG submission 206716) | Soil microbial communities from Loxahatchee National Wildlife Refuge, Florida, United States - Lox_Sample_4.2 | ecosystem: Environmental > Terrestrial > Soil > Wetlands | place: USA... | reverse complement strand
GCCCCGCGCCTCCCGTAGAAGTCGTTGACCACGTCGGTGAGCAGGAAGGTCACCGGGAACGGGATGATCCCCACCGAGATGGGCCCGAGCGGCGTGCGGATGATCTTGCCGCCGATGACGTCGCCGAGCAGCAGGCACGCGACGAAGATCGCGCACATGTAGACGAAGAGCTTCTGCGACGCCGCGAAGCGCGTGAACGCGGACGCGGCGCCTCCCTCGGGTGCATGAACTGCGGGGGCGGCCATCGGGCCGCAGCATACGGGGCTCGATACGACTCAGCGAGCGCTCAGCTTCATGCAGGCCACGAGGCCGTCGGTCGTCTGCGAGGCCATGCCGCAGCGGTACTTGCGCGGCGTCAGGCTGTAGAAGCACGACTGCTCGAAGCGCTCGAACGTGCCCTTGCGCGCGAGCTCCTCGGCCCAGCCGGCGCGGAACGCGGCGCGCTCGGCCCTGTTCATCGCCAGGCCCTGCTCGCTCACGTACTCGTCGGCGTAGAGCTCCACGATGTGGTCGCGCAGGTCGAGACACGCCATGAGCTTCTGCTCTTCGCTCACGAAGCCGGGGCCCGGTCCCTCGTGGGTCGCGGCGGTTTGGGTCGGGGCGCGCGAGGCGCAGCCCATGGCCATGAAGGCAACCACGAACGCGAGGGCACTACGGCGGATCATCTACTGCTATCCACCTGCAATCAGTGTGCACTGCGGCGGCTCTGTTCGCCACGCGCGGTGCGTCGGAACGCTACCGCTGCGGCGCGGCTGTCCCGTCCCTCGCCGGGGAGGCTCCGACCGTCGGCGGCTTGGCGTTCCAGAGGGTCGCCACGAGCAGCCCAGCCATGGTCGCGGCGAAGGCCCACCACGCGGTGGCGCCAGCCCAGCCGTGCCGCGCCCGCAGGAAACCGGTCACCACGTCGCCGCTGAAGGCGCCGACGTGGCCCATGAAGTCGACGAACCCGGCGGCCGCCGCCGTCGCCCCGCGCTTCGCGAAGTCCTGCGCCGCCGTCCCGACGAGCAGGATGTGGGCGCCGAAGATGCCGAAGCCGGTGAGGGCGATGCACACGATGGTGGGTCCGGTACCCAGGGTGACGACCCACCTGTAGGCGATCGTGAGCACCGCCACCGTGACCGTGAGCAGCGCGGCGACCGGTGCCCGGCGCGACTGGAAGAAGCGATCGGTCGCCCAGCTCGAGACCAGCACCCCGGCGGCGCCCGCCAGGCCGAAGACGGCCGTCTTGCTCGCCGCCCAGAGGGGCCCCGTGTGCTGTACCTCGGCGAGGTAGGTCGGGGCCCAGTCGTAGAAGCCGTAGCGCACGGCATCGACGCCGAACAGGGCGAGGGCGAGGATCCAGATGCGGCCGTTGCCCACCGTCGCGACGAACGAGTCGCGGAGTGTGAGCCGCTCATGGTGCACGTCGACGGTGCCCGCGGACGTCTCGGGTGGCGACTCGCGCAGCCGCAGTCGCGTGTGCGCGTACGAGAGCCCGAGCAGCAGCGAGGGGACGACGAACGCGACGCGCCAGGCGCCGTGGGCCGCGTCGAGCATCGCGCCAACGGCGAAGACCGCGACCGCGGAGCCGAGCGTGTAGCTCGTTCCGAGGATGCCCATCGTGCGGCCGCGGTGCTCGACGGGGAACCAGCGGGCCGCGATCTTCACCGTCGGCGGCCACCCGCCCGCCTGGAACCATCCGTTGACGAAGGCGAGCCCGCACATGACGTACCACGCCGATACGCCGGGCACCGACGGCGCGACCAGGAAGAGCATCGTCGCCACGGCGGAGCCGAGCATCCCCACGCCGAGGATGCGCTTCGCCCCGAAGCGCTCCGTGAGCTGCCCGTTGAAGAACTGCCCCACCGCATAGCCGAGCTTCAGCGCGCCCAGCACGAAGCCCATCTCGATCGTCGTGATGCCGAGGCTCTTGCCGATCGACGGCACCGCAGGGCCGACGTTGTTGCGGCAGAGATAGAAGCTCCCGTACGTCGCCCACAGCACGAACAGCGTCCGCGCTCGAGCCGCCGCGATGTCGCCCGTCTCCGCTCGCGTCGCGACGGTCATGGCTCACGCACGATAACCGAGCCGCAGCTGGAACGTTGGTTGCGACCGCCTGAGGACCATGAAACCTCGACCGCTTCGCACGACGGCTTTCATCGCGTTCTGCATCGCGAGCGGCGCATGCGCGTCCGGCAGGGCGCCCGCTCCGACGGCAGTGGTACCCCGCAGCGATACGGCCTCGCGGCAGCCCGGCCGTACGCCGCCGATCTCGGACACCTTCGTCGTCGCCGTTCTGCTGCACGAGCTGAGCTCCGACGCGGCCCTGTCGCACGAGTCGATGGGCATCAGCTCAGTCGGCGGCGTTGTGACGTTGACCGGGACCGTGTCGAACCGCCTCGCGCACGATCGCTCGATCGAGCGCGTGCGGCTCGTCCGCGGCGTGCGTGCGATCGTGGACCGCCTCGAGGTCGCGCCCATCCCGAGGCCGGACTACGAGCTCGAGTTCGCGGTCGCCGGCGCGCTCGGTCACGACCCGGTGACCCTCGGGCAGCGCATCGCCGCGCAGTCGCGCAGCGCCGTCGTGAGGCTCATGGGCGAGGTCGACTCCAACGCCACGCGCCGCGCCGCCGAGGCCGACGCGCTCGGCGTCCCAGGCGTCGTCGACGTGGTCGACGACCTCGCGGTCTTCCCCGGCCGCCGCACCGACGCGCGCATCGGCGACGAGGAGACGCGCGTCCTCGCCGACGATCCGTGGCTCGAGACCTCGGGCCTGCGCCTGCAGGTGAGCCAGGGCGTCATCCGCCTCACGGGCCACGTCCGCACCGGCGCCGAGCGCGCGAGGGCCGAGGGCGACGCGCACGCCGTGTCCCCCGAGGGAGTCGACGTGCACAGCATCACGATCACCGGCGGCTACGACGACGGCACGCTGCGCGGCGGCGACGTCCCCGCGTACAGCGACGAGGACATCGCCCTCGCGCTCCGCGAGGCGTTCGCACGCGACCCGCGCGTGCGCTCCTTCGTGCCGTCGATCGACGTGAAGGACGGCGCCGTGGCTCTCTCGGGCCACGCGCCGACGAAGGAGGTGGCGATCGCCGCCAGCGAGGACGCTTGGAACGTGCTCGGCGTCACGCGCGTACGGAACGCCGTCGAGACCGACCCCGAGACGAGCCGGTCCGACGGCGGAGTGACTTCTCTACAGGCTCACTGATTGGCGGCGCCGCGCTCGATGGCGATGTACCGGGACTGGTCCCCGCGCTTCACGCGCAGCAGGACCGGCTTGTCCGCGGGCGCGGCCTTCACCTTTGACCCGAGCTCCGACGCCGTCGTCACCGGCTGGTGGTTGACCTCCTCGATGACGTCGCCGCGACGCAGCTTGCCGTCGGCGGGGCCGTCGCTCTGGACCCGCGCGACGATGACCTGCCCGTCCTCGTCGGCGACGGCGATGCCGAGCGACGACGGCTTGGCGCCCGGCTCCGCCGGCCCGCTCTGATCCTGCTCGTTCTGCGCCGTCTCCTCCTTGAGCGCCGCGAGCGTCACGGTGACGTTGCGGGAGGCGTGGTCACGCCACACCTGCAGGGTCACGTTCGTCCCGGGCTGGTGCGGCGCGATCATGCGCGGCAGGTCCTCCGAGTGCGGCACGGCCTGTCCGTCGACCGAGAGGATCACGTCGCCCTCCTTGAGGCCCGCCTTCTCGCCGGGGCTGCCGGGCTCGAGGTGCTCGACCATCGCGCCCTTGGCACGGTCGAGCCCCACGGCCTTCGCGAGGTCCTCGTCCATGCCCTGGATGACGACGCCGAGCTTGCCGCGCTGCACGTGACCCGTGGCGATGAGCTGGGGCAGCTCGGTCCTGACCGCGTCGATCGGGATGGCGAAGCCGATGCCCTTGCCGTTGGGGTTGATGGCCGTGTTGATGCCGACCACCTGCCCGTGCAGATCGAACAGCGGACCGCCGCTGTTGCCCGGGTTGATGCTCGCGTCGGTCTGGATGAAGTCGTCGTAGGGCGTCGCGCCGATGACGCGGCCCTTGGCGCTGACGATGCCCATCGTCACCGTGTCGCCCAGGCCGAAGGGGTTGCCGATGGCGACGACGTACTCGCCGACGCGCAGCGCGTCGCTCTTGCCGAGCGAGACGAGCGGCAGGTCCTTCGGCGGGTTCTCGAGCTGCAGCACCGCGACGTCCAGGCGCGTGTCCTTGCCCACGACCTTCGCGCGGAACTCGCGGTCGTCCGAGAGCTTCACCTTCACGGTGGTGGCGCCGTCGATCACGTGGGCGTTGGTGACGACGTGCCCGGTCGCGTCGACGATGAAGCCCGAGCCGAGGGCCTGCTGCTTCATCACCTGGTCGCCTCCCTCGTCGCCGCCGTTGCCGCCGTTGCCGCGCGGCATGGGGCGCATCTGCCCGTTGGGGCCCTGCCCGAAGAAGGGAAAGAGCTTGCCGATGTCCGGCATCTGGCCGAAGTCGAAGTTCGACTGCGGCATCTTCATCTCGGTGACCGTCGTGATGTTCACGACGGCCGGCTTCACCTTGGCCACGAGCGTCGCCACGTCGGGCGTGCCTGGCAGGATCGGGGGCGTCGCGAAGGGAGCGGGCGTCTGGGCCACGCTCTCGCCGGGACCGGCGGCCGATGCCGAGTGCTGGCAACCGGTGCCCAAGGCGAGGGCGCCGGCGCCGAAACCGAGAGCGAGGGAGGCGAGATGGACGAGCTTTGTCGAGGTCATGGCGCCCTTAACAACAAAGGAGCGGCCGCTCGATTCCCGGGGGGGTACCCCTCAGTTCCGGTCGGTGGCGTAGACAATTTCCCCGAGGCGCGCCTCATCTTCCGCCGCCGCCTCGCGCTCGGCCTCGACCGCCTTCGCCTCGGTCTCCAGGTCCGCGAAGCGCCAGCGCGTCTTGCCGCTCTCCTGGATCTCCACGTCGCCGCCGAGGGCGACGAGCTCGCGGTCGACCCTCTTGCCCGGCGCCGCCTCGCCCGTCGCGGTCTTCCACGCGGAGGCGACGGCTTCGTCGGTCACCGGCTGCTTGCTGCGAACCCGGTCGAGCACAGTGCGCAGCACCGCGAGGCGCCCCTTCTCCTCGGTCGCCTTCTTGGCGCGCAGCGGCCGCAGGATCGCGCGCCCGATGGGCAATAGGAACAGCAGCGCCGAGCCGATGAGCGGCACGAGGCCGAGCGCGATGGGCGTGCCGAAATCGTGCAGCTGGTACGGGTAGCGATCGAAGAGGTGCGTGATGCGCTCGATGGTCATCCCGTTCTGGATCGCCCACCACCCCATGGCCAGGTTGAAGCCGTTGAGCGCGGCGATGAGGAAGTTGGCGGCGCCCGGGTTGCCCGTGAGCGGCGGCAGCGGCTTGGTGCGCGTCCACGCGGGCGCCGGCTCGGGCTCGCGCGTGTCCTCCGCGGTCCGGCGGATCTTCTCGAAGCGGTAGACGATGCCGCCGTCCTCGCTCACGTCGACGTCGCCCTCGTAGTCGAGCATCAGGCGCGCCATCATCGGGTCGGCCTGCTCGCGCGGCAGGCCGGTGACGCGCATCACGTCGGCGAGGCCGATGCGCCCCTTGCCGGCGCGGATCGCGGCGAGCACGAGGCGCTCGTTCTCGCGCGCGTCCACGGGTGCGAGCGACGGGCCGAAGAAGAAGCGGTTCACGCGCTCGTAGAGGGGCACCTTCGGCTCCTCGCGGCGCTGCCGGCGCTCGCTCCATCCGCCGTACGACTGCCCCGCGCCCCATCCCGGCGACGCGTAGTACATGGAGAACGGCGAGAATGGGTGGAACGTCCAGAACAGGGCGTCGCCGATGACGCGGAAGAAGACGTAGAAGAGCGCGCCGCCCGGGAAGCCGCCGCGATCGCGCGAGCGCGAGTCGCCGCCCTGCTGCGCGAAGGTCAGGCCGATGAGGAGGGCGAGGAAGATCGCCGCGTATCCGACGAGCACGATGGCCACCCACGCGCGCACGACGAACCGCAAGGTGCCCATCGCGGCCTTGCCGATGGCGCCGAAGAGGCGGGCCGCCGCGTCGCGCGTCTCCCAGGGCTTCGTGAAACCCGTCGGAAAGACGTGAACGAGGTCCCCGTCGTTCGTCACGCGGAGCTGCCCGCGGTACTCGCTCGAGAGCCACGTGAGGCCAGTCTCGGCGTCGCGCAGGGCGAGGCCCGTCTTGGCCGCAACGTCGGCAATCGTCAGGGGATTCTTGGGATCGACCTTGCCGCGAATCGCCTCAGCCGCGGCCTTGGCGTCCATGAAGGTGGGCGCATGCTCCACGGCGCGCAACATAACCACGCGGGGGCCCGGAGCCAGCTAGAGTAGGTTTGTGCGCCTCGGCCTTCTCGGTCCCAGCAACGGCGACTTGGCTGGGCTGGCCCGTGCTGCCGGGTTCCTCCTCAACAGCGTGCGCGTCACGCGCGCCATCTACCTGGGCGCCGACGACGCGCTCGAGGAGACGGTCGGGCTCTGGGCCGAGTCCCTCGTGGGCGACGACGTGAGCGACGACGGCATCTGGGAGCGCGCCTTCGAGGTCGCCGCGATGGGCAGCACCGAGCAGATCGACACGTTCCTGCGCAACGAGCGGGCGAGGCTGAGGCTCAAGTCGCTCGAGCGATTGCCGCTGCAAGAGCTCCGCGCGGTCGAGATGTTCGGCGACCGGGTGGCCGTGCTCATCCACGACAAGGGGCTGCTCGACGAGGAGGACATCTTCTCGGCGACGTTCCTCGTCTACGGAAAGAGCGACTCGCCGCTCGTGAAGAAGATCGGCCCGCGCTGGTTCCTGACCCCGGGGCCGCTCGGCGACGTGCCCGGCGGCGTCATGGTGCTCGACGACTCGGGCGACGAAGTGGTGGCGACGCTCTACGACGACATGGGCCAGGTGCTGCGCAGCGAGCCGCTGCCGGCGGGGCGGGCCGCGAAGCTGAGCGTCCAAGGGTAAATCAGCTAGCCTCGGCGGACCGTGAACGTCGCGGTCTTCGGAGGCAGCTTCAACCCGCCGCACGTGGCGCACGCGCTCGTGCCCCTGCTCGTGCAGTCGACCCACGGCGTGGACCGCGTGCTCGTCGTGCCGACGTTCCAGCATCCGTTCGCGAAGGACCTCGCGCCCTACGACGACCGCGTGCGCATGTGCGAGCTCGCGATGGACGGGAAGCGCGACGTGGAGATCTCGCGCGTCGAGGAGGAGCTCGGCGGCGAGAGCAGGACGCTGCGCACGCTCGAGCACCTCGCGGCGAAGCACCCGGACTGGCGCATGCGACTCGTGGTGGGCTCGGACATCGTCGCCGAGGCGCCGCGCTGGTTCGGGTTCGACGCGATCCAGAAGCTCGCGCCGCTCATCGTGCTGCACCGGGCGGGGATCGACGCGCCGGCGGCGGGCAAGGTGCTGCTCCCGGAGGTGTCGAGCACGCAGGTGCGCGACGCCATCGCCCGCGGCGCGTGGGGCGACATCGAGGAGCTCGTGCCACGCAAGGTCATCGAGTACATCCGCGCGAAGAGGCTGTATGGCGCGCCGGCGTAGGCCCCCGCTGCGCGTCTTCATCTACGGCGCGGGGAAGCTGGGCACGGCGCTCGCGCGTGCGCTGAAGGCTGCCCCCCCGGCGAGGGACGGGACAGCCGCGAAGGTGGCGGTGCGGCCCGCGCGCAAGGGCGTCCCGAGGCGGATCGACGCGGACGTCGTCGTCGTCGCCGTGCGCGATCGCGACGTGACGCCGACGGCGCAGGCGATGGTCGGGGTGGTCGCGCGCGATGCGGTCGTCGTGCACGTCGCGGGCGCGCTCGGTGCCGATTCGCTCGCGCCCCTGCGCGGGCACTGCGCCGGCGTCGCGCAGATGCACCCGATGATCTCGTTCGCGTCGAAGCGATACGCGCCGGGGCTCGCGCGCGGCAACGTGCACGTCGCGGGCGATGCCGCGGCCGTGGCGCGGGCGCGGAGGATCGCGCGGATGCTCGGCATGACCGCGCGCACCGTGAAGGGGCTCGACACCGTCGCGTACCACGCGGCGGCCGGCCTCGTGGCGAACGGAGCCGCGGCGCTCGCCGCAGTGGGCGCGCAGCTCCTCGAGCGGGCCGGCGTCGCCGCGAAGGACGCGCCGAAGATGCTCGGGCCGCTTCTCCGGAGCGTCGCCGACAACGTGGAGACGCTCGGCTTCCCCGAGGCGCTGACGGGCCCGGTGCGCCGTGGCGACGCCACGGGCGTCGCGAAGCACGTCGCGACCCTGCGGGCGAAGCTCCCGGAAGCCGTGGCGCTCTATCTGGCCGCGGCGGAGGCCCAGCTCCCGCTGGCCCGCGCCATCGGCGACGCTTCCGCCGCGAATCTGGACGCGGTCGCCGCGACCATCGCCTCGGAGAAGTCGCGGTAGAGCTCGGACCCCCGGGCGGGGCGGCTCGTCGACGTGACGAGGGCCTCCGTCACCGCGACGAGGCGCCTCGTTACCCTGAGCAGGCGCTCCGTCGTCATGACGGGGCGGTCCGTCGTCATGACGAGGCGCCCCGTCATCGTGACAAGGCGGTCCGTCGCCACGACGAGCCGGCTCCTCACCGTGACGAGGCGGCTCGCCATGGTGACGGGGCGCCTCGTCATGCTTGCGATGCGCTTCGTCGCCGCGCTGACGCACCTCCCGTGCATTCCCTGACGCCCGCTCTGTGTCGCCCGGAAAGTGCTGACGTTTCGCGCGATTGCTCACGGTCGGGTCGAGGCACGGGCCCTGCTGTGCGGGCAGGGCTCCTTCGCAACACCGCAGTACCCCGTCGTGACGTCCGCAGCGCAGCTCTGGAAGAACATTGCACACGTCGAGAAACATCTGTTTTCCCCGAGGAAATCGGGCAGCCCAGCCTTGACTCCGACCCTTGCGAAGGTACCGTCCATGACCCTGGTGGCTCACCCGCTTTCCCCGCCGCGCGTGCCGGGCAGCGCTCCCGGCAGTCGCGAGGCGGCTTCCGCTTCTGCGCCTGTCCGCGGCTTCGTCGAGCTGGACGATCGCGTCTGCGGTGGGCTCGCGGGGGTCGTGGTGGTGCGGGCGCCGTCGCAGGAGACGTGCGACGCGATGGGCGCGCACGTGGCGCGTCGCGCGGTGGCCGCGGGGATGTTCGCGATCGAGACGCGCGCGCGCGGCGGCTCGCCGCTCTGGCGCGACGTGGCCTCGAGGCTCGGCGTCGACGTGCTCCCGAGCGACCCGCCTGCCGCCGCCGATGCGATCGCGCGCGTGGCGGCGATGCGCAGGGCCATCGTGGTGGCGCCCATGCCGCACGCGGGCACGTGGGACCGGGCGGTCGCCGCGGAGCTCGCGGCGCTGGCGACGGCGCCGTCGGTCGTGCTGCTCGCGCCGGACGCGAGGCCCACGGAGGACGTGGCGGCCGACGTGTACGAGATCGGCGCGACGCTCGCGCCCTCCGAGCGCCAGCGATGGTGGACGGCGCTCGCCGAGTCCGCGCAGGCCGAGGTGGCCGAGGACTCCCTGGCGTCGCTCGACACGTGGTGGTCGAACGCGCGCGGCGCATCGCTCGCGCGCGGGGCGACGGACGTCGCGCTCGGGGCCGACCCGGAGCGGCTCATCGCGGCGATGGCGCTCGCGGCGCGCGCGTGGCCGGTGGCGGACGTGTCGTTCCTCGGGTGTGACGAGGCCGCGGTGGACGCGGTCGTGCGGGCGGGAGCGGCGAAGGTTGCCGGCGGATGGATCGCCCTCGAGCCGGCGTGGGACGTGCGCGCCGAGCAGCTCGCGGGCAAGGCGCCGCGCGAGCTCGCGCGCCTCGTGGCGCGGTCGATGGCGGCTCGCTTCGAGCACGACGCGTGGGCCCAGGCGCGCGCCGCCGAGCTGCTCGTGCGCGCCGGGATGACCGCCGAGGCCGACGAGGCGCACGTGAGCGCGCTCTCGCACGCCGACGGATCGATCGCGCGGCGCGAGCTCGTGACTCGCTGGATGCGCACCGTGGAGAAGCTGCCGCGCGCCGAGCAGCTCCCCTTGTGCGTGCGGGCGGCGGAGCGGGCCATCCGCGTCGGCGAGGCGGAGGAGGCGTTCCGATGGGCGCAGGCCGCGACGGGTCTGGCGCCGCAGGATCCGCAGCTCGGTCTGCTCTTCGGGCGCGCCGCCGTGGGCCTCGGCGATCTCGTAGCCGCGCGCGTGGCGCTCGAGCGCGCCGCGGAGCACGCGATCGACGACTCGGCGCGCGCCGTGGTCGCCGCCGAGCTGGCCGAGGTGGCGTACCTCGGAGGCGATCTCGCGCTCGCCGCGACCCAGGCGAACCGCGCCGTGTCGCTCGACCGCACGCCGGCGACGCGCCTGAAGGCGCGAAACACGCTGGGCAAGCTCCTGCTCGCCGAGAGCAAGTGGGACGAGGCCGACGTGCACTTCGCCGAGGACGCGTGGGGCGCCGCCGCCGCGGGCCTGCGCACCGAGGAGCTTCGCGCGCGCCTCAACCGCGGCATCGCGCTGCTCTCCAAGGGTTTCACCGACGAGGCGCGGGCCATCTTCGAGGCGGTGCTCGCCGAGGGCGAGCGCGCCGGCGACGCGAGGGCGTGCGCCTTCGCCGTCGAGAACCTCGCGGTCGTCGCGACCCTGCGCCACGACTACGCCCAGTCGCTCTCCCTCACCGAGCGCACGCTCAAGCTGCGCGAGCGCATCGGCGACCGGCTGAAGACGGCGCTGGCCCTGACGAACCTCGCCGAGCTGCGGCGCCGCCTGGGGCTCCTCGACCACGCCGAGCACGCGGTCGTCTTCGGCCGCCGCACGCTGGGCCCCGGCATGCCGCCCGCGCACTCCGCGTTCTTCTCGCTGCAGGCCGCGCGCAACGCGCTCATGCGCGGCAACACGGTGGAGGCGCGTCGCGAGGCGACGCGGGCCCTCGCCGAGAGCGAGGCCGCGGGTCTGCGCAACTACGTGTGCGAGGCGTACTGCATCGGGACGCGCGTGGCCCTGGAGGACGGCGACCTCGCGCGCGCCGCCGAGCTGCTCGACCGCGCCAGGAGCGAGGCGACGACCGCGGAGCTTCGCGCCGAGGCGGCCATCGTGGGCGCCATGCACGCGCGGGCGTGCGGCGACGAGCACGACGGGCTCGCCCTCGAGGCGCTCGCAGCGGCGCGCGCCTGCGGCAAGGAAGACCTGGTCATCGAGGCGCACACGCTGCTCGCCGAGGTGCACCGCGCAGCCGCCCGTCACGAGACGGCGCGCGCGCACGTCGACAGCGCCGTGTCCCTGCGCGACCAGATCGCCTCGACGCTCCCGCCGGAGGTGCGCGCCGCGTTCCTCTCGCGGCCCGACCTCGTGGCCCTGTCGCGGCTGCACGCGATCCTCAGCGAGCCGATCGGCATCAACGACGTGGCGCCCTCCTCGCAGCCGCCTTTCTCGTCCCTCGCCGGGGGGGCGCGCCCGAGCTCGCGCCCGCCGTCGGCGACGCCGCGCGAGATGGTGGGCGACGACCCCGCCGTGCGCGGGCTGCTCGCGGCCGTCCGCAAGGTGGCGCGGTCGAGCAGCACGGTGCTCGTGCGCGGCGAGAGCGGCACGGGCAAGGAGCTGGTGGCCGAGGCGATCCACCGCGCGAGCGAGCGCGCGGGCGGCCCGCTCGTCACGGTGAACTGCGCGGCGCTCGTCGAGACGCTGCTCCTGAGCGAGCTTTTCGGCCACGAGAAGGGCGCGTTCACGGGCGCCATCGCGCGGCGCCGCGGGCGCTTCGAGATGGCCGAGAACGGGACGCTCTTCCTCGACGAGATCGGCGACATCTCGGCGCGCACCCAGGTGGCGCTGCTGCGCGTGCTGCAGGAGCGCACCTTCGAGCGCGTCGGCGGCACGACGCCCATCCGCGCCAACGTGCGCGTCATCTGCGCGACGCACCGCGACCTCAAGGCGATGGTCGAGCGCGGCGAGTTCCGCGAGGATCTCTACTACCGCCTGCGCGGCATCACGCTCGAAGTGCCGCCGCTGCGCGCCCGCATGGGCGACCTGCGCAGCATCAGCGAGCACCTGCTCGCGCGCATCGCGACCGAGCGGAGCGAGGCCAAGAAGTCCCTCTCGGCCGACGCGCTGGAGCTCCTCTCGCGCCACCGCTGGCCGGGCAACGTGCGCGAGCTCGAGAACGCCCTGCGCGCCGCGTCCCTCTTCGCCGAGGGCGACGTCATCACTGCGGCCACCCTCGCCGAGAACGTGGACGACCTTCGTGGCGTCTCGCAGTCGATGCGCACGCGCGTCGCCGCGCCCGCGTCGCCGGTTGGCGGCGCCGACGACGCGACGGCCTCCCCGGCGAGGGACGGGAACGCCGAAGACGAGACCGACACCGGCGAGGGCCCCCTCCCCGCCGACGAGGCCAACGCGACGGCGGTCGCGTACACGCAGGTCCGTGCGGGCAGCACGTCGCTGCCGGACCTCAAGCGCCAGATCGAGCGCGATTGCATCGCGCGCGCCCTGGCCGAGACGAAGGGAAACATCACGCGGGCCGCGGCGCTTCTCGGCATGAAGCGCCCGAGGCTTTCTCAGCTCGTGAAGCAGTACGGCCTGGCGGCTGTATCATCGGAGGGTTCCTGAGATGAGGGTCGTCGGAATCGCAATCATCACGGCTCTGCTGTCGGCGGGGTGCGCGATCCAGGCAGGGGAGCCCCTGCCCGAGGAGTCGCAGCGCCCCACCGAGCTCGTGGGCGTCTCCGGTGGTGGCGTGGAGCCCGGCGCCAACACGCACCCCCAGGTGCTGCCCCACAGCCCCCTCGGTAAGAACGGCCCCGCCGCGGACAGCCCGAACCCCTCGCCCTGGACGGGCGGGAGCACCGACCCCCACACGGGCAACGACAACGGAGACCCGTCGGGATCCGGCAGCGGCAGCGGCGGCAACACGGACAACCCCAACCCGTCGCCCTGGCAGAACGGGACGGGCCCGCACTGGGGCGGCGCCGGCAACGCCGGCACGGGCGGCTGAGGCACGCTCGGCAGCGAACCAGCTAGCCTGTAGGCCGTGCAGGACCTCAGGCCGAAGACGATCCTCTTCTGCGCCGTCCTGGCGCTCGCCATCGCGGTGAGCGCCCTGCTGCGCGGCCGGAGGGCCGTGCACTGGCTCTTCGCGGCGTTCGCGGCCGACATCGCCCTCTGGTACGCGAGCCAGTCGCTCGCCGGCTTCTTCCGCGCCGACCTCTGGGAGCGCGTCACGGGCGTGCTCACCGTGCTGCTCCCGCAGTTCGCCATCCACCTGTTCCAGAACGTCGTGCCGATGGACGTGCGGAGCACGAGCACCCGGCTCGCGCGCTTCGCAGCCATCGTCGGCATTCCGGTGCTCGCGGTCGCCGTGTCGCCCTACCACGACCGGGCCTTCGCGCTCGGCACCGTGTACACGTACGTCTTCGGCCTGCTCGCGGCGGCGCTCATCACCCTGGCGCGGCGCGGACAGCGCACCCCATCGCGCGCCGTGCGCGACCGTGTGCGGTTCCTCGTCGTCGTCGGCGCGGCGGCCACGACGTTCTCGCTCGCCGACTTCCTCTCGTACCTCGGCGTGCACATCCCGCCGATCGGCGCCGTGCTCGCCATCGTCTTCCTCTTCGTGCTCGCCGAGTCGCTGACGCGCCCGCGCCTGGCGGACATCTACGAGCTCGCGGGCCGTCTGCTCGTCTCGACGGCGCTCGCCTTCTGCCTCGCCGGGATCTTCTACCTCTTCGTGATGGTCATCGGCGGCTTCGACACGATGTACCTGAACGCGGTGCTCGCCGCGATCGTCTTCCTCGTGCTCTTCGAGCCGCTGCAGAGCGAGGTCGAGACGCGAATCCACCAGTTCTTCTTCCGCGAGCGCTACGACCTCGAGACGAGCGTGGCCGAGCTGCGGCGATACCTCGCGCACGTGCTCGAGATCGACGACATGGTCGGCACCCTCATGCAGGGGCTCGAGCGCTCGCGCCGCGTGACGACGGCGGCCCTCTACCTCCGGGACCAGGACGGCGACGGATACGACCTCGCGGGGTCCATCGGCGCGGCGGTGCCCAAGCGAATCGAGGCCGTCGCGGCGACGCCGCTGCTCGACCGCCTGGAGAAGCAGTCGAGCCTCTCCTTCGAGGAGCTGGCGCGAGAGGCGAGCAAGGAGGACGGCCCGGTCCTGGCGGCCACGGCGACGCTCGGGGCCCTGCGTAGCGCGGTCGTGCTCTCGATCCGCACCGAGGACGACCCGAACGTGGGCCTCCTCTTCATCGACGACGACCGCGTGCGCGACGCGTTCACCCCCGAGGAGATCACGCTGCTCGAGACCGTCGGCGCCCAGATCGGCGTCGTCGTCGCCAACAGCCGCGTGTACTCGCGCATGAAGGAGCGCGACCGCCTGGCGGCCCTCGGCTCGATGGCGGCGGGCCTGGCGCACGAGGTGAAGAACCCGCTCGGCGCCATCAAGGGCGCGGCACAGCTGCTCGAGGAGGGCGCACCCACGGGGGTCGACGACCCGGCCTCGCGCGAGTTCGTCGGCATCATCCTCGAGGAGGTGGCTCGCCTCGACCGCGTCGTCGGGAGCTTCCTCGACTACGCGCGCCCGCACGCCGGCAACCCGGTGCCGCTCGACCTCAACGCCGCCGTGCGCCGCACGGTGCAGATCATCCAGAGCCAGATCACCGACGGCGCCACCGACGTGCAGCTCGACCTCGCCGAGCCGCTGATGCGCGCGAAGATCGACCCGGAGAAGTTCCGCCAGGTGCTGATGAACCTCGTGCAGAACGCCATCCAGGCCATCGACGGCCAGGGCAAGGTGACGGTCACGACGCAGATGCGGCGGGCCGGCCGCGTGCGCGTTCCTCCCATCGACGGGAGCATCCCCGCGTCACGCCGCTCGATCACCGACGAGGTGGAGCACGTCGAGGTGAGCGTGCGCGACACGGGACCCGGCATCTCGCCCAAGGTGCTGCGCAACCTCTTCATCCCCTTCTTCACGACCAAGACGCAGGGCACGGGGCTCGGCCTCGCGATCAGCCAGAGCATCGTGCAGAACGCGGGCGGAACCATCGAGGTGCACTCGCAGCCGGGGGCGGGCACGACGTTCACCATCGTGCTGCCCGCGGCGGAGGAGTCGCTGGTGACCCCGCTCCCGGGGCATACGTCGGTCCCGATGATCCCTCAGCCGTAGCGGCGCTCGAAGAGCGCCCGCACCGCGGGCATGTCCCGCAGCATCGCGAGCGTGTGCTCGGCGTGCCCGTGCGCGTACCCGTTGCCGATGAAGAGGTCCACGTCGCGCCCCACGCCCTCGGCGCCGAGCGCCGCCTTGGTGAAGCTCGTGGACATCGCGAAGAAGTAGACGACGCCGCGGTCGCGCGTCGCCAGGATCGCGGACAGCTCCACGTCGGGCACGTTGACGCAGGAGAAGGTCACGTCCGCCTCGCGTCCCCCGGTCGCCTCGAGCACCGTCCGCCGCACCCCCACGGGATCGCGCGCGTCCACGGTGGCGACCGCGTCGCACAGCCCGAGCGCCCGGAGCTCCTCGGCGGCCTTCGCGCTCGCCTCGAGCCCCACGACGCGCGCAGCGTTGCCCCCCGTGCGCCTGGCCTCGGCGGCGCAGAGGATGCCGCTCTTGCCCCCCGCGCCGAGCACGACCACGACGGCACCCGGCTTCACCAGGCGGGCCACCTGCGGAGCGGCCCCCGCGACGTCGAGCGCGGCGAGGGCGAGGCGCTCCGGCAGGTCCGCCGGCAGCTTGGCGTACGCCCCGGACGCGAAGAGCACCGCCTCCCCCTTCACGTCCATCTGCGCGCTCGCTGGCCGAACGGCCAGCACGCTGTCGATTCTCAACGGCGTCAGCGAGAGGGACACGAGGGTCGCCACCCGGTCGCCCACGGCGAGCTGCTCGGCGTTCCGCCCCGGCGCGATCTGGAGCACCCTCCCCAGGAGCATCCCGCCAGAGCCCGTCACCGGGTTGTGCTGCTTTCCCCGGTCCGCCACCGTCCGGAGCACCGTGGCGGTCACATCCCCGTCCTTCTCCATCTGGGTGAAGCTGGCCGCGTCCACGTTGAGCGTCTCGACCCCGAGGAGCACCTCCCCCTCGAAGAGCCGGCCAAAATCGTTGTCCACCCGCCACGCGGGCTGAGGAAGAGCCCCTTTCGGCTCGATTACCCGGTGTGTGCCGAAAGGATCGCCTCCGGCGGCGATGGGTCTTTGCTCAGGCGCTCCTGATTCCCGTATCATGATCGTCTACCTCGACTTGACCGCTCTCTATCGCTCCCATTAACCTTTTTTTGCCAGCGTTTTCCGCATGGCGAGCATGGCCGACCCCTCCCCCAAGGCGAGCACGTCGCCCGCACCGCGTCCGGGCGGGCGGTCGTACGTCCTCCGCTTCATCAGCGGAAAGTACCAGGGCGGCGAGTTTCCGATCGCCGCGGACAAGCAAATCCTCGTCGGCCGCTCGAGCGACCTCGACATGGTCCTCGTCGAAGACATGGTCTCGCGCAAGCACGCGCGCATCGCGATGCAGGGCGACCAGATCTGGATCGAGGACCTGGGCTCGACGAACGGGACCTTCGTCAACGGCGAGAAGATCAAGCGCGCCCGCCTGAAGGAGGGCGACCGCGTCCTCATCGGCACGAGCATCCTCAAGCTCATCGCCGGCGACGCCCCGCGCGACGGGATGGACGCCAAGCGCGAGCTCGAGAACGTGGCGCAGGCCCGCCGCACGAGCCAGCAGCGCACGATGAGCGGGAGCATCGAGGAGGTGCCCCTGCCCGACCTGATGCAGCTCTTCGGCACGTCGAAGAAGAGCGGCGTGCTCGTCATCCGCACCGAGGACGACGTCGGCCGCATCTACTTGAAGAAGGGCGCGATCTCGTACGCGATCATCAACGACCTCGACGACGTCCAGCCGCTCAAGAGCCTCTACCGGATGCTCACCTGGCAGAAGGGCCTCTTCGATCTGGATCCGCCCGACGACCGCGAGTTCGCGAACGAGATGAACGCGAGCGTCCAGGAGATCCTCATCGAGGGGATGCGTCAGATGGACGAGTTCAATCGGATCCGCGAGGAGTTGCCCGGCCTCACCGCTCGGATCGTGCTCCCGGCGCCGCTGATCCCTCCGCTCCGGGATCTCAAGCCCGCCGAGCTCGACGTGCTGCAGCTCGCGCACAACTACGGGATCTTCGAGACGGTGCTCAACAAGAGCCTCGCCACGGACCTGGAGACCGCCGAGATCGTCCTCAAGTTGATCAAAG
>Ga0335083_10004840_pt1 | contig 17095 bp, 22 predicted proteins | sample Lox_Sample_42_FD_206716 | JGI IMG/M metagenome (GOLD analysis project Ga0335083, IMG submission 206716) | Soil microbial communities from Loxahatchee National Wildlife Refuge, Florida, United States - Lox_Sample_4.2 | ecosystem: Environmental > Terrestrial > Soil > Wetlands | place: USA... | reverse complement strand
GATGAAGCCCGAACCCAGCGACCGCGTTTCGTAGTCCCGCGGCGGCTGCGGCGGCCCGAAGCGACGGAAGAAGTCTGAGAAGGGGTCGTCTTCCGATCCCGGCGGCGCTTCGGCCGTGCTGCGTACCGTTTGGGTCGTGCTGATGTTGACGACCGCCGGGCCCTGCTTCTCGGCGAGATCCGCGAAGTCCGGGAGGTCCCGGCCCTGTGCCATGAGCGACAGCGGGAACAGCAGCGCCGCCAGAAATGACGTTCTGAACATGTGTTACACCCTAGGTTTTCGGAGATGCCGCTTGCGCGACCGGACCCCTCGCCCTGCCCCGCCCGGCGGGTCGAATGCTGCTATTGGCCGTTGAGGCTGACGGAGTTGGCCATCTGCATCACAGTCACCGGCGGCACCTCCCCGAGCACGGTGACCAGTTGATCCGAAACGGCGTGAGTATAGATGTTGACGGCCCCTTGGTGTGCGAGCCCGGCCTGGAACTCTTTCGCCGCCTTCAACGGCTCGATGAACACGGACACCGCAGCGAGCCCGTCACAGAACACGAGGTGCACCACGGGCACCTGCGAGTCGGCCTTGAAGCGCTTCAGCTCCAGGACCTTGCGGAACCCTGCCGGCTGGTCCTTCACGATCCAACCGGTATCGACCAAGGTCGTCGCCCCCCTATCCACCGGTTCGCGCCGCCACTCCGGGCTGTTGGGGTTGATGCTAGGACGCACCGAGTCGCGGGTGACGCCGTCTCCGATGATGAGCTGAGTGAACATGAACTGCTCGACCACGCGGTTGCGCTCGTCCAGCATGCGCGCCTTGAGCAGCAGCCCCGTGGCTGCGTCTGCCCACAGCTTGTGCCCATAGCGGAACTGATCGCGCGGCTCCAGAGCCAGCGCCAGCGCGTCAAACCCCGCGATCCGCTCGTGTTCCCCCTTGTGCAGGGAGTAGAAGCTCGCCAGGCTGCCCAGCTGCTCGGGAAGTAAGGCCGGAAAGGCTTTGCGGGGCGCGCGTTTCTCGCGTCTGACCACGCGATGCTCGGCGTCGAAGCTCAAGATCTCCGTGTTGCTGCGGATGATCTCGCGCTTGGGGCCGTCGAGGGTCTCTAGCTTTTCATATTCCCCGGTGCGATCGACATAGTGCGTGATCCGGGAAGTCTCGACCTGGTCGCCATGCTGGTAGACGAACGTGCCCTGGTAGTTCAGCTGGCGTGCAGCGTTCGCGATCTTCTGCAACCAGGTCAGTGCCGCATCCTGTTCCAGCGTCCCGGCCGCGGCATACGCCGCCCAGAAGGAGAGCAGCAGGACGCTGGGTTTCAATGCACGGGAGATCCTCCTCATTGGGGCAAGTCCGGATCTCCGGTAGATACGGTCCGCACATAGGAGGCCCCGCCTTGCATCACGGAGGTGGGGGAGAATTCCTGATGTGCCAGCAGATACTCGTTCACGCGACCGCTGGGACGGACCGAGAGCGGAGCCGGAGGCGTCCGGACCGCACCGGACGCCGAGGCAAGCCGGCCTTGCACCGAGCTCTTCTGCACCGCCACCGAGTCGCCATGGCGAGAGGTCGGATGGAAGCTCAGAGCCAACCATCCCACTAGGGCAACGCCGGCGACGGCCGCTGCCATCGGCAATGTCTGACGGACGGCGCGCGGGGGTAACCATGTCCGCGGTGCGAGGACCGTGGCCTCCCGCTCCAGATCGATGGCGACCTGCCGCACCACGCCATGACCGCTGCCGGCTTCATTGCGCAATACGTCGCGGATGAGATGGTAGGTCTCCCAACACTGCGCCAGCTCGGGGTCCTGTGTGAGCCGCCGGATCTGCGCGCGGCATTCCTGTGCTTCTAGCTCGCCGTCCACCAGTTGCGAAATCTTTTCCATCTCACCACCTCTTGTCTTTCCTTGTATCGAGCAAGGGCCGCAGCCGTTCCGCGATCGTTTCCCGGGCGCGAAAGATCCGCGAGCGCACCGTTCCGATGGGGCAGTTCATGACCGTGGCGATCTCCTCGTAGCTCAGGCCATCGATTTCCCGCAGCACGATGGCGGTGCGCAACTCTTCCGGGAGTCCTTCCATCGTGTCGTTGACCGTCTGGGCGATCTGCTTGCTGATGAGCTCGCTCTCCGGCGTATTGACGTCGCGCAGCTGGGCCCCGTCTTCGAAGTTCTCTGCGTCCTCGCTGTCGAACTCCGTGGTGGTCGGGGCGCGTCGACCGACGGCTACCAGGTAATTCTTTGCCGTATTGATCCCGATCCGATACAGCCACGTGTAGAACGCGCTTTCTCCACGGAACGATGGCAACGCCCTGTAGGCTTTGATGAACGCCTCCTGCGCCACGTCTTCCACCTCTGCCGGGTCGCGGATGAATCGAGATAACAGTCGGGCGAGCTTGCGCTGGTACTTGGCGACCAGCAACTCAAATGCCTTCTTGTCGCCCCGCTGCACCCGCTCGACCAGCTGCTGGTCTATTTCACGGTCACCCATCTCGCCGACGGCCTGGAACACGGACAAAAAAGCGCGACCTGTGTCGCGCGAGGCGCCCAAGTATAAACGTTCAGGGCGTGTTCCAAAAACGGCGGCGTCGGCTGTCAAGGCACAGACACCGGCGAGCGGGGTTAGTTCATGTCCGCCAACGGCCCCGCGGCGCAGCGCACTGGAGAGCACTCATGCCTGGTCGCCAGCGCGTAGATCATCGTCCGCACGACGACGCCATCCGAGCCAAACCCGCAAGCGACGGAACGCTTCTGCGTCTACGCTGTCGTTGGTTAGGAGGATAGAGCGCAAGCGGCCGCCACCCTCCGCCCGGAGGTTAACAATCGTCAACGCGGAAGAGACGAGGCTAGAACCGTCGATGCGGTACTCTGCCCAGCGCCCGGCGCGGGAACATGCCGCCGCCGAGCCGTCCTCGCGCAGCTCTAACTCGATCAGCGCGTCTTCCGAGAGCCGCAGGGCATGGCGGCGCAGCGCCATCACGAGGGAAGCGGCGACCACTGCTGTCGCTCCGGCGGCCAACGGCCAAGGGACGGGCGCCAGCCAGAATCCGGACGCCCCCATGAGATGCGCGGCGCCGATGACCAGCGCGAGGCGCACCGACGGTCGGACGCGGACGGTCAGGCGGTCAGGCACCCTTCGTTCCTCCATCTTGCGCAAGCGCCCACCGGCAGACGCCCTATAATCGCCCGGTTCCGTGCGGAAACGTGCCCAATGGCTATCAGCGAACCTTGGATCCAGGCGTTGCGCGCGCGCGGTGCGCGTTTGGAGGGCGCCCGCGTGATCGCGTTCGCTGGCTCCGGCGCCGTCGAATCATCCGCTAGAGAGACGCCGAAACTCAGCCCGGTGCTCTCGGATGGTGTGCTCCACGTCGAAGGCGCGGACGCTCCCGAATTCTTGCAAGGGCAACTCACGAACGATGTCGCGGCCGTAACCTCTGCACATGCCCAGCCCACGGCGTACTGTACGCCCAGCGGGCGGGTCCTCGCTACGGGGCTCCTGTGGAACGAGGATACGCACCTCCTTCTGCTCACTGCTGGCGACCGATGCGAGCCTGTCCGCAAGCGCCTCCAGACCCACGTCCTACGCTCAAGAGTTCGGCTAACCGATCTGTCGGAGCAAAGGGCGTTGGTGGGCCTCGCTGGTGCGGCGGCGAGTTCAGTGATGCGCGATCGACTCGGGTTCGCACCGTCGCTGCCGTATGAAGCCATCACTCGCGAGGGGACGACGGCGATCTCGTTGCCGGGGGACCGGGTCCTGCTCATACTCGATTCTGACTCGGCGCCGCGGGTCTGGGACGCTCTAGCGCAGGGGTGCACTCCAAGCGGTCAAGGCATCTGGGATTGGCACGCGGTGGCCGCAGGGATCCCCACAGTCACGGCCGCGACGCAAGATCGATTCGTACCGCAGATGCTCAACCTGGAACTGGTCGGGGCGGTGAGCTTCCGGAAGGGGTGTTACACCGGCCAAGAGATCGTTGCGCGCACCGAGCACCTGGGCGAAGTCAAGCGTCGACTCTTCCGCTTCTCCAGTTCCGCACCCTCCTCACCGGCGGACGCCGTCTTCGCCGGCGCGACGGAAGTCGGCATGGTCGTGAACTGTGCGCCCGCTCCTACCGCCGGATTCGAACTGCTCGCGGTCGTCCAGCTGAGCGCGCGGCACGGCCCGCTGACGGCGGGCGTGCCCGAGGGTTCGCCGCTACACCCGCTGCCGCTTCCTTATGCGATTCCGGGCAGCGTGACGGTCTGACTGCATGCCGACCCTCAGCTACTACGTCTATTACCGGGTGGCGCCGGAATTTGCCACGGCCGCCAGGGATGCGATCACGCAGCTACTCACCCGCGTGTCCGAAGAGACCGGCATCCGAGGACAGCTGCTCACTAAACGCCAGGAGCCGCATCTATGGATGGAGGTCTACCCGGGCGTGGAGGATGCGAGCGCATTCGAGCACGCGCTGGAGGTTCACGCCTCCGCCCTGCGGCTGCAGCGGTACCTGGCTAGTGGGCAGCGCCGCCTCGAGTGCTTCGAGGGCTGATGATGTGCCTGATTCTTCTGGCATGGAAAGCGCACGCGGGCTATCCGTTGATCTTGGCGGCGAACCGCGACGAGTTCTTCTCGCGGCCCACCCGGATTGCCGAGCCCTGGGCAGACGCCCCGGGGATCATCGCCGGGCGCGACCTGGAGAAGGGCGGCACCTGGCTGGCTGTGAGCGCACGCGGTCGCATTGCCGCTGTCACCAATTACAGGGAGGGCACGCACCCAAAGAGCGGGACGCGCTCGCGAGGCTTGCTGGTGAGCGACTTCGTCACGTCCGATCTCGAGCCGGTCGCTTTCCTGTCTCGTCTCGATGAGCAAGTAGAGTCCTACCCGGGGTTCAACCTCCTGGTGGCAGCGGAGGGCGTGCTGCTCCACTATGGCAAGCCCGGCCATCGAGTGACGCCGGTCACTCCCGGCGTCCATGGGTTAAGCAACCATCTGCTCGACACCCCTTGGCCCAAAGTCGAGCGCGGTAAGGCAGCCTTGCGCAAGCTGCTCGCGGCAACCGATGAGCCGCTGATCGACGGTCTGTTCGAAGCGCTGAGCGACAGGCAGGTGCCCCCCGATGCAGCGCTTCCCGACACCGGGGTGGGCATCGAGCGGGAGCGCATTCTGTCGACCGCTTTCATCGCCACCCCCGACTACGGCACGCGGGCATCCACCGTCGTCCTCGTGGACAACTCGGGAGAAATCACCTTCGTAGAGCGCAACTTCGGTCCGGGAGGGAAGGCGCTGGATACGCGCCGCTTCCAGATCACGCCTCAAGTATCGACGCTGCCGCTTGCTTGACTGCTAGTTCGCAGCGCACGGCGCATGCGTCGGTGCGGGATGCCGGCGTCCAGGAACTCCGCTCCTTCCGCCTCAAACCCCATGCGCGCATAGAACCCGAGGGCGTGGATCTGTGCATCGAGCGTGACCTCGGCCAGCCCACGCTCGATCGCGGCGCGGATCAACTCCGCCAACAGTGCGGAGCCCACGCCCTTCCCGCGCCACGGCTGCAGCACAGCCATGCGCCCGATCCGTCCGTGCGGCAGCAGCCGGCCCGTCCCGATCGGCGCGCCAGCGCGGTCCTCCGCGATGACATGCAGGCTGGCGGCATCCAACCCATCCCATTCCAGAACGAGCGGCACGTTCTGCTCACGCACGAACACCATCTCCCGGAGCTCGCGCAGCGCGCGCTGGTCTCGGTCCCAGCTCGCGCGTCGCACGGTGAACTTACGGTTCATCGCCACGATTATAATGACAGGATCACTCGCTCCCAGGCGGTCCGTTCCCGGTCCGCCTATCTCGATGCAAAGCCCGTCCGACACCGCACAGGACAGATCCGCGCATCCTGCGCGCTTGCAGGTCGAAACGCTGCGTTGGCGCGATGGCAGGCTGGAGATGCTCGATCAACGCCTGCTCCCGCTGCAGGTCGAGTATCGACGCTACGAGTCGGCCGAAGGCGTGGCCGATGCCATTCGCAGCCTTGTCGTACGCGGCGCACCGGCGATCGGCTGCGCCGCCGCCTACGGTGTCGCGCTCGAGGGTGCGCGTTTGTCGGCGTCGCGATCCGAAACGTTCTCTTCGGGGTTGGAACGGGGGTTCGATCTGCTCCGCCGCAGCCGGCCCACCGCCGTGAATTTGGCCTGGGCGCTGGACCGCCAGCGCCGGGTGTGGAGTGGACTGAGCGCGGCGCAGCCGACTCAGATCGCACACGCGCTCCTCGCGGAGGCACACGCCATCCTGCAAGAGGACATCGCGGCAAACCGGGCCCTAGGCGGGCATGGATCCGCTCTGGTCCCGAATGATGCCCGCATACTCACGCACTGCAACGCCGGGGCACTCGCAACCGGCGGCTACGGCACTGCGCTTGGGATCGTTCGCTCCGCTGCGGCGGCCGGGAAGCGCGTCACGGTCGTCGCCGACGAAACCCGGCCGGTGCTGCAGGGTGCGCGGCTCACGGCCTGGGAGCTCACCCAGGAAGGCATCGGCGTGACATTGATCGCCGACGGGGCGGCTGCGCTATTGATGGCGCGCGGTGAGATCGATATGGTGATCGTCGGTGCAGATCGGGTCGCGGCGAACGGCGACGTCGCAAACAAGATCGGGACCTATGGCCTCGCCGTACTGGCCCAGCGGCATGCGATCCCATTCTACGTGGCCTGTCCGCTTTCCACGATCGACCTGTCGATCCGGCATGGAAGCGACATCCCAATTGAAGAGCGCTCTGCGGACGAGGTTACGGGGTTCGGCGGCGTGCGCTGGGCGCCGGACGGCGTTGCGGTGCGTAATCCGGCCTTCGACGTGACGCCGGTGGCATTGGTCACGGCGCTGATCACCGACCGCGGGGTCGTTCAGCCCGTGACCGAAGCCGGAATCCGCGGACTGTGCGCGACGGCTGCTCGCGAATCCTCGCTGTAGGCTAGAGCGTCGCGCCGCCGCTCACCTCGATCACGGCGCCGTTGATGTAGCTTGCCTCGTCGGAGGCGAGGAATGCGTAGGTGTTGGCGATTTCCTCGGGTTTGGCCAATCTGCCCAACGGCACACGCTCCCTCAATGCCTGCAGCACACGCTCGGGGATGGTGTTCAGGATGGTCGTCTCCACGAACCCCGGACACACCGCGTTGGCACGCACGCCTTTGCGTCCCAGCTCGCGAGCCCAGGTCTTGACCATGCCGATGACCGCGAACTTGCTGGCTGCATAATTCGTCTGCCCGAAGTTGCCGTACACCCCCACGATTGAAGACGCGTTGAGGATCACGCCGGACTTCTGGTCGACCATGATCGCCGCGACAGCCTTGGTACAGTTGTAGGTCCCCTTGAGGTTGACTTCGAGGACACGGTCAAACTGCTCGTCCGTCATCTTGATGAGCTGCGCGTCCTGCACGATGCCGGCGTTGTTTACCAGCACGTCTATGCGGCCGTAGCGTTGCACCACGCCTTCGACCATGGCCCGGATCGAATCCGCGGAGGTCACGTCCACCAGGAATCCGACCGCCTCGCCGCCAGCGGAGCGCACCGCGCTCACGGTCTGGTCGACGCTGTCTTGGTCCAGGTCGCATACGACGACCAGCGCCCCTTCGCGCCCGAATTTCAGTGCCGTGGCCTGACCGATGCCCCGGCCCGCCCCGGTGATGATGGAAACCTTGCCTGCCAACCGCATAGTTCTCCTTCTTGGCCCGCCGTCACCTCACGGCAAAAGGCGGCAATGTAACGGAATCTTCCGCGGCGCACAATACCGCATGCTCGCCCGCGGACTGGTCCAGGATTTCGACCGGTGTACCCGGTTGAACTCGGTCGAACACCTCCAGCAAATCCTCGTTGTGCATCCGGATGCAACCCATGGACCCGGGAGTGCCCATCGCGACGCTCGACGGGCTACCGTGGATGTAGATGCAGCGTCGCATCGTATCCACTGCGCCGAGGCGATTGAACCCCGGCTCGCAGCCCGACAGCCACAGGATCCGGGTCAGGATCCAATCCCGTCGGCCGGTGGCAGCGGCGAGTGCCGGGCTATAGATCTCGCCGGTGGGTCGCCGCTCGACGAACACGGTGTTGATCGGCCGTCCGGCCCCGATCTTGGCGCGGATCACATGTCGGCCGCGGGGCGTGCAGAAGCTCCCGTTGCGTTCTCCAACCCCGCGCGCAGCCGTGGACACCGAGTAACGCCGGAGGAGCGCATCTGCGGGGTCGATCAGGTCGAGCACCTGATCCGGGATATGTACTCGGATGCGGTTCAGTTTTCGGGGCTACGGCGAGAAGCGAAGAAGGCACGCAGCAGTTCGCCGGATGGCTCGGCGAGAACTCCGCCGCTGACCCGCGTGTGATGGTTGAGGCGTGCTTCCGCGAGAAGATTGATCAATCCCCCGCACACCCCGGTCTTCGGGTCCGGCGCACCGAACACCAGCCGCGACACCCGGGCATGGAGGATCGCGCCGGCGCACATGACGCAGGGCTCGAGCGTGACATACAGAGTGGCTCCGGGCAGCCGGTAGTTCTGCGCGTGCTCTGCGGCTTGTCGCAAGGCCTGGATCTCGGCATGAGCGGTCGGGTCGCGCGTGCCGATCGGGCAGTTGTATCCTTCGCCGAGGATCGCGCCGTTCAGCTCCAGCACAGCGCCCACGGGCACCTCTCCGGCTGCTAGCGCCATGCGGGCCAGCTCCAGCGCCCGGAGCATGAAGCGCTCGTCGTCGCTCGCCGCGAGATTCATCGTCGGTCCGCTCCCCACCGCGTGGCAACGCCTACTCCCACTCGATTGTCGCAGGGGGTTTGCCTGAGATGTCATAGACGACGCGGTTGATCCCGCGCACTTCGTTGATGATGCGGTTGGATACCTTGGACAACAGCTCGTAGGGGAGCTCGGCCCAGCGCGCGGTCATGAAGTCCTCAGTCTGTACGGCCCGTAGCGCGACGACATGCTCGTAGGTCCTGCCGTCTCCCATCACGCCGACCGCACGCACCGGGAGAAACACGGCGAACGCCTGCGCCGTCTTCTCATACCAGCCCGCGGCGCGCAGCTCATCGATGAAAATTGCATCCGCGCGCCGCAGCAGATCAGCCGACCCGCGCGTGACCTCACCCAGAATGCGTACTCCCAGACCCGGCCCCGGAAACGGATGTCGGTACACCATCTCGTGCGGAAGGCCGAGGGCCAACCCGAGCTCACGCACTTCGTCCTTGAACAGCTCGCGCAGGGGCTCGAGCAGCTTCAGGTGCAGCGTCTCGGGCAGCCCGGCGACGTTGTGATGCGACTTGATGGTGGCGGCCTTCTTGGTCGTGGCACCGGCGGATTCGATCACGTCCGGGTAGATGGTCCCCTGCGCCAACCATCTGGCATTCTTGATCTTGCCGGCCTCGCGCTGAAACACCTCGACGAACTCCCGACCGATGATCTTCCGCTTGCGCTCCGGGTCGGCCACGCCTTCCAAGGCGTGGAGGAACTGGCCGGCGGCATCCACATGCACGACCTTCACGCCGAGGTTGCGTGAGAAGGTTTGCATCACCTGCTTCGCCTCGTTGAGCCGAAGCAGCCCCGTATCCACGAACACGCAGGTGAGCCGGTCCGCGATTGCCCGGTGGATGAGCGCCGCGGCCACCGCCGAATCCACCCCGCCCGACAGGCCGAGGATCACTCCGTCGGCTCCCACGGTAGACTGGATCCGTCCTACCGCCTCCTCGAGGTAGTCGGGCATGTTCCAGTCGGTGTCCAGGCCACAGACGACGTGCACGAACCGTTCCAGGATCGCGCGGCCTTGCAGGGTATGCGTGACTTCGGGGTGAAACTGCAGGCCGTATAACCGCCGCGATTCGTCCGCCATCCCGGCGATCGGCGTAGCCGCATTGCCGGCGATGACGCGAAAGCCGGGCGGAAGCGCGGTTACCTTATCGCCATGGCTCATCCAGACGTCGAGCAGTCCGTGGCCTTCGGGGTCCACGCGGTCTTGGATGTCGCGGAGAAGCTGAGAGTGCCCACGCGCGCGCACTTCGGCGTAGCCGAACTCGCGCACGGAGCCGCTTTCCACGCTGCCACCGAGCTGGGCAGCCATGGTTTGCATGCCATAGCAGATGCCGAGGACGGGCACCCCCAGTTTGAATACGACCTCAGGCGCTCGTGGCGTCCCTCCTTCGTACACGGATGAGGGTCCACCCGAGAGGATGATGCCCTTGGGCGCGAACTCCCGCACGAACTGGTCGGAAACGTCGTGGGGATGGATCTCGCAGTAGACGTGGCTTTCCCGTACGCGACGGGCGATGAGCTGTGTATATTGCGCGCCGAAATCGAGGATCAGGACCTTGGGATGCATCATCTCAGTGAGGGGCGCCGCCCAGCCGGCACTGCACAGCGCGGGGTGCCCACGATCCCCTCGGTCCTCCCGTCCCCCGCGTTTCGGCTGGCAACGCTTCGCTTCACTCGACCCTGTAGTTCGGCGCTTCCTTGACGATCTGAACGTCGTGGACATGCGATTCACGCACGCCTGCGGAGGTGATCTCGACGAACTCGGCCTGACGTTTCATGCCGTCGATCGTGGCGCAACCGACATAGCCCATAGCCGAGCGCAGACCGCCCATGAGCTGAAGGATCACGGCCACTACGCTCCCCTTGTATGGAACCCGCCCTTCCACGCCCTCGGGAACGAGCTTCTCCGGCGTGTCCTCGTCGTCTTGGAAATAACGGTCGCTCGAGCCCAGCTGCATGGCGCCGAGCGAGCCCATCCCCCTGTACGATTTATACGAGCGGCCCTGATACAGCTCGATCTCACCCGGCGCCTCTTCGGTACCGGCAAACAGCCCGCCGAGCATGACTGCGTCCGCTCCCGCGGCGATCGCCTTGGCGATGTCGCCCGAATAGCGGATTCCACCGTCGGCAATCATCGGCACATCGGTGCCCTTCAGCCCGGCGGCCACGTTTTGCACGGCCGTGACCTGCGGCACTCCCACGCCGGCGACGATGCGAGTCGTGCAAATGGAACCTGGCCCGATTCCGACTTTGACTCCGTCGGCGCCGTGATCGACCAACGCCTTCGCCGCGTCGGCTGTGGCGATGTTGCCCCCGATCACTTGCAGCTGAGGAAACGTACGCTTGACCCACCGCACGCGATCCAGCACCCGTTGGGAGTGTCCGTGCGCAGTGTCCACCACGAGCACATCGATACCCGCCTCCATCAACGCGGCGGCGCGCTCCTCCGTGCCCTCGCCGACGCCGATGGCCGCCCCCACGCGAAGCCTCCCCAGGTCGTCCTTGCAGGCGTTGGGGTGCTCGGAAGATTTCAGAATGTCCTTCACGGTGATCAACCCCCGCAGGTGAAAATCCCCGTTCACCACCAAGACCCGCTCGAGACGATGCTTATGCAGCAGCCGCATGGCCTCCTCGAGCGACGCACCTTCTCGCACCGTGACCAGTCGCTCGCGCGGCGTCATGATGCTGCGCACTGGCTGGTCCAGATTGGTCTCGAAGCGCAGGTCCCGGTTGGTGACGATGCCGACTACGCGTTCGCCGTCCACCACGGGCAGTCCCGAGATCTTGTGGGCCCGGATGAGGTTCAGCACCTCGCGCACCGTCATGCTGGGCGGGATCGTTACGGGATCCTTGACCACGCCGCTCTCGAAGCGCTTGACCTTCGCCGCCTCGGCGGCCTGCACTTTGGCTGGGACGTTGCGGTGGAGGATGCCGATTCCACCCTCCTGGGCCATCGCGATCGCCAAACGGGCTTCGGTCACGGTGTCCATCGCGGCGGACACCAGCGGCAAGTTCAGGGGGATGGAGCGCGTCAACCGGGTCTTCAGGCTAACATCACGGGGCAAGATGGCGGAATGGGCGGGAATCAGGGAGACATCGTCGAAGGTGAGGGCCTTCTGTACCACTCGCATGCTCATGATCCTTCACAAAAAAACCATTATACGCGACGGGCGCCTCGTGCGCACTGCAACATGGGGCGGAACCTCATAGCGGCCAGATCGGGTTCCTATTCGAGCGCCGTGTCAGCCAATTCACGTCCCGGCCTCCACGCCCCCTGAGTGAACGGTATGGTTGTTGCTACGGTTGTGCTGCTCTGGGTCTCCTCGGCGCCAGGTGCCGAGGGGCCCTACCTGGAATCCTGCCCTCCCGGCACCCCCCAGAGCTGCCAGCAGGCAGGGCTAAGGCTCGCCGAAGCCGAGGCTGTAATAGAGTCGGCCGCCCGACTTCGAGCGTTGTGGACCACAGCGCAGCACGCTTTTACGGAAGCAAAGACGTTGTTCAAGACAGGGGACTACGAGGGCGCCGAACGAGCCGCCGCGATCGCCATCGAGCAGGCCAAGCGGGGAATCGCGCAGACGCGCTATCCGTCGCTTCCGATCCCGAAGCCGTAGATCAAACTGTCATGCTGCGTTTCGTTCCTCTGGCACTGTGCATACTGGCGCTGCCCGCATCGGCCGAGATGTACAAATGGACGGACGAAAACGGCAGCGTGCACTACTCCGATCAACCTCCCCCGCCGAACGTACGCAAGAGCGAGGCGCTGAAGACGCATACCCTGGCGCACCACTCGACGTCGGGCGAGAAACCGGCCGCGGCACAGAAATCGGCAGCCGAGCTGGAGATGGAGTTCCGCAAGCGCCGGCTGGAGACCGCGGAAGCCGAGGCCAAGGCCCAGAAGGAGGCAAAAGCCGAGGGAGAGAAGAAGGAGAATTGCAAGCGCGCCACGGGTCAGGTGAGCGCCATGCAGAACGGCGGTCGCGTCACGCGTTACGGACCCAACGGGGAACAGGTGTTTCTCACCGACGACGAGATCGCCAAGGCGGTCGCCGAAGCTAAGAAAGCAGCCGACTCCTGGTGCCACTGACGTCGGCGTAATTGCCGTCAGCGTCTGCCCCGTCGACGCCTGCGTGCCTCCTTCGGGTCCACGCACAACGGTCTGAGAATCTCGACACGGTCGCGGTCGTGCAGGGTGGTCTGCAGCGTCGCGATTTGCCCGAAGATCGACACTCGATGGTGCGCGAGATCGATCTCTGGATGGCGCAGCGTGATACCGGACAACGTGATCGCTTCCCCCGCACAGGTCCCCTCTTCGACCTCAAGCCGACGGAGGTCCTGGACCAGCGGCAGCGCGTAGACGACCTCGACCTGGATCCGGCGCATCAGCCGTAGAGCTGCTCGGCCCGTTGCATGAAGGCATCGACAAAGGTGTTGGCGATGTGCTTGAACACCGGCCCTACGATCTTGTCGAGGATGCGACTGGCAAATTCGTATTGCAGGCGAAACTCGATCTTGCAGGCGTGCGCTGCGAGCGGCGTGAATCGCCACACGCCGTCGAGATGCCGGAACGGCCCTCGCACCAGCCGGATCTCGATCAATTCCGGCGGCTCGCCGCGATTCTCGGTCTCGAAGCTCTGCCTCACGCCATGGTAGACGACCAGCAGCGAGGCACGGGTCAACGTGCCATCGCGTAGCTCCACACGCGCACCTCCGCACCAGGGAAGGAACTCTGGATAACGCTCGACATCCTCCACCAGCCGGTACATGCGCTCAGCGGAGTAGCCTACCAGTACCGACCTTTCCACTAGCGCCATGCGCGTATCACGGTTCCGAGGTCGTGCCCACTGTGGCACCCGAGCTGATACACTGCGCGCCGGCCGAAACGAGCGACCGTAGCGACATCCAGACTGCCAGCCGACCATGAGCATCGTTCAAAACCGGAAGGCCTTCCATGACTATTTCATCGAAGAGCGCTTCGAGGCCGGGTTGGCACTGGAAGGCTGGGAGGTCAAGGCGATCCGGGCCGGTCGCGCGCAGCTCTCGGAAGCCTATGTCGTTCTGCGCAACGAGGAACTGTTCCTGATCGGCTGCCACATCAGCCCACTCCCCGCCGCGTCCACCCATGTGCAGGCGGATCCAGCTCGCACTCGCAAGCTGTTGATGCGCAGCGAGGAGCTGCGGCGGCTGATCGGGAAGGTGGAACGCGCGGGCTATACCCTTGTTCCGCTCGATCTCCACTATCGCGCAGGCTGGATCAAACTGGAGATCGGCTTGGCGAAGGGCAAGAAGCAACACGATAAGCGCGAAGCCGATAAGGACCGGGAGTGGCGCAGGGAGCAACAACGGCTGCTGCGACGCAAAGCGTGAGGCGGCAACCTCCTGCGTCGCGCAGCTCGAGAGCCTCGAGCGATCGCCCGTTCAGCCGTGACCGCAGTTCCGGCGGATCGGCCGAGATCTGGGACGAGATCCAGCGCCTGCAACGCGCAGACGAGCCAGTGCTCCGCCTCATTTCCATCAGTCGTAGCTGAGCCCCATGGCCTCGCGCACGTCGCGGATCGTCTCCGCCGCCTGCTTGCGCGCGCGATCGCAACCGTCCTCAACGATATTGCGCACCAGCGTCGGGTCGTCGAGATAGCTCTGGGCGCGCTCGCGCATCGGCTCCTGCTCCTTGAGCACCGCGTCGATCACCGGCTGCTTGCACTCGAGGCACCCGATGCCCGCGCTCCGGCAACCGTCCTGCACCCATTGCTGCGTCTTCTCGTCCGAATACACGAGATGAAACTGCCATACCGGGCACTTCTCGGGGTCGCCCGGGTCCGAGCGCCTGACACGCGCAGGATCGGTGGGCATCGTGCGGATCTTTCGCGTGACGCTGTCCGCGTCCTCGCGCAGCGTGATCGTATTGTTGTACGACTTCGACATCTTTTGCCCGTCGAGCCCGGGCATTTTCGAGGCCTCCGTCAGCAAAGCGCCGGGCTCGGACAAGATCATCTTGCCGCCGCCCTCGAGATAGCCGAACAGGCGTTCGCGGTCGCCTATGCTCAGGTTCTGTGCCTCGTCCAGCAACGCGCGCCCGGCCTGCAGCGCCTCTGCGTCGCCGTGTTCCTGATAGCGGTTGCGCAGTTCGCGATAGAGCTTGCCGCGTTTGGCTCCCAGCTTCTTGGTCGCCGCTTCCGACTTCTCCTCGAAGCCCGGCTCGCGGCCATAGATGTGATTGAAGCGGCGCGCGATCTCGCGCGTGAACTCGATGTGCGGGACCTGATCCTCACCCACGGGAACTAGCGTCGCCCGGTAGATGAGAATGTCCGCGCTCTGCAACAGCGGATAGCCGAGAAAGCCGTAGGTCGACAGGTCGCGATCCGACAGCCTCTCCTGCTGGTCTTTGTATGACGGCACGCGCTCCAGCCAGCCAAGCGGAGTGATCATGGACATGAGCAGATGCAGCTCGGCGTGCTCAGGTATACGCGATTGGATGAACAAAGTGGCCTGCGCGGGGTCCACGCCCGCGGCGAGCCAGTCGATCACCATCTCCCAAGCGTTCTGGGCGATGACTTCGGGATTTTCGTAGTGGGTGGTGAGCGCGTGCCAGTCCGCGACGAAGAACAGGCACGGGTGCTCGTGCTGCAAGCGAACCCAGTTCTTCAATACGCCATGAAAATGGCCCAGATGCAGGGCGCCCGTCGGGCGCATGCCGGACAGAACTCGATCGGGAAACATCGTGAGGACGGTCTTCAGGATAGCCCGAACAGGGCGAGCGTCAGGTCGTAGCACACCGCCACGAGAGGCCAAATCACCGCGCCGAGCACCCGGGTGGCGAGCAGCACGACGATGATGATGAGTCCATATGGTTCAATCATAGCAAACCGGTACGCCAGCCGGTTCGGAAGAAGGCTGACCGCGATGCGCCCTCCGTCCAGCGGCGGGATCGGGATGAGATTGAGCACCATCAAACCCAAGTTGATGATCACACCGCCCACGGCCATCTTCTGCAGCGGGGTGGAGAAGTACGTGGCAGGTGCGGAGACGACGAGCTTCAGAATCAACGCCCAGAGCAGCGCCATCGCCAGGTTGGCTCCGGGTCCGGCCGCCGCGACCCACAGCATATCGCGCTTGGGATTGCGCAGATTGCCGAAGTTCACCGGGACGGGCTTGGCCCAGCCGAACACAAGCTGCCCCGCGCTGAGCACGATGAGCAGCGCCGGCACCAGGATCGTTCCGACGGGGTCGATGTGGTCGAGCGGGTTGAGCGAGATCCGGCCCGCCTGATACGCGGTGTAGTCCCCAAAGTACTTGGCCGCATAGCCGTGTGCTGCTTCATGCAACGTGATCGCGAAGATCATCGGAATTGCATACAGCGTGACCATCTCAACGATGGCATTCAGATTCATGCGATATGGGCTCCGAAGAGTGCGGTGCTTCCTTTACCAGCTCGGAGAATCGTGGGCTGCGGCTGGGTGAGGTCGACCACCGTGGTCATCTCGATTCCGCAGGACCCGGCATCGAGTACCAGCTCGACCCGGTGCTCCAGCCGGCCGCGAATCTGCTGAGCATCGTTGAGCGGGAGGTCATCGCCCGGCAACAGCAGGGTGGACGACAACAACGGCTCGTCGAGCTCGCGGAGCAACGCCTGGGCGACCGGGTGATCGGGTACTCGCAATCCGATCGTTCTGCGCCCGGCGTTGCGCAGCCCGCGGGGCACCTCGCGCGTGGCCTGCAAGATGAAAGTGTAGCTTCCGGGTGTAGCCGCCTTGAGTAGGCGGTACACTCGATTGTCTACGCGTGCATAGCGTGAGATCTCCGACAGGTTGCGGCAAACCAGCGCGAAATGGTGCATCGGGCCCAATTGTCTGATGGACCGAATGCGCTCCGTCGCGTTCTTGTCTCCCAGGCGACAGCCGAGCGCATAGCAGGAGTCGGTCGGATACACGAGCACTCCGCCGCCGCGCAGGATCGCCGCCGCCTGGCCGATGAGCCGCGGCTGCGGGTGCGTCGGATGGATCGAGAAATACTGTGCCATGTGCAAGCGGCAACGGCGCAGCCGTCGACTGCGGCCAAACTATGGATCCGTGCGTGTCTGCCATAGAGGCGGGGCGCTGCGGGAACCGACGCCCGCAGCAAAGGCGCGAATGGTAGCAAATGCAAGCTCCTTGTGGTTCGGGCACCGAAGCGCCAGAGACCTTGCCCGGCCGTCTGCCGTCCGAAGGAGTCGGATCGGGTCGTTATGGTACGCTGTGGTCCGGTAAACCTTCTGGCCAAGCCGAGCCAAGGCGAGCGGCTTCCAGCGCTGCGCCGCAGCCGCGTGGTGCACACATGGGGTTGCGATCGGCGCGTTCAAGCCACTGATACCGACCCTCACCGCGGCGCT
>Ga0335083_10004838_pt1 | contig 17099 bp, 15 predicted proteins | sample Lox_Sample_42_FD_206716 | JGI IMG/M metagenome (GOLD analysis project Ga0335083, IMG submission 206716) | Soil microbial communities from Loxahatchee National Wildlife Refuge, Florida, United States - Lox_Sample_4.2 | ecosystem: Environmental > Terrestrial > Soil > Wetlands | place: USA... | reverse complement strand
ATGAGCGGAGCTGGAGCTCCGCGGTCCCGGATGACATGAAGCTGCAGACGGCGACGCGTCTCGGCCTCTACGCCGTGCTCGAGCTGGCGCGCGATCCGGAGCGCACGCTGTCGTCCGCCGATCTTGCCGAGCGCTTCGGCGTGTCGAGCCATCATCTCGCGAAGGTGCTGGGCACGCTCGGGGCGGCGGGCCTGGTGCGCGGCGGCCGCGGCGCCACGGGCGGCTACCGTTTCATCGGCAATCGCCGGCGCACGACCTTGATGGACATCGTCGCGCTCTTCGAGCCCGCGCCCGGCAGCCGCGCCAAGGAGCCGGGCGAGGACACCGACATAGGCGGTGCATTGCAGCGCGTGCTGCTGGAGATCGACGAGATCGCCGAGGCGACATTGCGCTCGATCAGCCTGGAGACGATGTTGAAATCGTTGGTAAATCAATAATGGACCAGTGGGCGGATTTCTGCTAGTCCGAGGGAAGTTCGGAGATCGCCCATGATCGTTTTCGTCGCCAACAATTTGCACAACGCCGGGAGTTGGCGCAGTTAGCGACGCTGCGCTGGCGTGCGGAAGGAGCGATTGCCGTGTCTGGCCGCAGGGCAATTAGCGGAAATAGCGCCGGTCCGCCGGGGTCGTGACAGGCAATTGCCGTTTTTTTAACGGGGCGGACGTGATGCGCTTCTATCTCCTGCTCTCGACGGTGGCCGTGGCCGGCGCGCTGGCGGGAGCAGTGCGCGCGCAGACGGAGACCTGCGACTTGAAGGCTGGGCCGCCCAGCCCGGACTTCGAGCGCTACGCCGCGACGCAGTGGCCGAAGGAGGCCGAGCGCTTCAAGGCCAACGGGCAAAACGTCTCGCGCCAAGGCAACCGGCTGCGGCTCAGGCTGGAGAACGGCACGGTCGAACTGGTCGATTGCCCGCGCGGCGACGAGGCGCATGTGTTCCTGTATGAGGACTACGATGACAAAGGCGGCTTCTATGTCGTGCGCCGGCCGGCCTTCCGCGACTTCTCCTACGTGCTGGTGATGCGCGCGACCGGCAAGCAATACACGGTCTACGGCACGCCGATCTGGGCGCAGGACCGCTCGCACTTCGTGACGGTGGCCTGCACCTGGCTGCCGACACGCGGCGCGCTCACCATCCGCGCGCCGGCGAAGGGCGAGCTCAGGACGGAGACGCAGGTGCCGCTGCCGACCTGTCTCGACCAGACCGAGAGCTGCTCGGCGCGTTGGGACAATCCGTCATGGATCGCCGTCACCTGCACGCGCACCGACGGCTCGACCCGCAAGGGCTCGGAGTTCGTCGTGCTGAAGGGCAGCGACGGCGTGTGGAAGACATTCGGCCGTTAGGAGTCCCATGAATTTTCCGCGTCCCGTGAAAGCCGTCGTGTTCGACATGGACGGCCTGTTGTTCGACACCGAACGGCTTTACGAAAAGGCCTTAATTTCGGCGTCGGCCGAGCTCGGCCACGCCGCCGACAGCGAGGTCTTCAGCCTGCTGATCGGCACACCCTGGCCGACCGGCCGGCAGATCCTGCTCGACCGGTATGGACCGGACTTCCGCGTCGACGACCTGACGGCGGTCTGGATGCGCCACTTCAAGAAGCTGATCGAGGTCGATCTGCCGTTGAAACCGGGCGCCCTCGAACTGCTCGCGGTGCTCGATCAATTGGAGCTGCCGCGGGCGATCGCAACCTCGTCTTCGCACAACACGGTCGCGCATCATCTGGCGATGCATAAGCTTGTCGACCGCTTCCACGCCGTCGTTGCGGCCGGCGACTATGCCAAGGGCAAGCCCAATCCCGACCCGTTCCTGCTGGCCGCCGCGCGCCTCGATATCGCGCCGGCCGACTGCATGGCCCTGGAAGATTCCTTCCACGGCGTCCGTGCAGCCCATGCCGCGGGCATGATGACCGTCATGGTGCCGGACATGCTTCAGCCGACAGCGGAGATTCGCGCGCTCTGCGCGGCGGTGGCGACGAGCCTGCTCGATGTGCCCGCGCTGATTACTTCCAGCCGTCGCGGGTCTGCGGCAGCTTCTTCTTGAGGAGCGCGCCGGCCACGACATTGCGCAGCACCTCGGCCGTGCCGCCGCCGATCGTGAACATGCGGACGTCGCGCGCCATGCGCTCGAGCGGAAGCTCGCGCGAATAGCCGCGGGCGCCGAAGAATTGCAGCGCGTCGTTCACGACCTGGATGGCGCTCTCCGAGGTGAAGACCTTCGCCTGCGCCGCGAGCAGCATGTCGGGGAAGCCGCCTTCGCCCGAGCGTGCGGCGTTGTAGACCAGCGCCTGCGCCGCCGAGAGCTTGATCGACATGTCAGCGAGCTTCCATTGCAGGCCCTGGAACTCGTTGATCGGCCGGCCGAACTGATGGCGCTTCTCCGACCAGTCGAGCGCCAACTGATAGGCACCTTCGGCGATGCCCAGCGCGACCGTCGCCGCGCCCACCCTCTGGCTGTTGTAGGCGTTCATCAGATCGGCGAAGCCCTTCTTCAAGCCGCGCGGCGGGATGACGAGCGAGGAGGGCGGCACGTCCATGTCCTCGAAGTCGATCACGGCTTCGGGAATGCCGCGCAGGCCCATGGTCGGCTCGCGCTTGGTGATCTTGAGGCCCTTGGTTTCGTCGCGGATGGCGAGGAATCCGCCGATGCCTTCCTCGTTGCCCTGCTCGTCATAGACCTTGGCGAAGATCAGGTGCAGCCGCGAAACGCCGCCGCCGGTGATCCAGTGCTTGCGGCCGTTGATGACATAGCGGTTGCCCTTCTTGTCGGCGCGCGTGGTCATGCCGTTGGCGTCCGATCCTGCATCGGGCTCGGTGATGCAGATGGCGGGCTTGTCGCCGGCCAGCACCATGTCGGCCGCCATCTTTTTCTGCTCTTCCGAGCCATAGGCCATGACTGCGCTGATCGCGCCCATGTTGGTCTCGACGGCGATGCGGCCGGTGACGGAGCAACTCGCCGACAGCGCCTCGATGGTGAGTACGGCGTCGAGCCAGCCCTTGCCCTGGCCGCCATACTGCGTCGGGATGGTCATGCCGAGCAGCTTTTCGTTCTTCAGCAGCTCGACATTGTCCCAGGGATACTGCTCGGTGCGGTCGACCTCGGCGGCGCGCTTGGCGACGGGCCCGGCGGCGACCTCGCGCACGCGCGCCTGCAGCTTGATCTGGTCGGGCGACAGTCCGGCGGTGTTCATTCCTTGGGTCCCTGGTCGTTCGGATCGACGCTGAAGATGGCGATGGCCTCGGTGCGTCCGCGCACGGGCACCTGGCCCAGGTCGCGGAAGACGAAACGGTCGCCACAGGCCTCGCGCGTGCTCTGCGAGACCAGAATGCGCGTGCCGTGATGCTTGTTCAACTCTTCGAGCCGGGCCGCGAGGTTCACCGTGTCGCCCAGCAGGGTGAAGCTCATGCGCTCGCCGGCACCGATCGAGCCGCCGATCACCGGGCCCGAGCTGATGCCGATGCGGGTCGCGAGCGCCACGCCCTGGTCGCCGAAGGTGCGGTCGCCCACCGCGCGCTGGATGTCGATCGCGGCGCGCACGGCCGCGGCCTCATGATCCTCGCAGGCAAGGGGCATGTTGAAGGAGGCGAAGAGGCCGTCGCCGATGAAGGTGTTGACCACGCCGCCATGGGCGCGGATCGGCGCCAGCACGGTCTCGAGATACTCGTTCAGCGCCGCCACCAGCTCCTGTGGCGAGAGATATTCGGCGATGGTGGTGAAGCCCGCGATGTCGGTGAACAGGATGGTCGCCTGGCCGATCTCGCCGCTCGGCCCATCGCCCCGGCGATCAAGGATCGCGGCGGCGACGCTCTCGTCGACATAGCGGCCGAAGGTCTCGCGGATGCGCTGGCGCTCGCGCAGGCCCTCGATCATCGAATTGAAGCGGCCGGTCAGCTCGCCCACCTCGTCGTTGGAGGTGACCGGCACCTGTACGTCGAGATTGCCGTCGGCCACGCGGGTCATGGCGGAGGAGAGCGCCGCCACGGGCCGGAGCAGCGAGCGGCTCACATAGTAGGCCGAGATGGCGAGGCCGATCACCGAGGAGGCCGCATCGACCACGATCTCCGCCTGCTGGCGTTCGCCGGTGTAGGAGAAGAGATCGACGATGATCGCCGCCAGCGGCACGACCGACACGACGAGCAGCGCCACGACCAGCTTGTTGGCGTAGCTGCCGAAATAAAGGCTGAGATTGCGCCCTGTGCGCTCGAAGATGAAGGTGCAGAGGTCGGCGAGATAGTCGCTGACCACGAAGTAGGTGTAGGTGAAGTAGTAGATCGGGACGAGCAGGCAGACGGCGACGTAGTCGGCGATGGTCGGAACCTGGAGCCCGACCGACAGCACGGCGCCGGTCTGGGGCAGCCACCAGGGCAGCGAATTGCGGAAGGCGTAGAGGAAGAAGGCGAAGACCGCGACCCATTGCGCGGTGAGCAGCGGCAGCTGCGTGAGCCGGCGCTCGGCGCTCTCGAACGTTGCCTCGCCCTTCAGGAAGCGGTTTATCGGCTCGAACAGGCGGTTGGCCACCAGGCCGTTGACGCCGAGCAGGAGGACCACGCCGGGCAGGGTGGAGATCCAGGTATCCTCCCAACGGCCGTTGACGAGGCGGAAGATGATGGCGATGGCGAGGTCGAAGATGACGATCGACACCGCCATCAGAACGTAGCGTCGCTTCAGGGCGGTGATCTCTGACGCCGGTGCGCTCATGCCGGCTGGTCGATCCGGTAGACGACCACGTCGCCGCGATGGCCGCGCAGGTCCATCTCGCCCAGGCGCACGGCGGGGAAGCCGGGGCCGGCGGCCTTCACCGTGCTCTCGGTGGCGAGGATCAGGCTGTGGAACTGCTTGTTGAGCTGCTCGACCCGCGCGGCGATGTTCACCGCGTCGCCGAGCAGCGTGTAGGAGAGCCAGTCGCTGGTGCCGATGGTCACGCCGACCACCGGCCCGGTGTTGATGCCGATGCGCGTGCGGATGCGCACGGGGAAGGTCGCCTGCGCCAACGCCTGCTGGATCGCGAGCGCGGCCTTGAGCGCCGCGGCGGCGTGGTCCTTTTGTGGCAGAGGCAGGTTGAAGGAGGCGAACAGGCCATCGCCGATGCAGTTGTTGACCACGCCGCCATGGGCCTGGATCACGGGAACGACGGCGCCGTAATAGACGTTCAGGATGCGCGCGACATCGGCGGGCGAGAGCGTCTCCGACAGCGTCGTGAAGCCCTCGATGTCCGTGAACATCAGGGTCGCCTCGGCGAGCGTGTCGGCGACGCGGCCGCCGCTTTCCTGGTCGGCGAGGATGGCCGAGGCGACCGTCTCGTTCACGTACTTGCCGAACGTGTCGCGCAGGTACTGGCGTTCGGCGAGACCGCCCACCATCTGGTTGAAGCCGCTCGTCGCGCGGCCGATCTCGTCGTCGGAGGTGACGGGCAGGGAGACGTCGAGGTCGCCGTCGGTGACGTGGCGCATGCCGTAGTCGAGCCGGGCGATGGGCCGGGTCAGCGCCTGGGTGATCCAGTAATAGATGATCACCGCACCGATGGCCGAGGCGATCATGTCCATCGACGCCTCGCGCAGCAGCCGGTTGGGATGGTCGCGGTAGCTCACGATGTCGCCGGCCAGCAGCAGCATGGCGGCGAAGGAGACGAACAGCACGGCGAGGCCGATCTTGTTGCGGAACGCGCCCGGGAAGGTGGCGATGTTCACGCCGTGGGTCGTGAACAGGTATTCGCAGAGCCGATCGAGATAGGCGCAGACGATGAAGTAGGTCAGCACGACGTTGAAGCTCGTCAGCACCACGAAGGTGTCGATCGTGTCCACCAGGGCTGCGATCTCGAGGGTCGCGCCGAAGGTGATGCCGACCTGCGCCGACAGCAGCCGCAAGGCCTCCATCGGCGCATAGCAGCAGGCCATCAGGATGGCCGACTGGCGCGGCAGGCGGGCCACCACGGCCTCGACATCGGCGAAAGCCGCATGCCCCTCGACGAAGCGTCGCACCGGCCGGATCAGCAGCCAGGCGCCCAGCCCCACGGCCAGGATCAGGAATATCGCCGAGACCGCCGACATCGGCAGCAGCACCATCGGATGGCCGTTGATCACCGCGTAGGCGACCGACGTGACGAAGTCGATGCCGAACGGCACGGCCATCGCCAGGTAGTAGCGATGGATGATCGGGCGCGCCGAAGCGGGCGCCGCGGCGAGCGTTGCCGTCATGGCGGCGGGTATAGAGCGGATCGTGGCGGAGCGGAATGCCCCGCCGGTGCGGCTTTAGGCCTTCACTTCGCGGGCCGTGATCTTGTACTTGAAGGCATCGGCATCGAGCGGGTCGACCAGGCCCGACTTGTCCTCGGCTTGCGGGTACATGAGGAAGGGCAGCGGGTCCTTGTAGACGGCGCCCGGCAGCTTCACGTCATGTGCGACGTTGAAGGCAGCCCAGTTGCCTTCCCAGGCGCCGAACAAGGTCTTGCGGGCGGCCATCACCTTGAGGTCGGTCATGGCGAGATTGGTCGGCGGTTCCTCGAGCACGACCTTGCGCACGTCGGCGGGATCGGCCGGCGTCCAGCCGCTGCCCGAGAGCCACACTTCGGCGCGGCAATGCTGCGCCTTGGTGACGACCTCGGAGCCCGCGCCCAGCGCCTTGTAGCCGAAGGCCGAGGGCACGATGCGGATGCCGTAGACGTCGCGGGCCGGCACGCCGACCGAGCGCGACATGGCGACGAAGAGGGCGTTGAGGTCCGCGCACTTGCCGTTGAGGTTGCCGGTCTTGATCATCCAGCTCACATCGCCGACGCCGCAGCCCGGCGTCTTGGCGTTCCGGAATGTGTTCTCGACCACCCACTCGTAGAGCGCGCGCGCCTTGTCGGCGTCGCGGGTCTTGCCGCGCACGATGCCCTCGGCCGTTTCCTTCACGAGACCGTCGACGGGCAGCAGGTCCGTCGCCATCAGGTTGAAGCGGCGCTCCTCTTCGCTGAGCGGCGGCGCATTGCCGACGCCCGGACGCACGGAGCGATCCTGGGTCTGCACCTCGGTCGTGACCTCGATCACGGGATTCTGCAGGTCGGCGGCCCATTCGACGCGGAGCATCTCGGCGCCGTACTTGGGATCGCGCACCCGCTCGGCGACCTTGGCATTGCCGGTCCAGTTGGTCTTGCCCGGCTTCTGCCAGTCGGCGGCCTCGAAGGTCGGCAGCGGGATCCAGGCCTTGTTGGCGAAGGTCGGCTCGACGCGCGTGGTGAGCGTGAAGCTGCGCCAGCCCTTGGGCTTGGGCGTGAAGTCGACGGTAGCCGAGGCGATTCCCGGGACGAAGCCGAGGCCGCCGGCGGCGAGACCGGCCTTCAGAAGATCGCGACGATTCATGATGATGATCCCTCCCAAAACACGACATGCCGGGGAGGGCAGTTCCGTCCGTCGTCGGACGAGAGCAGATCCATCCCGGACCGACCCGCATCGCGACGCGACAGCGGCCTGTACCGGAGGGAGGGAGAGTGCAGAGCGCGGGCGCTGGCGTCAATATCGCGGTCAGCCTTTGCTGCCGGCCTTCTTCTTTTTCTCCTTTTTCTCGACGCCAGGGCGCGAGCGAGAGTGCTCCTTCGCAACAGGCAGGACAGCCAGGAGCGTCTTGAAGACATAGGCGGCCCGGTTCTTGGTGATCAGCACGAACGCCGCGTAGGCGCAGAGCAGAGCGAGAACAAGCCCTGCTGTCTGCTTCTCCTCATGAGGCACGGCCAGGAGAACGCCCGCGATGATCAGAGCGAAGAGGGCGAGTCCCGCCAGGTGCAGGATATGAAGCCGCACGTCTTCCGGCAGGGACGCGGGCGGCGGTTGATCGGCTTTCGATCCGCCAAGCTTGATGGCCTTCGACTTGCCGACGCGCGCCCTGAACTTCTTGTCCAGGCCTTCGAGATACTTCCGGTAATCGTCGACATCCTCCTCGAGGAAGTCGCGATACCAGGGGAAATAGTGGTCGAACAAGATGCTGTGGTAGATTCCAGCGAGCAGGTCGCCGTCGATTTCCGTGCGCTTGGCGCTTGGCTTGAGCATCAGGACGCCGGGATGTTCGGAATGCTCGCCCGCATCCATGTCGGCCAGGAGGTACTTTGTCTTGACCTCACGAAAGCCGATCCAGGTGAGAAGCTGGACGAACTCGCGGCCGCCCGCTTCGCCATCCGTGAACTCGCGATCCTCGACCTCGACGGCGATGAAATCGACACCGAGTTTCAGGTCCGCGATCTCGGACTGCAGGAGGCTCACGAATTCGTAGAAGGCGGCGTTCTTGCGCTCTGCCTCGGCGATGGCGATATGGTCGATGACGACCAGACGGCTCTTCCTGTAGTGACCGAACATGACGAAGCCGATCAGGTTCTCTTCGCGATAGAAGGCGGCGAAGTAGAAATGGCCTTCCGCCGTCTCGGGCTTCGCGATCTTGTGGCGGATTTGATCCGTATCCGTCCGCAGGTCCGGTGCGGTGGTGTCGGTGAAGATCTTCAGGGCCTTGTCGACGGCGTCGTTGTCCGCCGGTGTCAGAAGGCGCAGGCTGTAGCTGATCTTTGATGGCATTTCGGTCGAGGCTCCCCTGCCCGCGAGGGTAGCATCGTCATGAAACACTCGCCATCTGAGATTGGCCCGACAATCTACAGTCCGAGATAGGCCTTCCGAACCTGATCGTTCGAGAGCAGCGCGCCGCCGGTGCCGGAGAGCTCGACACGACCGTTCTCCAGCACGTAACCGCGATGGGCGATCTTGAGCGAGGCCATCACGTTCTGCTCGACCAGCAGGATGGTGAGGCCCTCCTCGTTGAGGCGCCGGATGATGCGGAACATCTCCTGCACGATGGCAGGGGCGAGGCCGAGCGAGGGTTCGTCGAACATGATGAGGCGGGGCTTGCCCATCAGGCAGCGGCCGATGGCGAGCATCTGCTGCTCGCCGCCCGACAGTGTCCCGGCCGCCTGTGCGCGCCGTTCCGCGAGGCGCGGGAACAGCGAGTAGACGTGGTCGAGCGTCGCCTTCGCTGCGCCGCGGGCGCGACGCAGCACGGCGCCCATCTCGAGGTTCTCGAGCACGCTGAGATTGGGAAAGACCTGGCGGCCCTCGGCGACATGGCCGATGCCGGCCTCGCAGACGCGATGGCTCGGCCAGCCGGTGACGTCCGTACCATCGAACACGACCCGCCCGCGCGTCGGCGTCTCGATGCCGTGGATGGCGCGAATCAGCGAGCTCTTGCCCGCGCCGTTGGCGCCGACCATGGCCACGACCTCGCCGGTCGCGATCTCGAGCGAGACACCGGCCAGCGCCTGCGCGTCGCCATAGTAGAGATCGAGGCCTTCGACATGGAGCAGCGCGCTCACGCGACTTCCTCCTCGCCGAGATAGACGTCGAGGACGGCCTTGTTGCGCACGATCTCCTGCGGCGTTCCCTCGGCGATCTTCTCGCCGTAGCTCACGACGGTGACCTGCGCTGCGAGCGCCATGACCGCGCGCATCACATGCTCGATCAGCAGGATGGTGAGGCCGGTTCGCGCATTGAGCTCGCGCAGGAAGCCAACCATCACGTCGACCTCGGTCGGACGCAGGCCTGCCATCACCTCGTCGAGCAGCAGCAGGCGCGGTCCGGTGGCCAGCGCGCGCGCCACTTCGAGCCGCTTGCGGTCGGGCAGGGTGAGGTTCTCGGCAAGCTGGTGCGCGCGGTCGGCCAGTCCCAGCCGTTCGAGGATCGCGAGAGCCGCGGCGCGCGCCCGGTCGACCTTGGACTGACGCTGCAAGGCGCCTATCGTGACGTTCTCGAGGACGCTCAACCCTTTGAAGGGCCGCACGATCTGGAAGGTGCGGCCCACGCCCGCGTCACAGACGCGGTCGGGCCTGAGCCCCGAGATGCGCCGTCCATCGAGCGTCACGGTGCCCGCCGTCGGCGCATAGACGCCCGCGATCATGTTGAAGATGGTGGTCTTGCCGGCGCCATTGGGGCCGATCAGCGCGTGGATGCTGCCGCCGGGCACGGTGAAGCTGACATCGTGCACCGCGCGCAGGCCGCGGAAGCTCTTGCCGAGTCCGGCGAGCTCGAGCGTGGCGCCGCTCACAATCGCCGCTCCAGGCCGAGGCGCTTGGCGATCCACGGCCAGAGGCCGGCCGGGCGGTACATGATGATCGCGAGAAGCGCGAGGCCGTAGAAGATCTGCTTGATGCCCGGAATGCCGAGCATATCGCCCACCGACGTGAAGAGCTCGCCGAGCGAGGTCAGCACGACGGCGCCGATCAGCGGACCGCCCAGGGTGCCCAGCCCGCCGATGATGGGCGAGAGGGTCATCTCGATCGAGCGGCCGATGGAAAAGGCTGTCTCGGGGAAGAGGTTGTTGTAGTAGAAGGCGTTCCACACGCCTGCGATGGCGGTGAGGGCGGCCGAGATCATCACCGCCATCATCTTGCAGCGCAGCACCGGTACGCCGACGGCTTGCGCAGCTTCCGCGTCCTCGCGGATGGCGAGCCAATAGCGGCCCAATCGGCTTTGCAGCAACAGATGGCAGAGGCCGAAGGTGCCGGCCGCGAGGGCGAGGATCACGTAGTAGAAGAGTACCGGCCCGCCCCGCAGGTTGGCGAGATCGGTGACGCCGCGTTCTACTTTCAGGAACAGCCCACCCGAGCCGCCGCTCCAGCTCCAATTGTCGAAGCCGATGCGCGTGAACTCGGCGAAGGCGATGGTGAGCAGGGCGAAATAGACGCCCGCGAGCGAGAAGCGGAAGCCGAGATAGCCCACGATCGATCCCGCGGCGACGGCGGCGGCGATGGCAACCAAGACGCCGGCCCACGGGCCGATGCCGTAGTGGAAGTAGAGACCGGCCGCGACGTAGCCGCCCAGCCCCGCGTAGAGCGCGTGGCCGAGCGAGAGCTGGCCCGCGAAGCCCATCATGATGTTCCAGGCCTGGCCCACGAAAGCGAAGTAGAGGACCAGGATCAGGACCGAGAGGCCGTAGCCGCCGAGCAGCGCGGGCGCCGCGAGCAACAGGACGAGCAGGACCGCGAGTCCGGCCAGCAGCCGAGCGCTCATCGCGTCTCCTTGCGGCCGAGCAGTCCCTGCGGACGCAGCAGCAGGACGACGATCAAGAGTCCGAAGCTGAACATGCTCTTCAGGGCCGGATCTCCCAGCAGACCCGCGACCGCCTCGCTGACACCGATCAGCAGGCCGCCCAGCAGCGCGCCGGTCATGCTGCCCAATCCGCCCACGATCACGATCACGAAGGCGAGCAGCGTGTAGTCCGGCGCGAGGGAGGGCGTCACGGGGACGAGCATGATCATCAGCGCGCCGGCCGCACCGACGCAGGCGGCGCCAATGCCGAAGGTGACGGCGTAGAGCCGCCGCACGTCGAGACCGACCACGAGCGCACCCATATGGTTGTCGGCCGCGGCGCGGATCGCTTTGCCTGTGCGGGTGCGCGTGAAGAAGAGCCAGAGAAGCGCCGTGATCAGGAGTGCCACGAAGGCGGCTTGCACGCGCACGGTGTCGAGCACCAGCGGCCCCATCTCATAGGAGTCGAATCGCGACTCGAGCTGGACGGTCAGCGAATCGGGACCGGCGATGGCGAGGCAGGCGTTGGCGATCAAGGTCGCGACGGCCAGCAGCAGCAGGAACTGCTGGTGCTCCGGCCGATTGATGAACGGCTGGATCAGGCCGCGCTGCAGCAGATAGCCCGCGCCGAAGAAAACCGCCGCGATCGCGGGCAGGCTCAGCATCGGCGGCACCTGCAGCGCATCGAAGGCCGCCCAGGCGAGATACATGCCGACCACCATCATCTCGCCATGCGCGAAGTTCACGACCCGCATGACGCCGAAGATGACCGACAGCCCCAGCGCCATCAGCCCGTAGACCATGCCGGTCAGCAGGCCCTTGGCGACCGCCTGGGCAAGCGCGAGGAGGAAGTCGTTCAAGTCCGCCGCTTGTCGCCCCAGCCCGGCTGCGGGAAGGTGAGCGTCGCCTCGGCCGATTCCTTGGGCAGCACGACCTTGGGCTTGCGCTGCAGGTTCTGCAGCACCGTGCCCTTGATGTTGACGTTCTGGCCCTTGGCGTCGAACTGGATCGGACCGCCGACCATCACGTGCTCGTCGATCTTGGTCTTGCGCAGCGCGTCCATCAGCGCGTCGGGCTTGGTCGACTTGGCGGCGAGCCAGGCATTGGCCGCGATCAGCAGCGCCTCGAAGGTGAAGCCTGCGTCGATGTCGATCTGGACGCCGGGGAACTTGGCCGTGTGGTGCTTGTCCAGCACCTTGGTCATGTTCGACTTCGGGTCGAGCCAGGGCTGGATGGAGATCGTGTACTCGCCGTACTTGCCCATGCTCTTGATGAAGTCCTGCTCGTACATGCCGGGCGTGCCGGGATTGATGCTCATCGGTTCCCAGCGCTGCTTGACCATCTCCTGGACCATCAGCTTGGCGTCGTTCAGCCGGCAGATCGGCATCAGCATGTCGGCCTTGGTCGCCTTGGCCTTGGCGACCTCGACCGAGAGGTCCTTGGCCGCGGCGTCGTAGGTGATCGTCTCGAGAATCTCGTAGGGCATGCCGGCCTTGGGCAGCATGGCCTTGATGCCGCCCAGCATGGCGCTGCCGAACGTGTCGTTGATGCAGAGCACCACCGCGGTCTTCGGCGTGACGCCGGAGACGGCGAAGATCTGCTTCTGCAGGTCGAAGGCGCTGGTGAGCAGCATCGGCGCCGTCGGGAAATTGCGCACGATGAACTTGTAGCCCGACTCGGTGATCGGCGGTGCGGCGGCGATGTTGACGACCAGCGGCACGCCCTTCTGCTCGGCAACCTGGGCGACGGCGATGGTCTGGCCCGAATCGAAGGCGCCGACCAGCACCTGGCAGCCCGCCTCCACAGCCTTCTCCGTCTGGGTGCGGGCGACGTCGGGCTTGGTCTCGCTGTCGTAGGTCACGATGTCGAGTTTCACCGGCAGCTTGAGGTCGGCGAAGACGTCGTTGGCGATGTCGGCGCCGTGCTTGCACATCTGGCCGATCAGCGCCTGCGCCCCCGACATCGGCAGGATCAGGCCGACCTTGAGGTTGGCCGGCGCCGATTGTGCCGAGGCGAAGCGCAGCGGCAGCGGCGCGCCCACGAGTGCCGCGCCGGCGGCGATGCGGCCGAGGCCGCGACGGGTGAAACGATTTCGGTCGGTCATTTGCGGCCCCTCTCCCTGTTTTGCTGGCGCGACTAAAGAGACGGCGGGCGGGCCGTGCTAGGTCGGCGGACATGGTGGCGCTCGACGATCTCAATCGCAGGACGATGGCGGACTTCGCCGCTGCCGTGGCCGATACCTTCGAGCTGGCGCCCTGGGTTGCCGAGCAGGCCGCGGCGAAACGCCCCTTCGCCACCGTCAACGACCTGCATGCGGCCATGATGGGCGCGGTGCGGGCGACGCCGCGCGGGAAGCAGCTGGACTTCCTGCGACAGCACCCCGATCTTGCCGGCAAGGCCGCTCGCGCTGGCGAGGTCACCCGGGACTCCGCCCGCGAGCAGGCGAGTGCGGGCCTCGATACCCTGTCCGACGAGGAATACGCGCGCTTTCATCGCCTGAACGATGCCTACAAGGCCAAGTTCGGATTTCCCTTCATCGTCTGCGTGCGCCGCCACACGCGAGACTCGATCCTGGCGCAGTTCGAGCGCCGCCTGCCCAACGATGCCGCGACCGAGTTGGCGACGGCCCTGCAGGAGGTCTTCTTCATCACGCGGCTCAGGCTCGCGGCAAAGGTGACCGGCGACGGCACGCCGAAGGTCAACGGCCGGCTCAGCACGCATGTGCTCGACACGCAGGCCGGGCGGCCGGCGGTCGGCATGGCGATCGAACTCTTCGAGCTTGCTGGCGAGCGCTGGCATCGCGTCGCGAGGACGATGACGAACGGCGACGGCCGCACGGACAAGCCGCTGATCGCCGACCGGCCGCTGCCCATCGGCCGCTACGAGCTGCGCTTCGCCGTGGGCGATCACTTCCGCAGCAAGGGCATCGAGCAGGGCGATCCGCCGTTCCTCGACATCGTGCCGCTGCGCTTCTCCATCGGCGAGCCCGAAGGGCACTACCACGTGCCGCTGCTCTGCACGCCGTGGAGCTACTCGACCTATCGCGGCAGCTAGCGGATACCCAGCACCTTGTCGCGCAGCCACGCGCCGCGGCTGTAGGGCGGATAGCGCAGCGGCGGGTCGATCTTCGTGCCGCGATAAAGCACGCCGCGCGCATTGGTGTAGGCGAGGAAGCCCCATTTGCCGTGATACTTGCCCATGCCTGAATTGCCGACGCCGCCGAACGGCAGCTCGCGCACGATGGGCTGCACCGTGCAGTCGTTGACGGCGGCATCGCCCGAAGAGGTCGCGGCGAAGATGCGGTCGGCGACGGATGGATCGCCCGTGAAGACATAGAGGCCGAGCGGATGCGGCCGGGCATTCACGTGCTGGATTGCCTGGTCGACGCCCTCGACCTCGACCACCGGCAGGATGGGGCCGAAGATCTCCTCCTGCAGCACCGGCGCATCCGGTGGCACGTCGGTCAATATGGTGGGCGCGATGAAGAGATCGTTGTGGTCGTGTTGGCCGCCGTGGAAGACCGTGCCCTGGGCGAGCAGCGCCTTCACTCGCTCGAAGTGGCGCGAGCTGACGATGCGGCCATAGTCGGGACTCTTCTGCGGATCGGCGCCGTAGAAGTCCGTGACCGCCTGCTTGACCAGCCCGAGGAAGTCGCGCGCGACGGGTTTTGCCACGAGCACATAGTCGGGCGCGGTGCAGGTCTGGCCGGCGTTGAGCCAGCGGCCGTGCGCGATGCGGCGGGCGGCGACCTTGAGATCGGCCGAGGCGTCGACGATGGCCGGGCACTTTCCGCCCAGCTCGAGCACGACGGGCGTGAGGTGCTTGGCGGCCGCGGCCATCACGATCCGGCCGATCGAGGTGCCGCCGGTGAAGAAGATGTGGTCCCAGCGCTGCTCGAGCAGGGCCGTTGTCTCCGTCACGCCGCCCGTGACGACCGATACGGCCTCGCGATCGAGGTATTGCGGCACGAGCCTGGCGATCGCTTCCGCCGAGGCGGGCGACACTTCCGACGGCTTCAGCACCGCGGCGTTGCCGCCCGAGAGGGCGGCGATCAGCGGCGAGAACAGGAGCTGGATGGGATAGTTCCAGGCGCCGATGATCAGTCCGACGCCCAGCGGATCGAACTGGATGACGGTGCGGCCGGGCCACAGGAAGACCGGCACGCCTTCGCGCTTGGGCTTCATCCAGCGCCGCACCCTGCGGCGAGCGTAGGTCGCCTCCTCGGCGATGATCCTGAGATCGCCCAGCGCGGCCTCGACGCGATTGCGGCGCAGGTCGGACCACAGGGCTTTGCTGAGCTCGTCGGCCTTCTCGGTCACCAGGGCCGCGACTGCGGCGAGTTGCTGCTCGCGCCATGCGGCCGGCCGCGTCTTGCCGGACTGAAAATAGCCGCGATGGCGGGCGAGGGTGGCTGCGATGTCGGTGCTCATGGCGGCCATGCTAGTCGAGCGTTTCGCATGCCACCAGCGCGCGAAGCCTGCTTTACGATCACGCACGCGGGCGCTATTACCAGTCAGCTACAGCGGTCGGTGACCATTTTGCCGTCAGGGGCTTCGCGCCTTCCAGAGGGTGCGCCGGAGAGGCATAGTCGATCGCGCGGAAGTTGGGGAATAACGGAGGAAGTCATGACCTACAGCGATGTCTCCCTGATGATCGACGGCGCCTGGACCAAGGGCGCCAACGGCCGGACGATTCCGGTCATCAATCCCGCGACCGAAGAGGTGATCGGCCAGGTAGCGCATGCCGAGACCGCCGACCTCGACCGCGCGCTCGCCGCCGCCGAGAAGGGCTTCCAGCAGTGGCGCAAGGTCTCGCCGTTCGATCGCTACAAGGTCATGCGCAAGGCGGCCGAGCTGATCCGCCAGAGGGTCGACGAGATCGCCCCGATCATGACCATGGAGCAGGGCAAGCCGGTGATCGAGGCCAAGGGCGAGACCATGCTCGCCGCCGACATCATCGAATGGATGGCCGAGGAAGGCCGCCGCACCTACGGTCGCATCGTGCCGGCCCGCGCCGAGAACGTGTATCAGCTCGTGATGAAGGAGCCGGTCGGCCCGGTCGCCGCCTTCACGCCGTGGAACTTCCCGATCAACCAGGTGGTGCGCAAGGCCTCGGCCGCGATCGCCACCGGCTGCTCGATCATCGTCAAGGGCCCGGAGGACACGCCCGCCTCGTGCGCGCACCTGGTGAAGGCCTTCGTCGACGCCGGCGTCCCGGCGGGCGTGATCCAGCTCGTCTACGGCGTGCCGTCGGAGATCAGCGAATATCTGATCCCCCATCCGATCATCAAGAAGGTGACCTTCACCGGCTCGACTCCGGTCGGCAAGAAGCTCGCCGCCCTCGCCGGCGCGCACATGAAGCGCGTCACCATGGAGCTCGGCGGCCATTCGCCGGCGATCGTGTTCGAGGACGCCGACGTCGACCAGGCGGTGAGCATCCTGGGCGCCAACAAGTTCCGCAACGCCGGCCAGGTCTGCGTCGCGCCGACGCGCTTCCTGGTGCACGAGAAGGTCTATCCGGAGTTCGTCGAAAAGTTCACGGCCTATGCCAAGAACGTCAAGGTCGGCAACGGCCTCGACAAGGACACGCGCATGGGTCCGCTCGTCGCCGAGCGCCGCCTGCATGCGATCGACGGCTTCGTGAGCGATGCCATCGCCAAGGGCGCCAAGATCCAGACCGGCGGCCAGCGCAAGGGCAACAAGGGCTACTTCTACGAGCCGACCGTCATGACCGACGTGCCGCTCAGCGCCAAGATCATGAACGACGAGCCGTTTGGCCCGCTGGCGCCCATTTCGCCGTTCAAGGATTTCGACGGCGTGATGAAGGAGGCCAATCGGCTCCCGTGGGGCCTCGCGGCCTATGCCTACAGCAAGAACAGCAAGACCATCGCGCAGGTCGGCGCTGCTCTCGAGAGCGGCATGGTGTCGATCAACCACCACGGTCTCGCCCTGCCCGAAGTGCCGTTCGGCGGCATGAAGGACTCGGGCTACGGCTCGGAGGGCGGCATCGAGGCGCTCGAGGCCTACCTCAACACCAAGTTCGTCACGACGCTCGGGATGTGACCAAAG
>Ga0335083_10004836_pt1 | contig 17106 bp, 10 predicted proteins | sample Lox_Sample_42_FD_206716 | JGI IMG/M metagenome (GOLD analysis project Ga0335083, IMG submission 206716) | Soil microbial communities from Loxahatchee National Wildlife Refuge, Florida, United States - Lox_Sample_4.2 | ecosystem: Environmental > Terrestrial > Soil > Wetlands | place: USA... | reverse complement strand
GTTCGCCAGGTGAACCGCGCAGGCGCCGGCCGGGTCGTCGATCCGCAGGTACTCCATCAGGTCGACCCACAGCGCGCAGACCGGGCCAGAGACCAGGCCGATGATGATGGCGCCGAAGGGCGACACCCAGTAGCAGGGGCAGGTGATGGCGACCAGGCCCGAGAGGAAGCCGTTGACCGTCATGCCGAGGTCCCACACCTTGGTCTTCGGGTAGGTCCAGAACATGGCGCTCAGACCGCCGGCGCAGGCGGCCAGCGTGGTGTTCGCGGCGACGCGGCCGATGCCGGCAGCGTCCATGGCCGACAGGGTCGAGCCGGGGTTGAAGCCGTACCACCCGAACCAGAGGATGACGCCGCCGACCGACGCGATGGTCAGGTCGTGGCCCGGCATGGCGCCGCCGCCGTCACGCTTGAACTTGCGGCCGATGCGCGGCCCCAGGACGATGGCGCCGGCCAGCGAGATCGCGCCGCCGATGGTGTGGACGACCGTCGAGCCCGCGAAGTCGTGGAACGCCGAGGGGTGAATGGTGTTGAGCCAGCCGTCCGGACCCCAGGCCCAGTGGCCGAGGATCGGGTAGATGAAGCCGCTGACGCCGACGCTGTACATGAGATCGCCGACGAAGCTGGTGCGGCCGATCATGGCGCCCGACGTGACCGTCGAGCAGGTGTCGGCGAAGGCGTACTGGAACAGGAAGAAGGCCAGCGAAGCGACGCCGGTGCTTCCGTAGCTGTCGCCCATGCCGTGCAGGAAGAAGTACTGGTGGCCGATGAAGCCGTTGCCCGCGCCGAACATGAACGCGAAGCCGAAGGCCCAGAACAGCAGGCCGCAGAGGCAGGTGTCGACGATGCCTTCGAGGAGCACGTTGACCGTCTCACGCGTCCGCGCGAACCCCGCCTCGAGGAACATGAACCCGGCCTGCATGAAGAACACGAGGAAGGCCGTCACCAGCACCCACATCGTGTTGATCGGGTTCACGTAAGCCGGCGGTGCTGCCGCCGCGTCATCCGCGAGCGCCTTGTGGCCGAAGTACGCCGGGATACCGGCAATGATGAGGAAGAGGAGCGCGAGCCCCAGCGCCTTGCCGCCCAGGAGCGCGTAGAAAACGCGTCTCCTTTCGGCCGTTTTCATTCCGTCCATGAACCGTTTGATCACGATGTCCCTCCTGGTTTTGGCGCCGCCCGGGAGGCGCGCCTGGGGAACATCTTGCTGGCTTTGCATTTCGCAATTATTTCCTGACGTACCGACTTACGTAACTACAGCAACTTACAGCGTCATCTGTCGGCACACGCCGAAGCGCCCTTGCGAATCGCCCCAGCACCTTTGCGTTTTTCTGTTTCTGCGGTTTGCCTAGACAAACTGCAAAAGCCTCCGGTTTCCACCTGCAGACGACGCTGAAGCCTTCGAGTTACGTGGGCCATTCGCGATCCGTGGCGCACCCGCCTGCGGCGATCGGAGGCCGAAGCAACCAAGTTTCGTCTATTCGGAAATGCTGCAGAAACGTCGCTCCGCTAGTGTCGCCTTCAGCCCCCGTTCCCTCGAGACCACCAACGAGGATGACCATGGACGACGAACAGAAACTGACGTGGTCGCAAAAGAAGGAGCGACTGAAGGTCCGACTCGAGGACCGGCCTGGAAACATTCCGTTCGTCGCCTACCCGCGACCCGGCGGTGTGCTGGTCCCCGAGCTCTTGCGGCGCGCCGGATGCCCGGCAGCGCAGGATCCGGACTCGACCGCGGGCAAGGCGGAGGCTGTTGCCGCGACGATCGAATGGCTGCGGGAGCGCCTGGCCCGGCTGCCGGACGACGTGCAGCAGGCCGAGCTTCCGGATCCCGGCGTCATGCTCCGCTGCTGGCAGCTGGGGGCCCGCACGCGCGGGGCGCTGGCCCGACTTCCGTCGGCTCCCGGGCGCCGGTGGCGGCTGGTCGACCTGCTCGGCAAGGAGCGGGTCGGCGCCGCCCTGCTGGCCGATCTGCTGGCTGCGCGCGAAGAGCAGGTGAAGCGCCCGGCGGCGCCCGAACCGCAGACCGGTCGCCTGGACGGGCTCACCGCGGCGCTCCGCGCCCGGCTCCCCTGCGTCGAGAGCGAGCTCCGCCAGATCTGTGACAGCGTGGCGCTCCGTGACTGCCCGGCGTCGGCCGCGCAGGTGGCCCGCCTCTACCGGAGCTGGGACGCCGACGTCCCCTTTCGTGCCGTCCGGCGCCAGGGCGCGACGATCCTGGTCGTGCCGTCCACCGTCGACGGCGCCGAGTCGCTGATGATGGCGGCGGCCCACCTGATCTTTCGCCATGGCCTGGCGGCCATGCAGGACGTCACCACCAGGGTGCGCACCACGGCGAACGTGCACGTCGACGAGGAGCTGGCGCGGCGCATCTTGCCGCTCTTGCCGTCGTTCCGCTGGCTCGACGAGGCGTCCGGGTGGTTCTCGTTCGCCGGCGCCGGTGGGCAGGTGCCGGCGCTGGTCCGGAAGCTGTTCGCCGTCGCCCGCCGCGTCCCGTACGACGACCTCTGCCACGCGATCGGCAAGCAGGTCCGCCCGTTCCGGACGGCTCCCGGACCGGCGGTCCGGGGCTACCTGACCACCGTCCTGGGGTGCCGAACGCTGAACGACTGGGTCCTGCCCGGCCCCGGCCTGGTCCCCGGCGGCCTGACCAGGAGCGACCGGGCGATCCTGGGCGTGCTGTCGAGCGTGGGCGACGGCGCCACCGTCGGCGAGCTTCGCGAGGCGGCCGGGAAGGCGCGTGTCTCGCCGGCGGCGCTCCGCCGATTCCTGCGCACCTCGCCGCTGGTGCTCCACGAAGGTGGCAAGGCGCGGATCGTCGGCGCGCCGACAGCCGCCTCCGCGCCCGCCGGGCGCGCGCGGACGAAGCCCGTCGCCCGCGCCGTCTAGCTCAGGCGGTCTTGCCCAGCTCGAAGCCGTCGTGCAGCGAGCGCACCGCCAGCTCGGCGTACTTGGCGTCGATGACGCAGGAGATCTTGATCTCCGAGGTCGAGATGAGGTGCACGGCGATGTTCTCGCGCGCCAGGATCTCGAACATCTTCAGCGCGACGCCGGCGTGCGAACGCATCCCGACGCCGACCACCGACACCTTGGACAGGTTGCTCTCGGTCCGGATGTGCTCGGGCGAGCAGAGGTGCCCGCAGTGCTTGACGAGCAGGTCGCGCGCGCGCACCAGGTCGGCGGCCGGCAGCGTGAACGTCAGGTTGGTGCGCCCGCCCTCGACGTAGGCCTGCACGATCACGTCGACGACGATGCCGGCGCTGGCCAGTGGCCGCAGCACCATGGCCTGGATCCCGGCCTGGTCCGAGATCGCGTGCATCGTGATTTTCGCCTCGTCACGCGTGGCGGTGACGCCCGAGACCAGAACTGATTCCATGGCTTTGTCTTCCGGCACGACCCATGTCCCTTCGTTGTCGTTGAAGCTGGAACGCACGTGGATCGGGACGTCGAACTTCATCCCGAACTCGACCGATCGGATCTGCAGGACCTTGGCGCCCAGCGACGCCAGCTCCAGCATCTCCTCGAAGCTGATGCGGTCCACCTTGCGGGCGTTCTTCACGACGTTGGGATCGGCGGTGTAGACGCCGTCCACGTCGGTGTAGATCTCGCAGACGTCGGCCTTCAGGGCCGCGGCGATGGCGACGCCCGAGGTGTCCGACCCGCCCCGCCCCAGCGTGGTGATGTTCCCCTGCGCATCGACGCCCTGGAAGCCGGCGATGACGGCGATCTTGCCCTCCTTCAGCGCCTGGGCGATGGCGCTGCCGTCGATGTCCTTGATGCGCGCGCGCGAGAACGCGCTGTCGGTCAGGATGCGGACCTGGTGCCCGAGCAGCGACACCGCCCGGCCCCCCTCGGCCTGGATGGCCAGCGCGACCAGGCCGACGCTGACCTGCTCGCCCGTCGCGGCGATGACGTCCAGCTCGCGCTCGTCCGGCAGGTCGCTGATCTGCTTGGCCAGCCCCAGCAGGCGGTTGGTCTCGCCGGACATCGCCGACACGATCACCACGACGTCGTGCCCCTGCCGCTGGGTCGCCAGGCACCTGCGCGCGACCGCGCGCATGCGCTCGATGGTGCCGACCGAAGTTCCCCCGTATTTCTGAACGATGAGCAAGGCGCGACAATTTCCACTGCCGGCGACGCGCCGTCAAGGTAGACAGAGGGGATGGCGGACGCGGTCGAGGTTCACGTCACGATGCCCGACGGAGAGACGGCGCGCCGGATCGGTCGAATGCTGGTCGAAGAGAGGTTGGCCGCCTGCGTGAACATCGTGCAGGGCGTGGTGTCGATCTACAGCTGGAAGGGCCAGATCCAGGAGGACCAAGAGGTGCTGTGCCTGTTAAAGACGTCGCCGGAGCGGTTCTCCCAGCTCCGCGCGCGGCTGCTCGAGCTGCACCCCTACGAGCTGCCCGAGGTCCTGGGCTTCGCGGTCGACGACGGCAGCCAGGCCTACGTCACCTGGGTGCGCCAGAACACTGGCGTGGTCTGACCTGACCTCCCCCGGCGCCTTCGGCGCCGACCCCTCTCGCTTCGCGGGCCGGGGGCAGATCAGATCTTCGCCTCTCCGCGACAGCGGGGAGGCCGACGAGCCGCAGGCTCGTCGGGTGGGGTCCGAGTCAGGGAAACGGCGCGGGGACCGGCGCGCCGGTTGCGTCGCGCTCTGGTAGACCCAGCGCGGGGCGCGCCCAGACCTCGTAGGCGTCGTCGCGGTAGACGCGCTTCAGACCGACGCTTTCCGGCGTTTCGCGCGCCAGCGGCTCGTCCCGTTCGACCAGCACCGCGTCCGGCGCGTAGCGTGCGAGGACCTGCTGCCACCCGGGCTTGGCCCGATGGATCGTGCGGTCCTCGTCGAGCACCTCGGGCGCGTAGGCGACTTCGTAGCGGCCGTCGAAGCTGACGCGCGCGGCCGGGTGCAGCTTCCAGATCACGAACCCGCCGTTGACGAACGACGTCACCAGCCGTCCCCGGAACCCGGCGCCCGCCAGGTACTCCGTGGCGCCGGCCGGGTAGACCACCGGCACGTTCCCCAGATCGCTCCCCTGCGCCGGTAGCTGCAGCGTGAACGGGTGCCGCGGCAACGCGACCGCCAGCAGCCCCACGCCGGCCGCGGCGGCCACCAGCCCGACCGCCACCGCCGGCTGCCGCCGCGCCAGCGCCCCCTGCAGCAGCTCGCCCAGCGGCGTGGGCCCCAGGTATCCCGGCACCGCGCAGAACCAGGCGAGCGCGAACAGCGCCACGTGGCGCTCGTGCTGCCAGGCCGCGAAGGCCGTGGCCAGGACGAACGGCAGCCCCGGCGCGTTGCGCAGGCCGCGCCGCGCCACCGCGTAAACCAGCAACAGCACCGCCAGCCCGAACGCCGCCAGCCCCAGGACGTAGGGGCTGTGGTAGAGCGGCGCCCACTCGCCGATCGCCGCGCGCGGAAACGTGATGCTGCGGGCCCACCCGGTGAAGTAGTCGCGGCCGTAGGGGGTCAGCGCCATCCAGAGCGGCACAGCGGCCAGTCCGGCCAGCAGGTGCCAGATCGGCCGCCGCCGCCGCAGCTGCTCCGCCGCGTGGAGCCCCAGCGCGATCACCCCCACCACCCAGCCGCCGTGCAGGTTGATCCAGAGCCCGGCGACCGGGACCCAGATCAGCAGGAAGCGGCCCGGCCGCGGCTGGTCGCGGTCGCGATCGATCTCGGCCAGCACGATCGCCAGGAACAGCATCGTGTAGAGCCCGGCCCGGATGGTCGTGAAAGCCACCGCGGCCAGCACGACCGCCACGGGCGCGCAGAACGCGACCGTCGCCGCCCCCGCGCGCCGGCTGGCGGTGCGGGCGGCGACGGCGGCGATGGCGGTCGAGATCAGCCACTTCACGACCATGACGCCGCCGGCCCCCAGCCTGGTGGCCAGGAAGTAGAGGACGGCGCCGGCGCCCCACTCGTGCTGGACCGCCGGGACGACCGTGTGCGTGAAGGCGAACGTGTCGACGTGCGGCAGCGCACCGGTGCGCAGCCACTCGCGAAACAGCGCCATCTGGTGGTAGCCGTCGGGGTCGAAGAAGCTCTGGTCGCTGATCCGCTCGAACAGGAACGCGCCCAGCCCGAACGCCAGCGCAGCCGGGAGCAGCCGGCGCTGGCTCATTTCAGCGCCCGCGCCGCCTCGCGCGCCGCCTGGACCACCATCGGCTCGGTGTCGTGCTTGGCCGCTTCGGCCAGCGCCGGCAGCGCGGCGCGGTCGCCGATGGCGGCCAGCGCGTGGGCCGCGGCCGCGCGCACCGGCACGTAGGCGTCCGCCTTCAGGCGCTCGATCAGCGCGGGGACGGCGCGCCGATCGCCCTGCCTCCCCAGCGCCTCGACCATCTCGCGCCGGTTCTGCACCTCGGACAGGTGCGCCAGCAGCACCGGCACGGCGCGCTCGTCGTGCAGCCCGCCCAGCGCGACGATGATGGCGCGGCACAGCAGCACGTCCTCGTGCGCGTCCAGCGCCCCGGACAGGATGGGCAAGCCGCTCGCATCGCCGGTGACCGCCAGCGCCAGCGCGGCGCGCACATCCAGACCGGCAGGGGACTTGGGGTCCACGGCGATCTCCTGGACGCGCCGGCGGCGGGCACCGTCTCCGAGCCGCAGCGCACCGACGATCGCCCAGTCGGCGATGGCCGGATCCGGATCGACCGCGGCGCGCTCCAGCGCTGCCCTCGTCTCCGGGTGCGGGGGCAGCTCGACCACCAGGCGGACCGCCTCGCGCCGCTGGGCGACCGGAGCCGGCGATCCCAGCAGCGCGGCCAGCTCCGGCGCGGCCGACGCGTCGCCCAGACGGCCCCTCTCCAGCGCGTGCGGCTCTGGTCCACCCGCCCCGCCCGCCTCGAACGTCAGGTGCGCGTCCAGCCAGTTGTCCAGCAGCCCCCGCAGGGACGCCACGCGGGCCGGCCGCTCGTCCGCCAGGTTCTTGCTCTCGCGCGGATCGGACGCCAGGTCGTAGTAGGCGCACAGGCTGGCGCGCATGTCGCAGATCAGTTTCTCACCGTTGAGCGAGACCATGCGGCGATCTTCCAGCTCGGCGAAGGCCGGCGGCAGGCGCGCCGACGGCGCGGGCGGAGTCGCCAGCCAGGGGCCGAGGTCGGTCCCGCGCATCCGGGCCGGCACCGGGATGTCCAGCAGGTTCAGCACCGTCGGCGTGACGTCGATGAGCTGCGCCTGACCGTCGACCACGTGCGGCGCCACGCCCGGGATCGAGATCAGCAGCGGGATGCGCAGCTGCTCCTCGTAGAGCGACGAGCCGTGATAGCGGCCGCCGTGCTCCTCGAACTCCTCGCCGTGGTCGGCGGCGATGATGATGATCGTCCCCGGGCGCCGCGCCCGCACCTCGCGGATCAAGCGCCCCACCGCCGCGTCGGTGTAGGCGATCTCGCCGTCGTACCGGTCGACGTCGCCGCCGCCGAAGACGAACCCCGGGTGCGGCACGTAAGGCTCGTGCGGCTCGAAGAAGTGGACCCAGACGAACGAGCGTGTGGGCTTGACGGTGTCGTAGTACGCCAGCAGCTGGTCGACGCGGCGCTGGGCGTCGATGAACTCGAACTTCACGTACTCGAAGTCGAAGTTGGTCTCGGCAAAGGTCTTGAGCTTCTCGGAGTCGATGTAGAAGACCGCCGGCGGATAAAAGGCCGCCGTCTTCCAGCCGAACTGGCGCAGGGCGGCCGCGATGGTCTCGTGCTTCTCGCCCGGGGCCAACCGCGCCATCGTCGGGAAGTACTTGGACGTCAACATCGACGAGATCGAGAAGGACGTGTGCGGTGCCTGCGCGTACGCCCGCGTGAACCGGACGCTCTCGCGCGCCAGCGCGTCGATGTTGGGCGTGGTCGCCCGCCCGTAGCCGTAGGCGCCGACGTGATCGGCGCGCAAGGCGTCGATCGTGATGACCAGGACGTCGGCCTGCGGGCGGCGTGGGCCGTCCGGCAGGGGCGGCAGCGCGACCGAGCGCGCCACGGAGGTGCCGGCGGGGGGCGCGGCGCCGTGCACATGCCACGCACGCATCGCAAGCGACGCCAGCGCCGTCCGTTCAGACGCCGCATATCGTAGGACCTGGCTGCGGTCGAGCGCAGCGACCGACTCGAGCGTCGCCACGATCGAAGCGGCCGCCAGCAGCGCGGCCGCCCAGGCCGGAGGCGCACGGAGTCTCGGACGCGCGGCCAGCACCGCGGCGACCAGGGTCACCGCCGCCAGCGTGTGGTGGAACCAACCGTAGAGGCGCGGCAACACCAGCCGGTTGGCGGCTTCGGCGACCAGCGCCACGGCGGCCCAGCCGAGCGTGAGCAACAGGCCAGGCGCCGGGCGGGCCAGGCGGCGCGCGTACGAGCGCGCGACCAGGAACACCGCGCCCACACCAGCCGCCGCCAGGACGACGGATACCGCCTGATGGCCGGGCAGCGACGCCGCGAGGTGCCCACTGAACATGGCGAACGCGTCGGCGACCAGAATCGGCGCCGCGACGATCGCCGCCAGAGCCCCGGCCGCGCGGGCCGGATCCCGCAGCAGCCGGGCCAGCCAGCCGCCTGCGGCGCACAGAGCGCCGAACAGCATGCCCGCCAGGGCCAGCATCCCGGCGTCCACACCGGCCAACCGCAACGCCTTCGCGGCCGAAAGGCCGCCGATCCCTTGCGCGATCGACCAGGCGGCGTCCACGGCGCCGGCCAGCGCCCCGCCCAGCACGCCCGCCAGGATCCAGGCGGCGGTCATCCGGCCTCGCCGGCGGCGGCCACAGCCCCGCTGTCGGCGACCGCCCGGGCCAACGCCGCGTGCTCGGGCCGTCGCAGTCCGGGGTCCGCGGCCCATGTCGCCTCCGCCTGGCGCCGGGCCGCCTGGAACAGCTCGCCCAGCTCCGCCGGTGCCAGGCTGGCCGGGTCGGTCGAGCCTGCCTGATCCGTCCCAAGCAGGTCCCCGAACCCGCGCTGGGCCAGGTCGAGCTCGGCGACCCGAAAGCCGTCGTCCGTGCCGGCCAGCTGTTCCAGGCGCGCCATCCCCGAGCTCTCCGCCGCCAGCCCGTCGGAGGCCAGCAGGAAGCAGAGCCCGGGACGGGCCCCTCTACCGACGCGGCCGCGCAGCTGGTGAAGCTGCGCCAGGCCCAGGCGGTCGGCCTCTTCGATCATCATCACGCTGGCGTTCGGGACGTCGATCCCCAGCTCGACGACCGTGGTCGCGACCAGCACCTGGGTCTCACCCGCCGCGAACGCGCGCAGCGCCCGCTCCTTGCCCGCCGACGGCAGCGCTCCATGCAGGAGGCCGACACGCACGGGGGCCAGCGACCGGACCAGCCGGGCGTGGGCGGCCAGGGCCGTCACCGCCCCGGCCCGGCGCGCCTCTTCGCGGACCGGACAGACGACGAACGCCTGGCCGCCGCTGCCCACCGCGTCGCGCAGGCGGTCCCAGGCCGCCTGGCGCGCGCCCGGCGTCGCGCAGACGGCCGTCGCCGCGCCTCGGCGCCCGGCCGGGCGCTCGGTCAGGAAGCTCGCGTCCAGGTCGCCGTGCAGCACCAGCGCCAGCGACCGGGGGATCGGCGTGGCCGACATCGACAGCAGATGGGCGCTGGCCCCCCCGATCGAGAGCGCGGTTCGCTGGGCCACGCCGAACCGGTGCTGCTCGTCGACGACGACCAGGCCCAGGCGATCGCCGGCCAGCCCGGCCGTGAGCAGCGCGTGCGTCCCGATCAGCAGATCGACGGCCCCCGCGTTCCAGCGCTCGACCACCGCGGCGCGCGCGGCGGCGGCCATTCCGCCCGTGAGCGCGGCGACCCGCAGCCCCCCCGCCGCGGCCCAGGCGCCGATCGCGCGCGCCTGCTGCTCGGCCAGGACCTCGGTCGGCACCATCATCAGGGTCCGGGCGCCCGCCGCCGCGATCAGGCTAGCTCCCAGGAACGCCACGGCGGTCTTGCCGCTGCCGACGTCGCCGATCAGCAACCGCCGCATCGGGCGCTCCCGCGTCAGGTCGGCCACCAGCTCGTCCGCCGCGCGCGCCTGCGACGCAGTCAGCGCGAACGGAAGCGCCTGCTCCGCCCGCCGCCGCGCCTCTGCCGCGGTCGCCGGCGGGAGGCCCCAGGCCGGACGCGGCTCGGCCGCCCGCCGCGCCAGCAACGTGATCTGAGCAAGGAAGGCGCGTTCGAACATCACGCGCCGCCGAGCCGCCTCGACCCGCGCCGCGTCTTCGCCGGGCTCGTGGAGCTGCAGCAGGGCGGCGGCCAGCTCTTCGCCGGCGGTCGAGCCCCGCAGGCGGTCGAGCGCGGCCGCGCGCATCCGCTCCAGCGTCCGTCCAGGCACGCCCGGGATCGGCACGTAGCGCGGCCTGATCCCCAGCCCGGCACCGCCCCGCTCGGCCAGCGCCGCCGTCACCACCGACGGCTGGAGCAGCTCGCGGACGCCGTCGCGCGCCGTGTGCAGCGCCCCGGCCAGCGCCACCTGGCTCCCCTTGGGAAAGGCGCGGGCCATGCCGCCGTGCGCCCGGAACCAGCGCCCCCGCATCGTCGCGCCGCCGTCCTCGACGAACACATCCAGGAGGCGGCGCGGAAAGACGTGCAGCCGCCGGACGGTCCCGCGCACCAGCACCGCCGTCCCGTCGGGCAGGCCGGCCGCCGCGGCGATCGGCGTGACCTGGCGCAGATCCTGGTAGGCGCGCGGCAGCCGCAGCAGCAGGTCGCGCGCGCTGCGAATGCCTCGGGCAGCCAGCCGAGCCCGCGTGACGGGACCTGCGCCCGGCAGCCCGTCGATGGGGACGTCCAGGGGATCAGCGCTTGAAGGTGAAGCGCAGCTCGTAGTCGCAGAGGTGGAAGACGTCGCCTTCCTCGATGCGCTTGTTGTCGATGCGCATCCCCTTGAAGTCGATCCCGTTGGTCGATCCGAGGTCCTTGATGAAATACGTTCCATTCCTTCGGATGACCGCCGCGTGCTTGCGCGAGATGTTGCCGTCCTTGATGGGCAGGTCGGACGACTTGCTCCCGCGTCCGATGATGAACTGGTCCTTGTCGATCCGGTACTTTTGGTTGTCGAACACCAGGTACACGGGCGGCGGCGGCGCCCCGCCCGGGGTCCCGTCGAGCGAATGTTGCGCGTGCTGCGCCATGTGGTGCGCCATCTGGTGGCCCATGGCGTGCGGGTGCGGCGGCGGCGTCGACGGCCCGTCCAGCATCGACAGGCCGCTCGGCTGGGGCACGCGCTGCGCGAAGCGCGACCGCGTCGTGCTCATGGTGGCCGCCGGGGGCGGCGGCGGCGGCGGCGGCGGGGAGGCCGTCATGGCCCGCGCCATCGGCGCGTGGGACGGCGGCGGCGTCGACGGCCCCTCGGACATCGCGTTGATCCCGGTCTGATAACCGGAGAGCTGGGCGTACGACTCCATCGCCTCGGCGATGACCTCGTCGATCTCTTTCTCTTGATCCTCCGCCATGCGACGGAAGGTCACCCAGAGCATGTCGTTGCACTGGAACTGCCGCAGGCTCTTTCGACCAGTTAGCGCCATCGTCAGGATCTCTTCTTCAGCGCCTCGGCGGCCTCGGCCGCCTCCTTGCCGATCGTATCGCCGGGGGGGAAACCTTTGATGGACGCGCTGTCCGAGGTGAGCTTGGCCAGGGCCGGCGCGTCGTCGGGCTTGCCCACGTGCGCCAGGGTCATTACGGCGGTCATCCGCGCCAGCGGAACGCGCGAGCCCAGCGCCTGGAGCAGCGGGGGCCGCGCGGTCTGGCCGAGCTTCTCGATCAGCTTGACCAGCAGATCGTCGACGTCGACCTTCTTGTACGCGGCGCTGGCCGGGAACGCCTCCAGCGCCGGCACGATCCCCTCGGCCTTGCGGGCGCCCAGCATCGCCTCGAACGCCCGGTAGCGGACGATCTCTTCCTTGTCGGACGAGATGATGCCCAGCAGGCCCTTCTCTGCCTCCAGCCCGCCGATCCCCTCGACCACGCCGAACATCTCGTCGCGAAGCGCCTTGTCGGCCCTGGGGTCGCCCGCGATCTTCAGCGCGAACGAGAGCACGGTGGGGTCGCGCCGCTCGGCCAGCGCGCGCGCGGCCGTCAGGGTCTCGTCCCCCTTGCCGGTGGTGGCCTGGTGCTCGAGGACCTTCACCGCGGTCGGCCCGCCGATCATCCCCAGCGCGCGGTCCAGCTTCTCGGGCGACTTGTCGGCGGCGCGGATCTGGGGCGCGCGCGCGACCAGGGCAGCGGCCCCCCTGTCACGCGCGGTCTCGTCCCCGACCTTGCCCAGCATCTCGGCAGCGGGAACATACGGCACATCCGGGGTCGCCAGCACACGAACCAGCATCTCCCCCGAACTGGCCCCGATGGCGGTCATCATCTTGTCCAGCGAGTGCCGCCCCTGCCGCACCTTCCCGCTTCTCATTTCCGACTCGAGCGAGCCCAGCAGCGCCTCGTCGATCCGCTTCTGATCCTCCGGCGGGGCCATCCCGCGCAGCGAGAACAGCGCGTCCCGGTACTCCAGCGTCTTGTCGGGCGAGGCGTCCTTCATCCCCGTTTCATAGATGGGGATGAGCGACTTGGCGATCTCGGCCCGGTCGTCGGCCGGCGCGCCGGCCAGCACGGTATCGACCTCGTCGGCGCGGCCGATGTCGACCAGCGCCGCGGCCGCCTGGGCCCGCAGCTTGGCGGGCACCGAGTGGTCGGCCAGCGCCTCGTGCAGGCGATCCGGCCCCTTCTCGGTGGTCTTCCAGAGCGCGATGTTCTCCGAGGTCGCACGGCTGGAGCACGCCGTCGCGAGCGCGAGCAGCGTCAAACCCCAGCGGAGCCGCGAGGGTGAGCGGGGACCCAGACCCGTCGGCACGGGCATCGGCGCGATGTTAGGCACGCGTGGATCGCACCGTCAAGGATTGCTGCGCGTCGAACCTTCGGATAACGTCGCGTTCCCTCATGTGTTTCGCGGCAGCCCGCCGCCTGTCCTGGCTGGCCCTGCTGCCTTTGCTCCTGGTCGCCCGACGAGCGCCGGCCTCCCCCATCGACGACCCGTTCGTGGGCGGGTTCTCGTTCACGGGCCCGACCGCGGGCGACCTGGGCGCAATCTACTGGAACCCCGCGGCGCTGGGCCTGATGCGCGGGTTCCAGGTCATGGTCGCCGGGACGGCCCGGCTGTCGACCGTGACCGTGAACCGGGCCCCCATCGACCCGGCGACCGGAAGCCCGGGCGGAACCCAGGTGACGGGGTCGGCCACCGCGCACGACTTCCGCCAGCCGTTCCAGTGGCCGCCGGGCCCCGGCGCCTACGTCGCTCTCGGGTACGGCAGCGACCGGTTCACCCTGGCCTTCGCCACGTACATGCCGTACCTGGAGAAGGTCACGTTCCCGGTCTCGCCGGCGGGGAACGAACCGACCCGGTATCAGATGCTGTCGCTGGACCTGCGCAACCTGGCGCTGGTTCCGGCGCTGGCGATCCGGTTCGGGGGGGACCTGCGAATCGGGCTGGCGCCCGGGTTCCTGTTCTCCACCGGGACCCTGGACTTCGCGGAGGACACCGCGCTCGACACCGGGTCGCGGGGGCTGGCTGCCTACGGCCCCGAGAACACGGCCGCGGCAGCCCGCTACCACGTCAGCTCCGGGCAAGGGATCGGCAACGCCAAGTTCTCCGTGACTCTGGGGGGCGGCATCTACTACCGGCGCCGCAACCTGGAGTTCGGCCTGTCGTACCAGAGCCGCCCGCTGGGCTCCGGGGTGCGGGGGGTCGAGGTCTCGGGCGAGCAGTCCTCGGTGACGCTGCCGCCGGCGCTGGGGGGCGGGCCGGTGACCTGCACGGGCGGCCAGACCGCCCGCTGCGTGTTCGGCGACGCGACCTACCAGCTGCCCGACGTGTTCATCGGGGGCGTCACCTGGCACGTGCGTCCCGGGCTGGAGCTTTCCGTGACGGCCCGCTGGCTCTGGCTGCACCTGCACGACCGGATCGACGTGCGCTTCGTCAGCCCGGGGCTGGACGCGGCCGGCCTGCCCGAGCACATCGTCCTTTACCGCGGGTTCCACGACGTGGTGGACACGCGCGCCCGCGTCGCCTACTGGTGGCGCGAGCGACTGCGGATCGGGGCCGAGCTGCGGGTCGAGACCAGCGCCGTCGACGCCAGCGCGGTCAACGCGGCGGCGGTGGACGGGCTCAAGCTCGAGCCGGTCGCGCTGGCCGAGCTGCGGCTCGGTCGTCGGTTCTGGCTCGCCGCCGGCTACGGGCTTACCATCATGCCCGGCGTGACGGTCACCGACTCCGTGTTCAAGCCGGGCTATGCCACGGAGTGTGCCGACATGTCCGGTGATCTCAACGACCAGGGCTGCAAGGCCCGGCTGAACGGGACCGCGCGCCCCACCGCGAACGGGACGTACACTGCGTTCGCGCAGGACTTCGGTCTCACCCTGAACATGAAGTTTTGATGGCCAACAACGCGTCGACAGCCGCTCTTTTCACCCTCTTCGTTCTGGGCTGCGCCGCCGCCTCCGGCCGGCGCGGCACCACCACGACGGCCGGCGCCGCCGGCGAAGCCCCACCCGCGCCCCGTCGCGCGAGCGGCGGCGGCGGTCCGCCCGCCGAGATCGCGCGGGCCCCGCTGGGCGCGCTGTCGGTCAGCAAGTGGCGCCTGCCCAACGGGCTCGAGGTCGTCCTGCTGCCCGACCCCCACGCGACCGCGGTCAGCTACATGACCTGGTTCCGGGTCGGCTCGCGCAACGAGGACGCAGCCGCCGGCGAGACCGGCCTGGCGCACCTGTTCGAGCACCTGATGTTCACCCAGACGAAGAACGCGCCGCCCAACGCCTTCGACACCCAGATGGAGGCGGTGGGGGGCAGCTCGAACGCGATGACCTACTACGACTTCACGGCCTACGTCGACGACGTGCCGCCGACCGAGATCGCGACGGCGGTCCGGCTGGAGGCGGACCGCATCGTGAACCTGGACCTGCGGAAGAAGCAGGTCGAGACCGAGCGGGACGTGGTGGCCGAGGAGCGGCTGTCGTCGGTCGAGGACAACGTCGACGGGATGCTGGACGAGCTGATGTTCCAGCAGGCGTTCAAGAAGCACCCGTACCGCTGGCCGGTCATCGGCTCGATGAAGGACATCAAGGCCTTCACCCAGGAGAAGGCCGTCGCCTTCTACCGGAAGTACTACGCGCCGAACAACGCGGTGGTGGTGGTCGCCGGGAAGTTCGACGAGCAGGCGGTCCTGAAGCTGATCGAGGATGCCTACGGCTCGCTCGCGCCGTCCAAGAACCTGCCCACCGGCGACGCGGCGCCCGAGCGCGCGCCGGCCGGCGAGGTGCGGACGGCCATCAAGCGCCCCGTCCCGGCCGACCGCCTGGCGATCGGGTTCCCGGCGCCTTCGCTGGGCGCCCCCGATCGCGCGGCCTACGAGATCTTGAACGAGGTGCTGGCGGGCGGCCCCTCGTCGCGCCTCAGCCGCGAGCTGGTGGTCGAGCGGCAGTGGGCCTCGTCGGTGCACGGCGACATCGCGCCGACGCGCGACCCGGGCCTCTACGCGCTCTGGATCCAGATGACCAAGGGGCACACGGCCGAACAGGCGGAAGAGGTGGTCATGCGCACGGTGAAGGACCTGGCCACCCGGCCGCTGAGCTCCGCCGAGCTGGGCAAGGCGGCAGCCCGTCTGGAGACGGCTTTCTGGCAGGAGCTGGCGTCCAGCCACGGCCGCGCCGAGACGGTCGGCGCGTTCGAGATCGCCGCGGGCGACTTCCGGCGGCTGCTGGAGCGCGGGCAGGAGTACACGCACGTGACCGCGGCCGACGTGCAGAAGGCCGCCGCCGACTACCTGGGCGGCGGCGCGCGCTCGGTGGTGGTGGCCCGCCCGGAAGGGGCGTCGTGAGTGGCGCGACCGCGCTCCTGTGGGCCACGATGATGGGCACGACGCCGGCTGCCCCCTCCCCTGCCGCGACCGCGATTCGCCGCCCCGGACCGGCCGGCTCGCTGCTGATTGTCGAGGAGGACCGCAGCGTCCCGCTGGTCCACGTGGTGATCGCCTCGCGCTCCGGCTCGGCGACCGACCCGCGCCACCGCGACGGTCTCACCAACCTGGCGGCCGAGTGGGCGCGCCACGGCGCCGGCGGCCGCACGCGCGCGCAGCTGGATCAGGCCTTCGATGCGCTGGGGGCGACGCTGGAGGTCAGGACCGAGCCCGACTGGACCCGCTTCGAGGGGGACGTGCTGGCCCGCAACCTGGACGCGTTCCTGGCGCTGGTGGCCGACGTCCTGATCCGGCCGACCTTCTCGCCCGCCGAGCTGGAGAAGACCCGCGTCGAGATCGGCGGGCAGATCGACGAGCAGCGCAACGACGACCGCCTGCTCTGCGCCCGATTCTTCATGCGCAACCTCTATGGCGATCACCCGTACGGGCACCCGCCCGACGGGTTGATGCCGGCGCTGGACGCCTCGACCGCCGCCGAGGCGGCCGCGCACTTCCGCCGGCACTTCGTCGGCCACAACTTGATCTTCGCCTTCTCGGGCGACGTCGATCCCGACGCGCTGGCCGCGACGCTGGCCAAGACGATGCGCGGGCTGTCCGACGCGCCCGCCCCGCCCGTGAACCCGCTGGAGATGCGGGCGCCGGTGGCGCTGGCCGGCTGGCGCATCCAGCTGGTCGACAAGCCCGACCGCCAGCAGACCCAGCTGATGTTCGGGCACCCGACCCTGCGCGCGACCGACCCGGACTACTTCCCGCTGTCGGTGGGACTGGCGGCGTTCGGGGGGCGCGCCATGAGCTCGACGCTGATGGACGAAGTCCGCCGCAAGCGGGGCCTCGCCTACGGCGCGTACCTCACGATGGACGAGCGGCGCGGGACCACCGCCGCGACCGGCTGGGTCTTCTCCGCGACCGACAAGACCGTCGCCACGCTGAAGCTGGTGTTGAAGCTTTACGTGAGCTTCATGGAGAAGGGGCTGACCGACGCGGACGTCGCGTTCTTCCAGCGCTTCCTGGCCGGATCGCAGGCGGCCGAGATGGACGCGCCCGACCGCCGGCTGGAGACCCGCGTCGGGTACGAGATCGCCGGCCTGCCGCCGGACCTCCTGGAGACGTTCGGCGCGCGCGTCGCGGCGGTCACCCCCGCCCAGGTGAACGCCGCCATCAAGCGCCACGTCCACGCGCGCGACCTGGCGATCACGATGG
>Ga0335083_10004835_pt1 | contig 17106 bp, 16 predicted proteins | sample Lox_Sample_42_FD_206716 | JGI IMG/M metagenome (GOLD analysis project Ga0335083, IMG submission 206716) | Soil microbial communities from Loxahatchee National Wildlife Refuge, Florida, United States - Lox_Sample_4.2 | ecosystem: Environmental > Terrestrial > Soil > Wetlands | place: USA... | reverse complement strand
CATGGTGCCCGGCAGGCGCGCACTGGCGGCATGCAGGTTCTTCACCATGTCTGCCAGCGCGGCGGAATTCTCCGGCGAGAAGATCTGCTGCGCGCGGTCCAGCAGCACCGCCAGGCTCCCGGCCAGGTCCGGCAGGCTGTTGAGAAAGGTGTCGAAATTGGAACGGATGGTGTTGATCACCGGATAGCGCAGCGAGGGTACCGGCGGCAGCACCTCGCGGTTGGCCGAGTTCTGCTTCAGGTCGATGTACAGCAGGCCGGTGGCGATGCTGAGCGTCGAAAGCTCGGCGGTGGTGCGGTCCGACACCGGCGTGTCCTGGTCGACCTCGACCACCACCTGCACCCGTTCCGGGCTGCGCGGGTCGAGCCGGATGCTGCGCACCTTGCCCACCTCGACACCGAGGTAGCGCACCGAGCCGCCTTCCGACAGGCCGGTGACGCTGCCGCGGAAATAGATCTCGTAGGGCACGTAGCTGCGCCGGTCGCGCCCTTCCGAATACCAGTACACGAACAGCCCCGCCATTGCCGTCACCAGGATGACGAAGGCGCCCACCGCCGTGTAGCGTGCGTCACGCTCCATGCGGGGCTCCCGTGCCGGCGGCGAAGCGCGCGGCACGCGTGCCGTGGAAGTAGGCCTGGATCCACGGATGCGGGTGATCCACGATGCGCTCGCGCGTGTCCTGCACCATGCGGCGGTCGACGATGACGCCGACGCGCTGGCAGATGCGGAAGATGGTGTCGAGGTCGTGGGTGATCATCACCACAGTCAGATGCAGCTCCTTCTGCAGATAGGCTATCAGGTCGTCGAAGGCCGCGGCGCCAATGGGGTCAAGACCCGAGGTGGGCTCATCCAGGAACAGCAGCCGCGGGTCCAGCGCCAGTGCCCGCGCCAGCGCCGCGCGCTTGGTCATGCCGCCGGAGAGCTCGGCCGGGTACTTTGCGCCGGCGTCCTCCGGCAGCCCCACCAGGCGCACCTTGAGCCGCGCCAGCTCGTCCATGGCATCGCGCGGCAGCGACAGGTGCTCGATCATGGGCAGCTGGATGTTCTCGCGCACCGTCAGCGAGGAGAACAGCGCACCGTGCTGGAAGGTCACGCCGTAGCGCGCCTTGGCGGCCCGCAGCGGCTCGCCTGACAGGCGCGTCATGTCCACGCCCTCGACCTGCACGCTGCCGGCCTGGGGGCGGCGCAGCCCGAGGATGGTCCGCAGCAGCACCGACTTGCCGCTGCCGGAGCCGCCCAGGATGCCGAACACCTCGCCGCGGCGCACCTGCATGTCCAGGCCATCGTGCACCACCTGGCGGCCGAAGCGGTTCACCACGCCGCGCACCTCCACCACGATGTCGGCCGTGTCCATCAGAAGTCGATCTTCATGTACAGCACCGCGAACAGCGCATCCGCCAGCAGCACCAGGAAGATGGCCTGGACCACCGCCACGGTGGTGAGGCGCCCCAGCTCGCGCGCGGAGCCGCGCACCTGCAGGCCGCGGAAGGTGCCGGCCAGCGCGATCAGCACCGCGAACACCGGTGCCTTGATCAGGCCCGCCCAGAAGGTCGTGGACGCGATGGCGTCGTTGGCCCGGCCGATGAACTGCTGCAGCGGCATGTGCAGCAGCACCTGGCACAGCAGCGCGCCGCCCGCCAGGCCGATCAGGTCGGCGATGAAGGTCAGCAGCGGCAGTGCGATGACCAGGCCCAGCACGCGCGGCACCACCAGCACCTCGACCTCGTCGACGCCGATGGCCTCCAGCGCATCGATCTCGTCGTTGAGCTTCATCGAGCCGATCTCGGCGGCGAAGGCGCTGCCGGTGCGGCCGGCGACGATGATGGCGGTCAGCAGCACGCCCAGCTCGCGCAGCACGCCCACCGTGATCAGGTCCACCACGTAGATGTCGGCGCCGTAGTTGCGCAGCTGGCTCGCCGAGAGATACGCGATGATCACGGAGATCAGGAAGGCGATCAGCGACACGATGGGGATGGCGGTGATGCCGGTGTCGTACACATGGCGTGCCACGGAGATCGGCCGCAGGCGGCGCCAGCGGCCCAGCGCCGCGACGAAGACCACCGTGGCGCGGCCGATGAATACCAGGCCGTCGCGCAGCTCCTGCACACGCTCCAGCGCGGTGCGTCCCAGCAGTTCCACCGGATTGGACAGCGTGTCCTCGCGCAGTGCCGCCGGCCGGGCCGCCGGATCCGCGTGCAGCGCGCTGCGCACCAGCTGCAGCGCCTGCGGCTCGCCGTCGGCGAAGCGCACCGCCACGCCGCGCGCGGCCAGCCGGCGCGTCAGGTCGTCCAGCGCCCACGCGCCGGCCAGGTCCTGCTGTGCCGCGCTGCCGGCGGTGATCGCGACCTCGCCTATGCCCTCAAGGTCGAGCCTGGCGGCCTCGGCGCGAATGGCCGCGATGCCGGCCGCGCCCCAGGTGCCGCGCAGCGCCAGCATGAGTTGTGAGCCTTCACGCCGGCTTTCGAGGAAAGCCATGCACTGGTCCCTTATGGCTCGAGATAGGCGTAGCCGTTCAGTTCGTTCTCGTAGAAGCGCTTGATCGACTGGCTCTCCGCCACCGTCATGCGCCCATCGCGCACCGCGCGCTCGCAGTCGCGCGCCAGTGCCGGATACAGCTCGGCGACGTCGTACTCCATGTATTCCAGCACGCGGTTTGCGGTGTCGCCCTTGACGATCTCCTCGATCCACCAGCCGCCCTCGTCCTGCAGGCGGATGTGCACCACGTGCGTGTCGCCGAACAGGTTGTGCAGGTCGCCGAGGGTTTCCTGGTAGGCGCCCACCAGAAACACCGCCAGATAGTACTCCTCGCCGTCCTTCAGCGGATGCAGCTCCAGCGTGCGCTTCACGTCGCGCACGCTGACGAAGTGGTCGATCTTGCCGTCGGAGTCGCAGGTGATGTCGGCCAGCACCGCCTTGCGCACCGGCTGTTCGTTGAGCCGGTGGATGGGCACGATGGGAAACAGCTGGTCGATGGCCCAGCTGTCCGGCAGCGACTGGAACACCGAGAAGTTGCAGAAGTAGGTATCGGACAGCACGCCCTCGAGCTCGGCCAGCTCCTCGGGGATTTCGTCCAGCTTGCGCGCCACGTCGCGCACCTTCGTGCAGGTGGCCCAGTAGAGGCGCTCGGCGAGGCCGCGATGCGGCAGCGACAGCAGGCCCAGGCGGAACATCTGCAGCGCCTCGTCGCGCGCGGTCTGCGCATCGTGATAGCACTCCACCAGGCGGCGCGGCGCCACGCTGCGCCAGGCATCGGCCAGGTCGCGCACCGGCTGCGGCACATCCGGCGGCGGCGCGAGGTCTTCCTTCGGCACTTCGAAGCCGTCCAGCGCCGAGCGGCCCAGCACGTTGAAGATCAGCACGCTGTGGTGCGCGGCGATGGCGCGCCCGGACTCGCTGATGATCATCGGGTGCGCCACGCCGCGTGCATTGCATACGCTGGCGATGCGGTAGACCACGTCGTTGGCGTATTCCACCAGCGTGTAGTTCATCGAGGAGGGGAAGTTGGTGCCGCTGCCGTCGTAATCCACGCCCAGGCCGCCGCCCACGTCGATGTATCTGAGCCCCGCGCCGAGCTGCACCAGCTCGGCGTACACGTGCGCCAGCTCGTTGATGGCTTCCTTCACGCGGCGGATGTCCTGCAGCTGGCTGCCGGGATGGCAGTGCACGAGCTGCAGGCAGTCGAGCATGTCCTTGTCGCGCAGCACCCGCAGCAGCTCCAGGATCTCGCTGACGAACAGCCCGAACTTGGAGCGGTCGCCGGCCGAGTCGCGCCAGCGCCCCGAGCCCTCGCTGGCGAGCTTCACGCGCACGCCGATGCGCGGGCGCACGCCGTGGTTCGCTGCGTGCTGCAGGATCAGCGCCAGCTCGGAGAAATTCTCCACCACCGGGATGATGGTGCGGCCCAGCTTGGTGGCGACGATCACCGCCTCGATGTAGCTGGAATCCTTGAAGCCGTTGCAGACGATCAGCCGGTCCGGCGAATCCTCGGTCATCGCCATCACCGCCAGCAGTTCGGGCTTGGAACCCACCTCGAGGCCGAAACCGTACGGCTTGCCGTAGCGGTAGACCTCTTCGACCACCAGGCGCTGCTGGTTCACCTTGATCGGGTACACGGCCGCATAGCGGTTGCGGTACTCGTTCTCGGCGATGGCCTGCGCGAAAGCATCATGCAGGCGCTGCAGGCGGTGCGCGAGGATGCCGGAGAAGCGCACCACCACCGGCGCGCGCAGGTCGCGCTCGGTGAGGCCCTGCACCACGTCGTACAGGTCGATCTCGCGCTCAGCGGTGGTGTCGGGCCGCACCACCAGGTGCCCGGCGGCGTTGATGGAGAAATAGCCGTTGCCCCAGGCCGGCACGTGATAGAGGTCCAGCGCATCCTCGATGCTCCAGCCACCGTTGGTGGCCGGGACGCCGCCCTGCATGCTGGCATTCACGAGGCCTCTCCCGTGGCGACCGGCCGCGCCGGATCGGCGATCCATTCGCTGTAGCTGCCCGCGTACAGGCGTGCGCCCGGCAGCCCCGCCAGCTCCAGCGCCAGCAGGTTGTGGCAGGCGCTGATGCCCGAACCACACATGGCCACCAGCGGCGCGTGGCCGGCACGCTTCGCCAGCCCTGCCCAGCGCTCGCGCAGCGCCAACGCGGGCAGGAACTGCTGGTCCGGGCCGAGGTTGGCGAGGCAGGGCATGCTGATCGCGCCCGGCACGTGCCCGGCCACCGGATCGACGGTTTCGTTGCGGCCGGCGAAGCGGTCCGCCGCCCGCGCATCGAACAGCGTGATATCGCCGCCGGCCAGCAACCGCTGCACTTCGGCGGTGCTCACCACGCCGGCGAACTCGCGCGGCTCGACACGGGTGGCTGCGATGCGCGGCACGGTGGTCTCCAGCGTCCCGCCGGCCGCGACCCAGGCGGCGAGGCCCCCGTCGAGCACCTGCACGCGCTGATGGCCGCGGGCGCGCAGCAGCCACCACAGCCGGGAGGCCCACACCCCGCCACCCTGGTCGTAGGCAACCACGCGTGAGGCGCTGGTGAATCCCCAGCGGCCGAGCAGGGCGGCGAACTCGCGCGGCGCGGGCAGCGGGTGGCGCCCGGTGCCGGGCCGGCGCGGCGCGGAGAGCTCTTCATCGGTGGCGGCGAACACCGCGCCCGGAAGATGGCCGGCCGCGTAGGCCTCGCGGCCCCAGCCAGGCCGGGCAAGGTCGTGGCGGCAATCCACCAGCAGCAGTTCCGGCGCACCGGTCAGCGCGCGCAGTGCCGCCGCGGTGATCAGCGGCGCGTCGTCGGCCCATGTCGTCATGCGGCCATCATCGCTACAATTTCTGACCGTTTCCATCTTTCGGGCACTGCGCACACCGTGGGAATCGAAGTCTACTGGGCCGCGGGCAGCCCCTATTGCTGGCGCGTGCTGCTGGCGCTCACGCTGAAAGGACTAGCCTTCCGCGGCCACCTGCTGCAGACCGACCTGCAGCAGCACAAGTCACCGCAGATGCTGGCGCTCAACCCGCGCGGGCGGCTGCCGGTGCTGCGCGACGGCGACTACGTGGTGTTCGAGTCGCTGGCGGTGCTGTATTACCTGGAGCGCAAGTACCCGTCGCCGCCGCTGTTCGGCCGCTCGCCGGAGGAAGGCGGGGTGATCATGCGGGTGATCCTCGAATTCCAGGCCTACATCGAGACCGACCTGATGCGCATCATCGAGGAACTCGGCAGGCCCGCGCCGCGCTTCGGCGAGGCGCCGCTGCTGCGCGCGATGCATACCGTGGCGCGCGAGGCGCGCACCATCGAGGCGCGCCTGTCGAAGGGCGACTGGATCGTCGGCGATACGGTGTCCGCCGCCGACGTTGCGATCTACCCTTGCATCCGCCTGCTGCATCGGGCCTTATTGCGTCCCGGGGCGCAGGAACTGGCGAGCCGCTTCCTGCCCGCCGACGTGCACTACCCGCAGCTCGCACGCTGGCTGCGGCGCATGGAAGCGCTGCCGGGTTACGAACGGACGCTGCCGCCGGGCTGGCAGCAGCCCGACAACTAGGGAGTCACTGGTCGATCCATCATGAGTCACAAGGTGTTCGTCGATTTTCCCGGGCGCATCGTCATGGTCGGCTTCGGCAGCATCGGGCAGGGCGTGCTGCCGCTGATCCTGCGCCACATCGGCATCCCGCCGGGCCGCGTGGTCATCGTCACGGCCGAGGAAAGAGGCAAGGCCGAGGCCGAGCAGCTCGGAGTGCGCTTCATCCTCGAGCCGCTGGTGCGCGAGAACTACCGCCGCGTGCTCGACGGGGTGCTGGGCCGCGGCGATTTCCTGGTGAACCTGTCGGTGGATGTTTCCAGCATCGCGCTGGTGCGGCACTGCTGGGAGCGCGGTGCCATGTACATCGATACCTGCATCGAGCCGTGGGCCGGCGGTTACACCGATCCCACCGTGCCGCCGGGCCGGCGCACCAACTACGCGCTGCGCGAGGACGCGCTGGCGCTGCGCACCGACCTGACGGCAAAGAATCCCACCGCCATCCTCACCCATGGCGCCAACCCCGGCCTGGTGTCGCACTTCGTCAAGGAGGCGCTGCTGCAGCTCAAGCAGGACATCGGCGTGGACAAGGACAACCCGGCGCCGGCCAGCCGCAAGGAATGGGCCGAGCTGGCGCAGGCACTGAACGTGAAGGTCATGCACGTGGCCGAGCGCGACACGCAGGTCTCCAGCCGCCCGAAGGAGGTGGGGGAATTCGTCAACACCTGGTCGGTGGACGGATTCGTCGGCGAGGGCAGCCAGCCGGCCGAGCTGGGCTGGGGCTCGCATGAGCGCAATTTCCCGCGCGATGCCAAGCGGCATGACTTCGGCTGCCAGGCGGCGATCTACCTCGGCCAGCCCGGTGCCGCCACGCGCGTGCGCACCTGGACGCCCAAGGCCGGCCCGATCCACGGCTTCCTGGTGACGCACAGCGAGTCGATCTCGCTGGCCGATTACTACACCGTGAAAAAGTACGGCGACGTGGTGTACCGGCCCACCTCGCATTACGCCTACCACCCCTCCGACAACGCCGTGATGTCGATCCATGAGCTGGCAGGACGCAACTGGCGGCTGCAGCCGCGCCAGCGCATCATGATGGACGACATCACCTCGGGCATGGATGAACTCGGCGTGCTGCTGGCCGGGCACAAGAAGAACGCCTACTGGTATGGCTCGCAGCTGGGCATCGAGGAGGCTCGCAAGCTGGTGCCGTACAACAATGCCACCGGCCTGCAGGTGACGGTCGCGGTGCTCGCCGCCATCATCTGGGCGATGGAGCATCCGGACAGCGGCCTGCTCGAGCCCGACGAGCTCGATCACCGGCGCATCCTCGAGATCGCACGGCCCTACCTCGGCACGATGACCGGCGCCTATACCGACTGGTCGCCGCTGTCGGATCGCGAGCGCCTGTTTCCCGAGGACCTGGATCTGTCGGATCCCTGGCAGTTCAAGAACGTGCGCGTGGTCTAGCCCTTCAGGGGCGCGGATACTCGATCGCGGTGATCACGTAGCGCTGCTCGCGCTCGGCGATGCGCACCGCGACCTCTTCATCCAGCCGCTTGCCGAGCAGCGCGCGCGCCAGCGGTGCGTCCATGCTGATGTAGCCCTCGGCCATGTCGAATTCGTCCGGTCCGACGATGCGGTAACGCAGCCCCAGGCCGTCGTCGCGCTCGAGCTCCACCCACGCCCCGAAGAACACGCGCCGCGGGTCGGCCGGCGGCTGGTCGACCACCACCATGCCCTCGAGGCGCTTGCGCAGGTGCCGCACGCGCGCGTCGATCTCGCGCAGCCGCCGCTTGCCGTAGGTGTACTCGGCGTTCTCGGAACGGTCTCCCTGCGCCGCCGCCGCACTCACCGCCGCGGTGACCTGGGGCCGTTCGCTGCGCCAGAGTTGCTCGAGCTCGGCCTTCAGGCGGGCGTACCCGGCGGGCGTGATGTAGCGGGACCCGGCCCGGGCCGGCGCACGGTAGCGGCTCATCGGGGAAACCCCTGTTCCGGGCGGGAGTGCCGATCTGCGCGGTTGAGATGTGCAGATCCGCACAGTCCGGGGTGCACACTGGGGCATACGCTGTTCATGGAGGCCCATTCTATGTCCCGCAAGTATTACGCCCACTTCGTCACGGAGCTGCCGCCGGCCACCGGCGCCGGCGAGTACAGCGGCGTGGTCGAGCTGCAGCAGGCGCTGCGCCCGGAGAAGGAGCTCGCGGAGCTGCGCCGGCTGCTGGCCAGCAGCTTCGACCTGCCGGCCGAGGACATCCGCATCCTCAACTGGGCGACCCTGCACTAGGTAGTTGTCACCGCGCAGCGGCGGGCCGCCCGTGCCAGAATTGCCCCTGTCGCAATCGCGGCATAGGGAGGAGTGCGGTATGCGTGCATTGAAGTCCGTGCTGGTGGGCGCCGTCGTTCTGCTGCTGTCGGGATGCGGCTACAACACGCTGCAGCGACAGGATGAGGCCGTCACCGCCGCCTGGTCCGAGGTGGTCAACCAGTACCAGCGGCGCGCCGACCTGATTCCCAACCTGGTGGCAACCGTCAAGGGCTTCGCCTCGCAGGAGCAGACGGTGCTCATCGGCGTAACCGAGGCACGCGCCAAGGTTGGTTCCATCCAGGTTACGCCCGAACTGGCCAACGACCCGGAGGCGCTGAAGAAATTCGAGGCCGCGCAGGGCCAGCTGACGCAGGCGCTGAAAAGCCTGTTCGCGGTGACCGAGAACTATCCGCAGCTGAAGTCCGACCAGAACTTCCGCGACCTGCAGGCGCAGATCGAGGGCACGGAAAACCGCATCACGGTGGCGCGCAACCGCTACATCCAGTCGGTGCAGCAGTACAACGTGACCGTGCGCTCGTTCCCGACCAATCTCACGGCGATGATGTTCCACGACAAGGTGAAGCCGAATTTCACGGTCGAGAACGAGGCCGCCATCTCCCGGCCGCCGACGGTGGACTTCAGCACGAAATGAGCCGCGCGCTGCTGGCCCTGCTGCTGCTTGCGGGCCTGCCGGCCGGCGCGGCGCTGGGCCAGGCCCTCCAGCCCGTGCCGCCGCTGCAGGCGCGCGTCACCGACACCACCGGCACGCTGACCGCCGGCCAGCAGGCCGAGATCGACGGCAAGCTCGCCGCGTTCGAGCAGCGCAAGGGCGCGCAGATCGCGGTGCTGATCGTGCCGACCACCCAGCCGGAGGCCATCGAGCAGTACTCGATCCGCGTGGCCGAGGCCTGGAAGCTGGGACGCGCGCACCAGGATGACGGCGTGCTGCTGCTGGTGGCCATGCAGGACCACACCGTGCGCATCGAGGTGGGCTATGGCCTGGAAGGCGCGCTGCCGGATGCCACCGCCAACCGCATCATCGACGAGAGCATCAAGCCGCTGTTCCGCCAGGGCGACATCTACGGCGGCATCAACGCCGGCCTGCAGCGGATCATGCAGGTGGTGGATGGCGAGCCGCTGCCGCCGCCGGACCGCAGCTGGCATGCACCCGGCGACCGCGTCTTCGGCATGCTGCCGTTCCTGATCTTCGGCGTGCTGGTGGCCGGCGCGGTGCTGCGCGCGCTGCTCGGCCGCACGCTGGGATCACTCGTCACCGGCGGACTGGCCGGCGGCGCCATCTGGGTGCTGTCACGCGTGCTGGGCTTCGCGATTGCCGGCGGCGTGGTGGCGTCGCTGTTCGCGCTGTTCGCCGGTTTCGCCAATGTCGGCGGCGGGCGACGGGGCGGTGGTTTCGGGGGTTTCGGTGGCCTTGGCGGCGGCGGTTTCGGCGGCGGCGGCTTCGGTGGCGGCCTCGGCGGCGGCGGATTCAGCGGTGGCGGTGGCGGTTTCGGCGGCGGCGGGGCGTCGGGGCGATGGTGATGCGTGTCGTGCGCCATCTGCTGACGCCGCGCTGGGTGATGCGGCTGCGCTACCCGCCGGCGCTGCTGGCGCGCATCGAGGCGCGCATTGGCGAGATCGAGCGGCACCGCCCCGGCGAGCTGCGCTTCGTGGTGGAGCATGCACTGGAACTGGGCGAGCTGTTCGGTGGCCTGACGCCGCGCGCGCGCGCGCTGGAGATATTCGGCCTGCTGCGCGTGTGGGATACCGAGCACAACAATGGCGTGCTGATCTATGTGCTGCATGCCGAGCGCGCCGTGGAGATCGTCGCCGATCGCGGCCTTGCGCGCGCCGTGCCCCAGTCGGACTGGGATGCGCTTTGCCGGCAGGTGGAAACCGAATTCCGCGCCGGCCGGTACGACCAGGGCGCGATGGCGGCCGTGGATGGCGCCGCGCGTCTGCTCGAGCGATGCTACCCCGCCAGTTCGCATGGCGCAGCGCTCAACGAACTACCCGATCAGCCGCTGCTACTCTAGCAAGCCCGGTGCATAATCGGCCCATGACGCCGATTCGCCTGTCACTGCTCGGCCTCGTGGCGTTGCTGCCGGCCTGCTCGCTGCTGGCTCCGCGCTATGCCCCGCCCCCGCCCCCGCCGGTGGTCGAAGCACCACCGCCCGCGCCGCCGCCGGCGCTGCCGCAGTATTCGCCGCCGGTGGCCACGCACCGCTTCGAGATCGATCCCGACGATGACGTCGTCGGTGAACTGCAGGTCACCGTGGTCGGCAAGAAGGACACCCTCTCCGACATCGCGCGCCGCTTCGACGTGGGCTACCAGGAGATGGTGCGCGCGAACCCGGGCGTGGATCCGTGGTTGCCGGGCGAGGGCCGCGAGGTGGTGGTGCCGACCCAGTTCGTGCTGCCGCTGGCGCAGCGCCAGGGCATCGTGGTCAACATCGCCGCCATGCGCGTGTATTACTTCCCGCCGGCGAAGAAGGGCGAGCGGCAGGTCGTCTACACGTATCCCATCGGCATCGGCAAGGTCGGCTGGTCGACGCCGGAAGGCAAGACCAGGGTCATCTCGAAGCAGAAGGATCCGGTGTGGGTGCCGCCGGCCTCCGTGCGCAAGGAGCACAAGGAGGAGCGCGGCGAGATCCTGCCCGCGGTGGTGCCCGCCGGGCCCGACAATCCGCTCGGCAAGTACAAGTTCACGCTGGGCTGGCCGGGTTACCTGATCCACGGCACCAACAAGCCCTATGGCGTGGGTCTGCGTTCCAGCCACGGCTGCATCCGCCTGTATCCCGAGGACGTCGAGCAGCTGTTCGGCATGATGGACAAGGGCACGGTGGTCACCATCGTGAACCAGCCATTCGTGTTCGGCTGGCACCAGGACCGGCTGGTCCTGCAGGCCTTCGACGTGTTGGAAGACGACAAGCGCGACTGGGACAAGTCGCAGCCCAGGCTGCTGTCGAAGACGCTGAGCCAGGGCATCCAGCAGCAGCTCGCCGCGCACCAGCAGAGCATCGACTGGCAGCGCGTCGCGCAGATCGCCAGGGCGCCGCGCGGCCTGGTGCTCGCGGTGTCGCCGGGCGCGGATGTGGAAGGCGCGGTGATCGCCGCTGCGCCGCGCGTGGAGGATCGCGTGCCCGACGGATCGAACTGGGATGGCGCCGATGATCCGGCACTGGCAGTGCAGAGCGACGTGCAGGAGATGGTCGGCGAACAGCGACAGGCGCCGCGCAGTTAGGCTATTCTTGCGGGCATGGCCCAGCTGTCGGAATGGCTTCGCATCATGCTCGAGGAGATCGCGCGCAAACAGGAAGAAGCCACCCGCGCCGCGCTCGAGCAGCAGCAACGCGAGGCCGCCGTGCCGGCGCAGCAGGCGGCCAAGCAGGCGCGGTGAGGGCACAGCAAGGCTCCGGACCCGCTGGTGGCGGCTTCGGCGCCGGGCCGACGCAATCGATTCCCTACCTTGCCGCCCCGCCGGGAGCCGCGCTCGAACCCGGTCCGGTCGGTGTGGTTGCTTTCGTCGGCAGGACTCTCAAGGGACCGGTCAACGAAGCCGTGCCGGTCGAGGATTTCTCCCAGTTCCAGCAGCGTTTCGGCGGCCTGTGGTCCGACTCGCTGCTGCCGCATGCGGTGGAGCAGTTCTTCGAACAGGGCGGTCGTCAGGCCGTCATCGTGCGCGTCGCGGCCGAGGGCCACGCTCCCACCATCGAACTGCCGGCCGGCGGGGAGTGGCTGACGCTGGGCGGCATCAGCCCCGGTCGCCACGAGTTCCTGCGTGCCTCGGTCGACCACGACGGCATCGGTCCGCAGGACCAGGACCTGTTCAACCTCGTCGTGCAGCGCGTGCGCACGCGCGGCTCCGAACTGGTCGAGGCGCAGGAGATCTTCCGCCGCGTGTCGATCCTGGCCGGTTCCTCGCGCGACGTGGCGCGCAAGCTGGCCACTTCGCAGCTGGTGCGCGTCGCTGGTCCGCTGCCGGCGGTACGCCCCGACATCACGCGCGGCAGCGACTCGCGCGCGCTGATCGGCTACGTCGAATGCAACGACGATGGCGATGACGGCCAGTGGCTGTCGGATTACGACCTCATTGGTTCGGAGGCCGAGCGCAGCGGCATGTTCGCGCTGCTCGACGGGCCGCGTTTCAACTTCCTGTACCTGCCGCCCCCGGCGCTCGACCGCGACCTGGGCATGAGCGTGCTGGTGGTGGGCGCGCGCTTCTGCCGCCGGCAGCATGCGCTGCTGCTGGTGGATCCGCCGGCGCGCTGGACCACCGCGCAGGCGGCCTTCGACGGGCTGGCGGACTGGCCCTTCCACAGCAGCGATGCGCTGATGTTCTTCCCGCGCGTGACGGTGCAGGACCGCCTGCTCGGCGGCGCGATGCAGTTCCCGCCGGCGGCGGCGGCCATCGGCACGCTGCTGCGCGATGCCTCCACGGATGCATGGCGCGAGGATACGACCGCGCTGCTGCGTCCGTCGGCCACCCCCTCGGTGTGGGTGGACCGCCAGCAGCGCGCGCGTTTCGCGCAGCGCGGCGTCAATGCGCTGCGCGCCACGCGCACGCCGGCGCGCGACGATGCGCCCTACTGCACGCTGGCCGGCGAACTGGGTCAGGGTCCCGATGCGCGCCTGCTGGCGGTGCGCCGCCTGGCGCTGCAGCTTGCCGCGAGCATCGAGCGCGGCACGCGCTGGGTGGTGATCGAGGGCAACACACCGCGCAGCCGCGAGCGCGCCGCCCGGCAGGTGGAGGAATTCCTGCGGCGGCACGCCGAGGCCGGCGCGTTCGCCGGCACCGAGCGCGGCCGCCACTACTTCGTGATCTGCGACGAACGGCTCAACGGACCGCTGCAGCAGGCGGCGGACGTGTTCCGGCTGGTCTACGGCTTCCAGTCGCCGCATGCCGGCACGCGTCTTTCCTGGCTGGTGGAACATCGTCCCGAGGGCAGCCAGGCGCGCGCGGTGAGCCTGAACCAGCTCGCCACGGGCGCTCCGGTCTAGGATGGCGCCATGTCGGTGAAGGGACACGTGGTTTTCTCGCATGGATCCGATGGCACGCCGTTCGGCACCAAGATCCGCGCGCTGTACGAGATCGCCGAATCGGAAGGCTACGAGGTCGCCGCCGTCGATTACCGCGGCCTCGCCGATCCGGACGAGCGCGTGCAGCTGCTGCAGGAGTTCTGCCGCGATTTCTCCAGCCACCTGGTGCTGGTCGGTTCGAGCCTGGGCGGCTACGTGTCGCTGGCCGCCGCGCCGACATTGCACGCCAAAGGCGTGTTCCTGATGGCCCCGGCGATCCATGCGCCCGGCATTCCGGCGCTGAAGCGCGGGTTGCCCGACTGCCCCATCGCGGTGGTGCACGGCTGGCGCGACGAGGTCATCCCCTATGAGCAGAGCGTGCGTTTCGCCAGGGAGAACCGGCTGGCGCTGCACCTGGTGGAGGCCGATCACCGGCTGCACGGCGCCATTCCGTTCCTGCGCTACCTGTTCCAGTACTTCCTGATCGAAACGCGTCGCGCGCTGTACATGCCGTAAGGTTTCCGGATCGTGGAAAACACCATGGACCGCTTCACCGGCCGGTTCCTGTTGCCCTGGCTGCGCTTCAGTGTGCGTCCCCGCGACGCGGCGGAGAAGATCGGCGAGGCCGGCGCGCCGGTGTGCTACGTGATCGACCGCGCGCGCAAGCTCGACGCGCTGGTGCTGCAGCGGGCCTGCGCGCGCGCCGGATTGCCGCGGCCGCGCAAGCGGCTGCTGCGCGGCGTGAAGCCGCGCCTGCAGTCGCTGCTGGCGCTGACGCGCAAGGTGGGCCTGTGGCGCACGCGCATCGACCGCCGTCCGCCCGCGGGGCTGGTGGCGCTGCTGGAGGCGCTGCGCCGCGATCCCGCCTTCGACGTGCTGCTGGTGCCCGTGGCGGTCTACTGGGGACGCGCCCCGGGCCGCGAATACGTGCCCTGGTACTGGCTGCCGTTCTCGGAGGACTGGGCACTGTTCGGCAACCTGCGCCGCTTCCTGAGCGTGCTGTTCAACGGGCGCGACACGGTGGTGGAGTTCGGCGCCGGCCAGAGCCTGCGCGCGCTGGTCGGCGAGCAGGCTTCCGACCGGCTGGCGGCGCGGCGCGTGGCGCGCCAGCTCAATGCCCAGCTCGTGGCCTCGCGCACCGCCTATGTGGGGCCGGACCTGTCGCACCGGCGCACGCTGCTGACCGAGGTGCTGCGCGCGCGCAGCGTGCGCACGCTGGTGGCGCAGGACGCCGCCACCGGCAAGCTGTCGCGCCGCCAGGCGCTGGCACAGGCGCAGGACATGTTCGAGGAGATCGCCGCCGACTACTCCAACAGTTTCGTGCAGCTGATGTCGCGCGTGCTGAAACGGCTGTGGACGCGCATCTACGACGGCATCGCGGTGGCGCACGCGGAGCAGCTCGCCGGCATCGCCGCCGGCAACGAGCTGGTGTACGTGCCCTGCCACCGCAGCACGATGGATGACCTGCTGACCCCGTACGCCATCTACACGCAGGGTTTCGCCGTGCCGCACATCGCCGCCGGCGTCAACCTCGACCTGCCGGTGGTGGGACGGCTGATGCGCAAGGGCGGCGCGTTCTTCATGCGCCGCAGTTTCCGTGGCAGCGCGCTGTACTCGGCGGTGTTCACGCGCTACCTGGGCGCCATCATGGCGCGCGGCCACCCGCTGCAGTACTTCATCGAGGGCGGGCGCAGCCGCAGCGGCCGCTCGCTGACCCCCAAGACCGGCATGATCTCGATGACGCTGCGCAGTTACCTGCGCCAGCCGGTGCGGCCGGTGATGTTCGTGCCGGTGTACATCGGCTACGAGCGCGTGATGGAGATCGACAGCTACGTGCGCGAGCTGTCCGGCAAGCCCAAGGAGAAGGAATCCCTGTGGGGCTTCCTGCGCGCGCTGCGGCTGCTGCGCCAGAACTTCGGCCGCGTGCACGTGAACATCGGCGAACCGATTGCGCTGACGCCGCTGCTCGACGAGCACTTTCCGGACTGGCGCTCGCGCCTCGGCGAGGAAGGCCGCGGCGGCGCGCTGGTGACGGTCGCCGACGTGCTGGCGCAGCGCATCGTGCGCCACATCCATGCGGCCGCGGCGGTCACGCCGGTCAACCTGCTGGCGCTGGCGCTGCTGGCGACGCCGCGCCAGGCGCTGCTGCAGGGCGACCTGGAGCGGCAGCTGGCGGTGTACCTGGACATCCTGCGCGGCGCACCCTATTCGCCGCTGGTCACCGTCACCGCGCTGGATGCCGCGGGCATCATCGAGCTGGGCCTGGCGCGCGGGCTGCTGGTACGCGGCGCGACCGGCACGCTGGCGCTGGCGCCGCAGCAGGCGGCCTCGATGCCCTGGTATCGCAACAACGTGCTGCACCTGGTGGCGCTGCCGTCGCTGCTGGCATGCTGCTTCCTGTCGAGCGAAACCCAGTCGCACGGGGACCTGCTGCGCATCGTGCGTCGCCTGTATCCGTACCTGCATGCGGAGCTGTTCCTGCGCTGGGACGATGCGGGACTGGACGAGGCGGTGCGGGCGCAGCTGCAGGCACTGCGCGCCGCGGGGCTGCTGGCCGGCGATGGCGGTCCGTGGCGCGCCGCGCAGGCCGGATCCAGCGAGGCAATGCAGCTGTCGCTGCTGGCCCAGCCGATGCTGCAGACCATCGAGCGCTACTACCTGGTGATCGCGCTGCTGCTGCGCGCCGGCAGCGCGCAGCTGTCGCAGGCGGAGCTCGCGAAGCGCTGCCAGGAAATGGCCAGCCGGATGGTGACGCTGTACGGCTTCTACTCGCCGGAGTTCTTCGATCGCACGCTGTTCGAGGGTTTCGTCGCGCTGCTGCGGCGGCAAGGCGTGCTGCGCGCCGATGTCGAAGGGCGGCTGGTGTTCGGCGAGGAGCTGGCGCTGATCGCCGAGGACGCGCGCCTGGTGCTATCCGAGCAGCTGCGCCACAGCATCCTGCAGGTCGTGCACGGCTGAGTCCGGCAGCGCGAGGCCCAGCCGCGTGCGCCGCCACAGGATGTCCTGCGCGCTGCGCGCCCATTCCGTCGCGACCAGGTAGCGCACCTCGGCCAGCGTGAGGTCCTCGCCGAACAGTGCACCGAGATCCACCAGGCGCTGCGCACCGCCGAGGATGCGCGTCATGCGCGTGCCGTAGTGCCGCGCCAGGCGCGTGACCAGCCCCGGTGGCAGGCCGCGCCATCGCGCCAGCGCATGCTGGTGGAAGCGGTCGAAGTCGGCGTGCGGCAGGTCGCCACCGGGCAGCGGCTCGCCGCCGGTCCATGGATCGCCATCGCGGATATCCATGGCCGGCAGCAGCAGCAGCAGCGCGTGCTCGGCCAGGCGCCGGTAGGTGGTGATCTTGCCGCCGTAGACTGACAGGATCGGCGGCCCGGCGGTGCTGGTCTGCAGTTCCAGGTGATAGTCCCGCGACACCCGCGGTGCGGCCGCGCCGCTGCCATCGTCATACAGCGGACGCACCCCTGAAAAGCTCGCCACGATGTCCGCCGCGCCTGCCGGCCGGCGCAGGAAGCGGTTCAGGATCGCCAGCAGGTATCCGGTTTCGGCGGTATCGATCGCGACCTGCGCCGGATCGCCCTCGAAGGCGATGTCGGTGGTGCCGACCAGCGTGTAGCGGCCTTCCCAGGGAATGGCGAAGACCACGCGCCGGTCCGGGCTCTGCAGCAGGTAGGCGTGCTCGCCTTCATACTGCCGCCGCAGCACCAGGTGGCTGCCCTTCACCAGCCGCAGATGCTGGCGCGGTTCCAGGCCGGCCAGTTGCACCAGCCCGTTGACCCAGGCGCCG
>Ga0335083_10004834_pt1 | contig 17110 bp, 12 predicted proteins | sample Lox_Sample_42_FD_206716 | JGI IMG/M metagenome (GOLD analysis project Ga0335083, IMG submission 206716) | Soil microbial communities from Loxahatchee National Wildlife Refuge, Florida, United States - Lox_Sample_4.2 | ecosystem: Environmental > Terrestrial > Soil > Wetlands | place: USA... | reverse complement strand
TTGTCCTGGTGCGGTCGTCGTCCGTTGTGTTCTGACATCCTGGAAAGGCCTCCGGTGCTACCTGCTGTTGTCGTTAACGGACTTGATCCATTTTGTCGCAGTGCAGATTTTCCGGTGTCAGGCGCAGTGCCCCCACGTCCCACCTCTGATTACCTGGGAGGCGGCCGCGCCGCGTGCTCTCCGCGCTGGCTACCAGCTGGCGGAGACCGCCCAGTCGGCGGCGCCGCCGGCCAGCGTCACGGTGAGGCTCTGCGCCGCCGCGTCGTACTGCCAGGGCGGCTCCACTCCCCCGGCATCGACCGTGGTGGGCATCCGCGGCACGCCGTGCACCAGCACCTCGGTCGAGCTCCACCACGTGGCGAAGGCCCCAGAGGACGAAGCCGAGACGGAGATGCCGCTCGCGCTCGGCTGGCAGGTGAAGGTCAGGCGTCGAAGCTCACCGCTCTGGTATCCGTAGCCCTCGCCAGCGTCCAGGTAGAGCGCCCCGGTGCACTCGGCTCCTGGCCAGACGTCGAGGGTGAGCGGGCCCGTCGGCGCGACGTCCGCCGACTGGGTCACCGGCTGCTGGGGGACGATGGCGCCGGCGCGAGCGAAGACCCGGACGCTCTCGTCGACGGCCGGCGTCACGGTCACCGCACCGCCGCCCTGCACGAGGAGGCCGCTCGAGGTGTCCCAGAAATCCGCGGCCGGGAGCATCACCTGCCACGGCGCTGACCCCTCGACGAGCTTGGGAGCGACGAGGAGGTCGCGGCCGAGGAGGAAGGCGCGGTCGTTGGTGGAGGCGCTGGCGTCGGATGGGTACTCGAGCCAGAGGGGACGCATGACCGGGAGTCCGGTGCGGGTCGCCTCCTCGAAGACGGTATAGAGGTAGGGCAGCAGCCGGTATCGACGCTCGATGGCGGAGCGGATGCGCGCTTCGGTGGCCGGTCCGTTGGCCCAGGGCTCGCGCCGGCAGGTGCCGTGCTCGGAGTGGTTCCGGAAGAAGGGCTGGAAGGCGCCCAGCTCGGTCCACTCGGCGAGGAGGTCCGCATCCGGGCAGCCCATGAAGCCGCCGACGTCCGCTCCGACGAAGGCATAGCCCGACACGCCGAGGTTGACTAGCTGGGGGATGGTCACCGCCAGGTGACTCCGGGTGGCGTCGTTGACCCCCGTCCAGGTGGCCGCCCAGCGCTGCGAGCCGGCGTAGGCGGCGCGGGTGAGCACGAAGGGCCGCGCCGCGGGTCGAAGTGAGCTCACCCCTTCGTGGGTGGCCCGGGCGTTGAGCAGCCCGTAGGCGTTGTGGACGGTCACCTCGTCGGCAGTCGTTCCGTCGTCGAGCCGGTGCTGGACGTCGTCCGGTACGCTGCTCAGGAAGACGGTCGGCTCGTTGAGGTCGTTCCAGAAGCCGGCCACACCCTGTCCGACGAACGACTGGTAGAGCCCACCCCACCAGGCGCGCACTCGGGAGAGCGCGAACTCGGGAAAGACGCACCCGCCCGGCCAGGCGAGGCCGACGAACTCGGTGCCCCCGTCGGTCTTGACGAAGACATCGGCGGCCTCGCCGCTGTCGTAGACCGCGTAGCCGGGCTGCTGCTTGATGCCCGGATCGGTGATGACCACCGTGTGGAGGTGCTCGGCCAGCAGATCCGAGACCATCGGGCCGAAGTCGGGGAAGGTCGTGGAATCGACGGTGAAGGTCAGGAAGTCCTGCTGGTAGTCGATGTCCAGCCAGATGGCATCGGCGGGGATCTGGTCCGAGCGGAGCTGGCCGGCGACGGCCCGCACCTCCGCCTCGCTGAGGTAGCTCCAGCGGCTCTGGTGGTAACCGAGCGTCCAGCGCGGCGGGAGGGGCATCCGTCCCGTCAGCTGGGTGTAGGCGCCGACGACGTCCTTGGGATCGGGGCCGGCGAAGAGATACAGGTCCCACTCCGGCGCGCGATCGGCCTGGTAGAGGAGAACGCCGCCGTCGGTCGCGCCGACGTCCACCGTGGCCCGCGCCGGATTGTCGATGAACAGGCCATGCGCGCGCCCGGCCTCGAGGAAGAGCAGGAAGGGGATGCTCTTGTAGAGCGGGTCACTGGATTCCGGCACCCAGCCGTACGGGTCGGTGTTCCACAGGACGTAGCGCTGGCCGCGCCGGTCGTAGGCCTTGACCTTGTCCCCGAGGCCGTAGACGTGGGTGCTCGGGCCGAGGGTCCAGGCCACCGAGGGGCGGGGGGCGAAGCCCATCGGGCCGGCCAGCCCGGCCACCACCGCCCCGGTGGCGTCGAGGAGGTCGACGCGCAGCGGCGAGTGCGCCACTCGGACCCCCATCGCCGAGGTCCGGTACGTCGTCACGCCGCCATCGGTCTCCACGGAGACCGAGACGGGGCTCACCAGAGCGACCGAGTCGACGGCGAACGACTCGACGGTCGGCGGCGCCTGCCCCGCTGGGGAAAGCTGGACCCGCATCACGCCGGCGGTGGGAGCCGAGACGCGGACGAGGGCATCGTCGGTCGTCCCGGCCGGGGGCGCTTCCTTGCTGCAGCCGAGCCCGACGCCGAGGACCACCGCACCCGCCCACCGGCGCAGGCACCTTCTGTCTCCGACCGTCGCCACGGTGAGCCCGGGACCGGACTCTGCCCCCACTCGACATGCAGCGACAACCACGTCGCCCGACGTCGGGTGGCTAGCGGTTGTCGGTCGCGCGGGCCTCCGCCTCGCGGAGCTTCTTGATGTCCTCGGGCGAGAGCTGCGGCCGGTCGATGGTCAGCGTCACCTTCTGCAGCTTGCCCGTGAAGGGGAAGGGCGGCTGGTAGTCCGCGTCGTTCACCCCGGTCAGCGTGTCCGATCCGATGTCTAGGCTCTCGTCGATCTGCAGGAGGAAGGGGATGCTGTGCTTCATCTCCTGCGTCGAGACGGCCTTCCCGTCGACCTTGAGGACACCCGTGCCGCCCTGCCCGACCCCGGAGGGGCTGTTGAAGGCAAGGGTGCCCATCCCCAGCCCGGCGTACTTGAAGTCGAACTCGAGCACGTGCTTGCCCGGCGTCAGCTCGGTGCCCTCCCACCGGACGCGGGCCAGGTCGACCAGGTTCCAGGTGAAGACCGGCTTGTTCTTCAACACGTAGAAGCCGTAGCCGCCGAAGCGGCCGCCCTGGGTGATGAGCATCCCCTCTGCGCCGCCCTGGGGGATCTCCACCTCCACCTTGAAGTTGTACGAGGAGTTGAGGATGGACGGCGCGTCGCCCATCGGTGTGCCGACCAGGGGCAGGGTCCAGACGAAGACGTTCCGGCCGGCAGTGATGCTCGGTCGCGGAGTGATGATCCGCGAGACGACCGACGTGTCGAGCGGGAGCACCTGGTACTTCCGTGCCTCTTGCATGAACAGCGCCTGCATCTCCTTCAGCTTCTTGGGATTCTGCGCCGCCACGTCGGCGTACTGGGTCCAGTCACTTCTCAGGTCATAGAGCTCCCAGGGATAGCTCATCGCGTCCCTCTGAAGCCCGGTGATTTCCCACGGGGGACGCATGACCTTCGTGCTCGCCATCCAGCCGTCGCTGTAGATCGCCCGGTCACCCATCATCTCGAAGTACTGCGTCCGGTGCGTCGACGGGGCCTTCGCGTTCTTGGCATCGAAGGTGTACGCCATGCTCACGCCCTCGATGGGGCTCTGCCGGATGCCGTCCACGATCTTGGGCTGCTTCACCCCGGTCGCGTCGAGGAGGGTGGGCACGATGTCGATGACGTGGTGGAACTGGTGGCGGATGCCGCCCTTGTCCTTGATCACCTTCGGCCAGGAGATGGCCATCCCCTGGCGGGTGCCGCCGAAGTGCGAGGCGATCTGCTTGGTCCAGGAGAACGGCGTGTCGAAGGCCCAGGCCCAGCCCACGGCCATGTGGGGATAGGTCTTGTCCGATCCCCAGACGTCGTAGAAGTACTTGAGCTGCGCATCGACCGGGACGACAACGCCGTTGAACATGGCGGTCTCGTTGGGCGTCCCGACCAGGGTGCCCTCTGCGCTCGTCCCGTTGTCGCCCTCGATGTAGATGATCAGGGTGTTGTCCAGCTTGCCCATGTCCTCGACCGCCTGGATGACGCGGCCGATCTCGTGGTCCGTGTAGGCGACGTAGGCGGCGTAGACATCCACCTGCCGGAGGAAGAGCTTCTTCTCGTCCGCGCTCAGCTGGTCCCAGTCCTTGAGCAGGTCCTTGGGCCACGGCGTTAGCTTCGCGTCCGGCGGGATGACGCCCAGCTTCTTCTGGTTGGCGTAGATCTGCTCGCGGAGCTTGTTCCACCCCTGGTCGAAGAGGTGCATGTCGCCGATCTTCTTGATCCACTCGGGGGTCGGGTGGTGCGGCGCGTGCGTGCCGCCCGGGACGAAGTAGACGAAGAAGGGCTGCTCCGGGTCGAGCGCGTTGATGCGGTTCATGTACGCAATGGCGTCGTCGGCCATGGCGGTGATCAGGTTCCACCCCGGCTTCCCCTGGAATGGATAGATCTGCGTCGTGTTGCGGAAGAGGTTCGGCTCCCACTGGCTCGTGTCGCCGCCGATGAAGCCGTAGAAGTATTCGAACCCCATGCCGATCGGCCACTGGTCGAAAGGGCCGTCCTGGCTGGCCTGGAACGCCGGCGTGTTGTGGTCCTTTCCGAACCAGGAGGTGCGATAGCCGTTGTCCTTCAGGATGCGGCCAATGGTCGCCTTGTCGCGGCTGATGATGCTGTTGTAGCCGGGGAAGCCGGTGGCCTGCTCCGAGATCACGCCGAAGCCCGAGGAGTGGTGATTGCGCCCGGTGATGATCGCCGCGCGCGTGGGCGAGCAGAGCGCCGTGGAATGGAAGTTGGTGTAGCGCAGTCCGCTGGCGGCGATGCGGTCCAGCGCCGGGGTGGGGATGACGCCGCCGAAAGTGCTCGACACGGCGAAACCCGCGTCGTCGGTCATGATCAGCAGCACGTTGGGCGCGCCCTTCGTGGGCACGACACGAGGAGGCCACCAGGGCTTCGACTGCGGAGCCAGGTCCTTGATCACGCCGCCGAACTTCGCGGGTGGCGGCGGCAGCTGATCGCCCTGAAGGGTGGTGGTGGCGCTCGGCGAGCCGGGCACTCCGGTGACCTGCTGGGCGAGTGCGGGTGTGCCGGCGAGCGCGACGGCTGCTGCCGCCAGGGCGAGCCTCAGAGTCGAGACTGGTCTGTGCATGGTGTTCCCTCACTTGGGCGGTGGCCCCCACGCGCCGCTGACTCCGGACGCCAGCGACGGTCGTCCGTGGCCGCTTGCCATCACTTTTGGAGTGCCCAGGCAAGCGAGAACTGAGGCACCCGCAATCCTTGCGCTTCACCGTCGGAACACGGTGCGTCCGGAAGCCGCAACGTGCCCAAAAGGCTGCATGGATCCGCTCTCGGCACTCTGATAGGGCCGCCGCCAATGCGCCGAGCCCTGAAGGTCGCCGGTCTCGCCCTCGCCGTCCTGGCCGCGCTGGTGGGCGGCTTCCTGCTCTACGTCCAGCTGGACGGGATTCCCCGCTACCCGGTGGAGAAGGTTTCCTTCCATGCCGAGCCGACGCCGGAGCGGATCGCGCGGGGGAAGAAGCTGGCCAGCGTGCTCTGCGCCGGGTGCCACCTCGACCCCACCACCCGGCAGCTCACCGGCAAGTACATGTCGGACGCCCCGGAGGAGTTCGGAGTCATCTACTCCGCGAACATCACCCGCCATCCCACCAAGGGCATCGGGAGCTGGACCGATGGAGAGCTGGCCTACCTGCTCCGGACCGGGGTGAAGCGCGACGGGCAATACACGCCGCCCTGGATGGTGAAGCTCCCGCACACCTCGGACGAGGATCTGGCGTCGATCATCGCCTTCCTCCGCTCGGATGACCCGATGGTGGCGGCGTCGGACCGGGATCCGCCGGGCGTCACCCGGCCTTCCTTTCTCACCAAGTTCCTCTGCCACGTGGCCTTCCGGAAGCTTCCCTATCCGACGGGGCCGATCACTGCTCCCTCGCCGACGGATCGCGTGGCCTACGGTCGGTACCTGGTCTTCGGCCTCGAGTGCTACGGCTGCCACTCGGCGGATTTCAAGACCATGAACATCGCCGCGCCCGAGAAGTCGGCCGGCTACTTCGGCGGCGGCAACCCGCTCCTCGACCTTCGCCGCCAGGTCGTCCGCTCGGCCAACCTCACCCCGGACGAGGAGACGGGGATCGGGCGGTGGTCGGAGCAGGACTTCCGGACCGCCCTGCGCATGGGCTTCCGTCCCAACAAGACCGCGGTCCGCTACCCGATGACGAACATCCCGGATCTGACCGATGACGAGGCCGGTGCCATCTACGCCTACCTCCGGACAGTGCCGCCCATCCGGAATCCGTTTCCCCGGAACCTCCCGCCCCCTCCCAGCCAGATCAGCGGGACGGATGGAAAGCGCCTCTACCAGGACTACGGCTGCGTCTCCTGCCACGGCGACGACGGCGTGGGGCTCGCCGACCTCCGGCGCGCCGCCGAGCACTACCCCACCCGCGCCGGGCTGAAGTCGTGGATCAAGGATGCCCCGAGCATCAAGCCCGATACCCGGATGCCGTCGTGGGACGGCGTCATCCGCGAGGAGGACTACGAGCCGCTGATGGACTACGTGCTCCAGCTTGGCCAGAAGCGCGCCGAGAGATGAGGTCCGCACTGACCTGTGCCGGTCTTCCGGAGGCACACGGAGGAGCCGTGCCTCCCACAGGGGCGCCTCCTTCCTCGGGCTGATCTCGTGCGACGATGAGCGGATGCGTGCGGGGTGGATGGTCGCGCTCCTGGCTTCGGCCGCGGGCTGCGTGAAGCCGGATCCGGCCGACATCGTCCGACCGCTCGAGACGACGCTCGGCGCTGCAGTGCCGGCGGCGTACTTCGCCGCAACCTCGATGGCGGCGCTGGGCGGTCGGCCCTTTCCGTGCGCCCGGGTGGGGACGCCCACCGGCTCCGGAACCGACGTCCACGTCGAGGTCAGCCTCGGCCCCGGCTGCCCGCCGATGTTCGGCGCCGACGAGAGCGGCACGGTGGTGGTGACCGGCACCTGGACGCCGCAGCTGGCGACGTTCGTCATGGACTTCACCGGCGTGTCGTACGGCGGCCGCCCGATGGTGGTGGTCGGGATCGCGTCGATGACCGTTGCTCCCTCGAGCGCCACCCACCTCCTCGTCGCCTACGGCGAGGAGGACATCCGGGTCGGCAGCGGCAATGCCGCCGCCGGCGTGGCGCAGATCGCCTGGGTGGTCGACGTGGACACGGCCGGGACCGATGACCCGTCCGACGACGCGATCGCCGTCTCCGGCGGGGACCAGACCCTGTTCGCCGCTGCCGGCGGGACGGTGGCAGCGGACGTCACGCAGGTCGCCGTCGCCGATGCGGTCTTCAAGGCCGGCTGCCGCAGGAATCCCAACTCCGGCCTGGCCGTGGTCCAGCGCGCCGGCACCCGGGGCGGCGGCTGGGCCCTCTTCAAGTTCCACGACGCCTGCGACGGCACCGCCGACGTCGCCGCCGCGCTGGCGCCGTACGAGCTGTTGATCACCGACTCGCTGCCGCTCGCGTTTCTCCAGTAGCGCCGGGGCGCTAGCTCCCTTCGCGGCGCTTCCGGTAGTAGGGCGACATCCCCAGCATGTACTCGCGCACCACCGGCTGTGACAGCCGGGCGAAGGAGCGCTTCCACCCCAGCAGCGCGGCCACGTCGCGCACGATGTCCTCGAAGCTGTGCCGCTGGTACTGGAAGACGCGCTGGCTGTCTTCGGTGTCCAGCCAGTCGGTGGAGTAGGGCGTGGTGGTGAAGGCCGACTCGGGCAGCGGGCCGCCCATCTCCATCGCCGCCATGAACTTGGCCAGGTAATCGCCGTAGGTCACCTGGCAGCGGGGGCCGCCGCCCACCAGCCAGACCTTGCCCCACGTCTCCTCCAGGGTGGCGCCCCTGGCGGTCACCAGTCCGGCGTCGTGGGGGTGGAGCGTCTCGATCCGCTGCGAGAGCGGGATCTCGAACATGAGCGGCACCGGTTGGCGCAGCGCCAGCGGCGGCACGTCGGCGTAGCGGAAGATGGCCCAGGTGAGCCCGCTCTCGCGCACCATCGCCTCGCAGGCGAGCTTGTGCTCGGTGTAGGCGTCGGTGGCGCTGACCGGGTCGGTCACCTTGCGCGGCGGGGGGCGGTCGGCGGTGCGGCCGAACACGTCCAGCGAGGAGGCGAAGAGGACCTTCGCCGCCGGCGCGTGAGCCTTCACCGCCTCGAGCACGTTGCGGGTGCCATCGACGTTCACCTGGCGCGCCTGGTCGGGCTTGTCCAGGCAGGCTGGTGGAATGACGTAGGCCAGGTGCACCACCCGGTCGACGCCTCGAAATGCCGAAGGAAGCGTCTCCGGCCGGGTGACGTCCCCGCGCATCACGTCCACCTTGCTCCCCCAGGCCTTGGTCAGCTTGGGGTCGGGCGCGCCGAAGCTGAGCGCGCGCACGCGGTGGCCGAGCTTGAGCAGCGCGTCGACGCTGTGGCTGCCGATGTTGCCGAAGGCGCCGGTGACGAGGACGTTCATTCAGCGGAAGAACTTGATGTTGTCCTTGGGAATCTCCGCCACCTCGGGCGGCGGACGCAGCCGCTCGGTCACGGCGCGCGCGGCCGCGCTCACCAGCGCGAAGGGCTGCTTGAGCGGCGTGTAGCGGCGCCCGAGGCTCTGGCAGACCAGGTCGGTGTAGAGCGAAAGCGTCTGGGCGGCGGTGACCCAGTCGAAGCAGCTGAGCAGCTCATCGGCGATGCCGAACGGCACGCTGTAGGGGATGAAGCCCCGTGCGTACTCGACGGCCCACACGCCGTCGGTGAAGTTCATCGCTCGCGCCTGGCCGGGACCGACGTAGATCCGGTCGCCCGGCTTGTAGACCTTCTTCTCGAACTGGCCCTCGCCGTAGTACCAGGTCTCGCCGTCGAGGACCGTGTCCCAGAAGCCGGTCAGGTGCCGCCCGGAGTGGCCCTCGGAGCCGATGGGCGTTCCCCAGATCATGATGTATTCGCGGATCGACGCGTAATAGAGCTTCATCTGGATCATCGCGCCGCCGGCGATGCTGTAGAGCCAGGGCTGACCGCGGTCGAGAACGCCGGGGTACTCCTCCTCCATCGCGTCGGCGAACGCGTCGAACATCTCCGGCTTCTTGTGGCCGAGGCTCTTCAGCGCACAGGCGTGGACCACGTCGGGGTCGAAGACGTACTGAGGCATGGGCTCCTCGGAAACGATGCGGGGGGTACCGTGTAGCGCCTGGCTCCGGGGCCGATCAAGCGGCCTTTCACTTCGCCGGCGTCGAGCGCTGCGACCGAGCGGTGACCACGTCGCCTGGCCGGAACCTCCGCGCGTCCATCGGGTCCTCGAGCACGAAGGCGACCAGCCCGGGTCCGCGCCGGGCGGCGCGCGCCGGGTCGACGGAGACGACCGGCACGTTGCCGAGGAACAGCTCCGGCCCGAGGTCGCCCGGCTGGTTCTCTTGGAGCGGCCGGGCGAAGACCACCGGGACGCACTGGACGCCGCCCTCGTTCACCAGCAGCGAGGCCTCGACCTCGAAGGTGAGCTCCCGGGCACCGCCGGCCGTCGTGTCGTCCATGGCCGAGCTTCTATACTCCCCGGGCCGTGCCGAATCCCACCCGCCGCGTCGTCCGGACCATGTGTCCGATGAACTGTCACCCCACGCTGTGCGGGATGCGGGTGGAGGTCGAGGACGGCCGGCTGCTCGGGGTGAGCGGCGACGAGGAGAACCCGGACAGCCAGGGGTTTCTCTGCATCCGCGGGCAGGCCGCCCGGGAGATCCAGGACAACCCGAACCGGGTGCTCCATCCGCTCGTCCGCGAGCGCCGGACGGACGCCTGGCGGCGGGCGAGCTGGGACGAGGCGCTCGACCGCATCGTGGGGAAGATGCAGGCCGTCGGCCGGGAGGCGGTGGGAGCCTGGTCCGGCCACGGGCTCCTGGCCAACAACTACGGAACCCGGATCCACGGGCAGCTCCTGCGGCGCTTCGCCAACCTCTACGGCTGCCAGTGGTGGAGCCCGACCATGATCTGCTGGGGCCTGGGCGCGTTCGGGCTGGGCCTCACCGGCGTCCTCGAGACGAACACCAAGGAGGACATGGGCCAGCACGCCGACCTCATCCTCCTCTGGGGCGCGAACCTGGCCAGCCAGCCGAACACCGCCCGCCACCTCGAGGCTGCCCGGCGCCGCGGCGCGTACATCGTCACCATCGACGTCCGTCGGACCGAGGCAGCCTCTCGCTCCGAGGAGGTGTTCCTGCTCCGCCCGGCGACCGACGCGGCGCTGGCGCTGGGAATGATGCACGTCATCGTCGAGGCCGGCCTCGTCGATCGGGAGTTCGTGGCTCGACACACCGTCGGCTTCGACGCGCTGGCCGCGCACCTCGAGCGGTTCACGCCGGCCTGGGCGGAGGGCATCACCGGGATCGCCGCCGAGCGAATCCGAGGGCTGGCGCGCCGCTATGCCACCACCCGGCCGGCGATGATCCTCGTGGGCGGGAGCTCGATGCACAAGGGCTCCAACGGCTGGCAGGGCGCCCGCGCCGTGGCCTGCCTTCCGGCGCTCACCGGCAATCTGGGCATCCCCGGTGGCGGCCTCGGACCGCGCCACGGGGCCTCGGCCCACGGCCAGGTGCTGGCCACCATCTTCGCTCCCGAGCGCCGTCCGCCGGGCCGGTACGTTCCGAACCAGATGTCACGCATCACCGAGGCGCTGCTCGATCGGAGCGTGCGCGTGCTCTTCCTCTTCGGGACGGACATGCTCTCCTCGTTCGCCGACACGCGGGCGGTGGCCGAGGGGCTGGGCCGCACCGAGCTGTGCGTGAGCTTCGACCTCTTTCTCAACGACACGGCGCGGCGCTTCGCCGACGTGGTCCTCCCGAGCACGTCCTGGCTCGAGGAGCTGGGCTGCAAGAGCACCAACACCCATCTCTACCTCATGCCTCCCGTGCTCGACCCGCCGGAGGAAGCGCGTTCGGCGATGTGGGTGCTCCGCGAGCTGGCCCGGCGCCTCGGCGTCCAGGACTTCTTCCCCTGGAAGGACGACGAGGGCCCCATCGACGCCATCCTCGACCACCCCTCCACCGGGCACGCCACCGTCGCCGCCCTCCGCGGCGAGGGCGGGCAGCGAGCCCTGCGCATCTCGCACGTCGCCTACCCGGACCATCGGTTCGACACGCCGTCCGGCAAGGTGGAGCTCTACTCCGAGCGAGCCCGCTCCCTGGGGCTTCCCCCCTTGCCCGTGCACGAGGACCTGCCGGCCTCCCGTTACCCGCTCGCCTTCCGGCAGGGCCGCACGCTCACCCAGTTCCATTCCTTCTACGACCACGGCCGGGCGCTGCCCATGCTGGCCAAGGCCGACCCCGAGCCGCTGCTCTGGATCTCACCCGCCGACGCGGCCGTGCGCGGCATCGGCGACGGTGCCCTGGTCCGCCTCCACAACGAAGGCGGGGAGCTCCGTGCCCGGGCGCGCGTCACGTCGAAGATGCAGGAGGGAACGGTCTGGATGCGCGACGGCTGGGAGGGCCTCAATCGGCTCACCTCCGGCCGGGCCTGCATCCCGGACGAGGCGGTGGACTTCTTCTCGTTCTCCGCGGGACAGGCCGCCTTCGATGCGATGGTGGAGGTCACGCCGTCCTGAGCCCTGTCCTTCCGCACCGTTCTCCGCCAGACAGGCCGCCTTCGACACCCGGAAGAACGCCGCTGCAGTGTGACGCCCCCAGTCCTTTCTGCTAGGGCGTGGCCAGGTCTCGTTCACCGGAGGTGCCGTGATGGCTCAGCGAGCCGCGGCGGGCGGGCAAGCTCTCTCCCCCTGGTGGCGGCACGGGACGATCCTGGTGATGGTGTTCGGGTTCGCGGTGCTCACCCTGGTCACCGTCCTCACCTACAGCAACGCGCCGCCCATCCCGGCACGCGTCGTCGACTCCCAGGGGACGCAGCTCTTCACCCGGGCGGACATCGAGGGTGGGCAGGAGGTCTTCCTCCAGCACGCCCTGATGGAGCACGGAACCCTCTGGGGTCACGGCGCCTACCTCGGCCCGGACTACACGGCCGAGTACCTTCACCGCGAGGTCGGGATCGCCCGCGACGCACTCGCCCGGGCCCGGTTCGGCAAGCCGTTCGCCGCTCTCCCCAGCGCCGAGCAGTCCCCCATCGCAGACACGGTGCGGGCCGAGCTCAAGGCCAACCGCTACGACCCGAGCACCGACACGTTGACGTTCTCTACGGGCGAGGCCGCCGCCAGCCGCGCCCTGGAACGCTACTGGGCGGACTACTTCTCGCGGGAGAACACCGCGCCTGGGCTTCCTCCGAGGAGCATCGTGCAGCCCGGGGAGATCCGGCTCCTCAACGCCTACTTCGCCTGGGCGACCTGGGCCACGGTCACCAACCGGCCCGGCGAGACGTACACCTACACCAACAACTGGCCCTACGACCCGGACGCCGGCAATCACCCCTCCACCCAGGCCTACGTCTGGAGCGCCCTCAGCCTGGTCTCGCTGCTCGGCGGCCTGGGGCTGGTCCTCCTCCTCTTCGGGAAGTTTCACTTCCTCGGCTGGGAGGGTGACGATCCGCTGGCCGGTGCGCGCGCCGGTCCTGCCTCGCCCGCGCTCACCGCCAGCCAGCGCGCCACCGGGAAGTACTTCGTCGTGGTGGCGGTGCTCTTCTTCCTGCAGGCGGTGGTCGGCGGGGCCCTGGCTCACTACCGGGTCGAGCCCTTTTCCTTCTACGGCCTGGACTTCATCCTCCGGCTCGCGCCCTACAACCTGCTCCGCACCTACCACCTCCAGCTGGCCATCTTCTGGATCGCCACGGCCTGGGTGGCGGGGGGCCTGTTCCTCGCCCCGCTCGTCGGCGGCGGGGATCCTCCCGGGCAGCGCGCGCTGGTCGACGTCCTCTTCTGGGCGCTGGTGCTGGTGGTGGGCGGGAGCCTGCTCGGTGAGCTCCTGGGGGTGAGCGGCAAGCTGGGTCAGCTCTGGTTCTGGCTCGGGCACCAGGGCTCGGAGTACCTCGACCTCGGCCGCTTCTGGCAGCTGCTGCTCGCCGCGGGCCTGCTCCTGTGGCTGTTCCTCGTCTTCCGGGCGCTCCGTCCGGCGATCCGCAAGGAGGGGACGAACGAGGTGTCCGCCCTCTTCCTCTATGCCGCGGCGGCGATTCCCCTCTTCTATACGCCCGCCCTGTTCTACGGCCCCCACACCAACTTCGCGGTCATCGACAACTGGCGGTTCTGGATCATCCACCTCTGGGTGGAAGGATTCTTCGAGCTCTTCGCCACCGTCCTGGTGGCGATCATCTTCCGGCAGCTCGGCCTGGTCTCCACCCGGACCGCCACCCGGCTGGTCTACCTCGACGCCATGCTCTTCCTCGCCGGAGGGATCATCGGCACCGGGCACCACTGGTACTTCACCGGGCAGAGCACCCTGAACATGGGCCTGGCCGCCTGCTTCTCCGCGCTGGAGGTCGTGCCCCTGACCCTCCTCACGCTCGATGCCTCGGGGTTCATCCGGCTCCGGAGGCGTGCCCTGGCCGACGACGGCAAGGACCTGGCCTCCAAGCACCGCTGGGCGATCTACTTCTTCATCGCCGTCGGGGTGTGGAACTTCATCGGCGCCGGCGTGTTCGGCTTCCTGATCAACACGCCCATCGTCTCCTACTTCGAGGTCGGCACCACCCTCACCACCAACCACGGCCACGCGGCGATGTTCGGCGTGTTCGGCATGCTCGGGCTGGGGGTGCTCGTCTTCTGCCTCCGGTCGCTGCAGAGCGACGCCGCCTGGCGCATCACCGAGCGCTACGTCCGGGTGGGCTACTGGGGGCTGAACGCCGGCCTGAGCTTGATGGTCCTCCTCGACCTCTTTCCGGCCGGCCTGCTCCAGCTCTGGGACGTCATCGCCAACGGCTACTGGCACGCGCGGCGGCTCGACTACTCGATGAGCGGCACCTTCCACGTGCTGGAGTGGATCCGCGTCGCCGGGGACACGGTGTTCCTCGTGCTCGGCGCATTGCCCATCGCCCTGGCCGCGCTGCGCTCCTACTTCCTGCGGGGTGCTCGGGCGGCGGCCTAGCGTCAGCGCCGCTCGGGCCCGAGCGAAGCGCCCACCGGGCGGATGGAGGCCTGCCACCGCCTCTGCCAGAAGGCATAGGCCGGGAGGCCGGTGGCCACCAGCCCGAGGCCGACCAGCGACTCCCCCGGCGCCTGGGCGAGCGTCGTCCCCACCAGCAGGAGGCAGGCGGCCACGAAGGCTGCCGGAACGAAGGGGTAGCCCCAGGCCCGGTACGGCCGCGGCACGTCCGGCCGGGTCCGGCGGAGGACGAACACCGAAGCGCCGGTGGCGGCGTGGAACAGCACGCCGGCGAAGACGACACAGGTGTAGAGCTGCTCGAAGGTTCCGCTGAGCGCCAGCGTGCAGCCCCAGGCGCCCTGGGCGAGGAGCGACGCCGACGGGGTGTGGTAGCGGGGATGGATGCGGGTCAGGCTCCGGAAGAAGAGGCCGTCCTCGGCCATGGGCAGGTAGATGCGGGCGCAGCAGAGGACGTTGGAGGCCAGGCACCCGAAGGTGGCCAGGAGCACGGCCAGCGAGACCACCCGCGCTCCGCCCGCGCCGAAGAGCGAGCCGGCCGCCGCTTCGGCCACCCGGGCCGTCTCACCGATGCGAGCCGGCGGCAGCGCCCGCAGGTAGACCCAGTTGATGACCAGGTAGAGCGCGGCCACGCCGAGCACCCCGGTGACCAGGCCTCGCGGGATGGTCCGCTCCGGCGCGCGCATTTCCCCGGCGGAGAAGGTGAGCACGTACCACCCGTCGAACGTCCAGAGCACGGCCACCATCCCCAGCCCGAGGCCGGCGACCAGGCCGCTCGCCGGAAGCGGGGCGAAGAGGTCTGGCGTGGCCGCTGCCGGAACGACCAGCCCCACCCCGGCCAGCCCGAGGAGCAGCGCCACCTTGAGCCCGGTGGCCACGTTCTGGACCAGCGCCCCGTGCTTCAGGCCGGCGTAGTTCACCGCGGTCAGGACGGCGAGGGCGAGCGCGCCTCCCAGCTGCCCACCGGTCAGGGTCCAGGTCCAGGGACCCAAGGGAGCACGGGCGAGGACGTGCCGGGTGGAGAAGAAGGGGAGGAAGGCGCCCAGGTACTCGCCGAATCCGACGGCGATGGTGGCCAGACCTCCGGTCATGATCACGAAGAAGGACGTCCACCCGAAGAGAAACCCCCACAGCCGCCCGTAGGCCTCCTTGAGGAAGTGGTACTGGCCGCCGGCGCGCGGGTACATCGTGCCCAGCTCGGCGTAGGTCAGCGCCCCGGCGAGGGTGAGGAGACCGCCCGCCGTCCAGAGCACGAGGATCAGCCCGGCATGCGGCATCCGGCGCGCGATGTCGCTGGTGGTCAGGAAGATGCCGCTGCCGAGCATCGCCCCCACGGTGATCAGCGCCCCGTCCCAGGCGCCGAGTCGGCGCAGCAGCCCGGGGCCGCCGGCCACGCCCTCGCCGGCCTGCTCCACGGACGCTCTTGCGTCGGTCACGGCCCGGCATCCTGCCACAGGGCGTTCTCGACGCTTGCGCCCGCCGCCTCGTGGGGTAAGAGAGAGGTGCGCTCCCGAGAAGGAGGTCGGTGCCATGCAGCAGACGGCGAAGCGGCTCGTGCTCACCCTGGTCGTCGCCCTTGCCCTGCCGGCGTTCGCGGCGGCGGACGGCGCGGCGCTCTACGACAAGAAGTGCGGCTCCTGTCACGGAAAGGAGGGCAAGAAAGGGACCGCGATGCCGATCGCGGGTCGCTCCGAGGAGGCCGTCACCGCCACCATCAAGTCCCACACCCCTCCGATGAAGTTCAAGCTGACCGACGAGGAGATCCAGGCCATCGCCAAGTACGTGGCCGGGCTCAAGCTCTAGGCCGCAGGTCGTGCGTCGGTTCCCCTGGGTACGGGACCGGACACCCCGCTCGAGATCCTTGCGCTCGCCGAGGGCGAGTTTGCTACGGTCGCCCTCCTTTCAGGGGGTAGCCATGCGCAAGGGAATGATGAGTCTGGCGGCGGCCGTGCTGGCCGTCGCAGCATCGGGTTGCAGCAGCAGCAACACCTACGTCTGTAGCTTCGCCGCCTCGGACGGCCTCTGTTGGGAGTGGACGACCTCCGATTCGAGCTACCAGTCCGCCATCCAGCAGTCGTGCACCACCGGCGGCGGGACTTTCTCCAACGGCGGCAGCTGCCCGAGCACGAACCGGGTCGGGACCTGCGCCATTCCATTCCCGAGCGCCGGCGTCACCTACCAGTGGTCGCTGTACAACCCGCCCTTCACCGCCACCACTGGGCAGCAGGCCTGCACCGCCGAGGGCGGCACCTGGACCGCGGGATAGCCCGCACGCGGCGCGCCAGCTAGACATCCGCCCGCCGAGCGGGAAACGCTCTTCCATGCCCGGCACCCTGCAGCAGACCATCGAGCTCTTCGACCCCAGCCTCCCGCTCGAGCGGGCGCGCACCATTCCCGCCCGGTGGTACTGGGACCCGGAGGTGGCCGCGGCGGAGCGGACCTGGGTCTTCGGAGAGAGCTGGCAGCTCGCGGCGCGCGCCGATCAGCTCGCGGCGCCCGGGTCGTTCGTGACCGCCGACATCGCCGGCGAGCCGGTGGTCGTGGTCCGTGGCGACGACGGCGTCCTGCGCGCCTTCTTCAACGTCTGCCGGCACCGGGCGGCGTGCGTGGTCACCGAGGCGGAGGGCGTCGCCACCCGGCTGCGGTGCCGCTACCACGGGTGGACCTACGACCTCGCTGGCCGGCTGAAGGGGACGCCGGAATTCGATGGCGTGGCCGACTTTCGCCGGGAGGACCACGGGCTGGTCCCCCTGGCCGTGGACGGCTGGGGTCCGCTGGTCCTGGTCAACGCCGCGAGCGCGCCACGCCCCCTGGCAGAGCTCCTCGCACCGCTCCCGGAGAAGATGGGCCCGCTGGCCGAACTCCACTTCGTCGAGCGGCGGGAGTACCAGCTGGCGTGCAACTGGAAGGTCTTCGTCGACAACTACCTTGACGGCGGCTACCACGTGAACTCGGTCCACCCGGGGCTGGCCGGCGTGCTCGACTACGCGCACTACCACACCGATTGCTACGAGCTGAGCAGCCTCCAGCACAGCCCGCTCCGGCCCGCGGAGGGCGTCT
>Ga0335083_10004833_pt1 | contig 17114 bp, 18 predicted proteins | sample Lox_Sample_42_FD_206716 | JGI IMG/M metagenome (GOLD analysis project Ga0335083, IMG submission 206716) | Soil microbial communities from Loxahatchee National Wildlife Refuge, Florida, United States - Lox_Sample_4.2 | ecosystem: Environmental > Terrestrial > Soil > Wetlands | place: USA... | reverse complement strand
GTGGAACCTCGGCGCGCTGACGTACCGCGACGCGAACGCGAGCGACCTGCTCGACTCGCTGGACCTCGAGGCGGCACCCGCGTTCGCCGAACCGCCGACCCTTCCCGCGCCGGGCAAGGAGGGGCTGTGCGTTCCGGGCAAACCAGGCGGTCCCATCCCGCCGCCCGATGCGATCGTCCCCGCGAGCCAGGCGTCGTCGCTCCGGGTCGGCGCGACCGCCTAGCGTTGCACTCGTGACGGTCGACGTACGCAGCCGGGTCGACGGGCCCCGCCCGGAATTCGATCCGGCGCAGTTCTTCTCGGACGAGCTCCCGGCCGGCATCGACGAGCACACCGCGGCCATCGCGCCGGCCCTGCCGTTCATCCGGCCGCGCCCGGTCGTCATCGAGGTCGACGGCCAGCCATGGTCCCTCACCGCGGACGACGAACGCGTGACGATCGAGCGGGGCGCGCTCTCCGACCCGACCGCGCGAGTCGAGCTCGGGCCCGACCAGCTCGCCGACCTCGCCTACGACCAGCAGACGTTCATGAGCCTCTGGGCGGGTGGCACGCTGCAACAGCAGAAAGGCAACGTCGGGCACCTCCTCGACTGGTGGCTCGTACTGCGCGCCGCGCTCGACGGCACCCCCATCTACACACCGGGGTCCGTGTCGCTCGACGACCGCGACGGCCGGCCGCTCGACCTGGCCCGCACGTTTCACGCCGGCGACGACCGCGACGAGATGCGGCACTTCCTGCACACCGCGGGCTACCTGCACATCGCGGGCCTGTTCACCCAGTCCGAGATGGACGAGATCTCAGCCGACATGGACCGCGCCGCGCCCATCTATTCGGAGGGCGACGGACGCTCCTGGTGGGCCCGGACCGGTGACGGTGACGCACGACTCGTACGGATGCAGGGCTTCGACCGCGAGAGCGACGGGGCGCGCGAGCTGATCGACGACGACCGATTCCTCGATCTCGCGTCGATACCGGGCGCCGGCCACCGGTTCGGCACCAAGCGCGCGAGCAACCGCATCGAGGCGTTGTTCAAGCCGATTGGCGTCACCGAGGGCATCTCCGACATTCCATGGCACAAGGACTGCGGGATCGGACGGCATTCGTACGACTGCTGCGGCCTCACCGTCGGGATATCGGTTACCGGGGCAGACGCCGGGTCGGGACAGCTGTGGGTGATCGCCGGTTCGCACCGCGCGCTCGTGTGGTCGGGGATCCGCCAGCCCGATCTCGACCTGCCCGAAGTCCCGCTCCCGACGGGTACCGGCGACGTCACACTGCATCTGAGCTGCACGATGCACATGGCGCAGCCACCCGTCGAGCGTGAGCGCCGCGTGATGTACAGCGGATTCGGCCTGCCGCCCCGCGCCGCGGCCGACACCGAGGCAGTCGCGGCCGGGCGGGCGCGCCTGAGCGCGGTGCGCGAGGGCGCGCCGCTCACCGTTCTCGATCGTCACTTCAAGAGTTAGGACGTCACCGTGCTCGATCTCGACCCGCTCGACGAATACCCGATCCATCAGGTCGCGCTCCCGATGCGGTACGTCGCGAGCAGCGACCGGAACGTCTACGACCGCTGCATCTATCACGGGGTCGACCACGCAGCCGACGCTTACTTCATCACCGGCATGGGCGTCTACCCGAACCTCGGTGTCATGGATGCGTACGCGACCGTGCGTCGCGGCGACCGCCAATGGGCCATCCGCACGTCGGGTGTCCGCCCCGACGACAAGATGAGCCAGCAGATCGGTCCGTACCGCATCGAGGTCGTCGCGCCGTTCCGGGAGCTCCGCCTCATCTGCGACGCCGACGACCACGGGATCGGCTTCGATCTCGTCTACCGCTCGGAGTACGGCCCCATCGCCGAGCCGCAGCACATTCGCCGCCAGGGCGACCGCATCCTCCTGGACGCGTCGCGGTTCGCGGGCGTCGGCACATGGGAGGGAGAGCTCCGCGTCGACGGTGACACGATCGCGGTGACGCCTGATCGCTACACCGCCACGCGGGACCGCTCGTGGGGCATCCGCCCGGTCGGGGAGGCGGAACCCCCGGGGCGGCCCAACGAATTCACCGGCATGTGGTGGTGCTGGATTCCGTTGCGTTTCGACGACTTCGGGTTGCACGTCATCCTCGAAGAAGACCGAGATGGGTCGCGCAACACGAACTTCGCGGTGCAGGTGTTCCCGGCCGCAGCCGGCCGCGCGCCGGAGCAACTCGGCTGGCCCCTGCCCGAGATCCGCTACGCCTCGGGGACCCGTAACCCGATGTCGGCGTCGATCGAGCTGACTCGCCGCGACGGCAAGAAGTCGACGCTCGAGATCGAGCCGCTCGTGGGCATTCCGCTCAACGTCGGCTGCGGCTACGGCGCCGACCCCGAGTGGACGCACGGGATCTGGAAGGGTGAGAGCTGGGTCGAGGGCTCGACGTACGACTACAACGACCCCGCTGTCACCGGGCGGGCGGCGTTCTCGCTCTGGGACCACGTTGCCCGGGTGACGTTCGAAGGCCACGAGGGCTACGGCATTTTCGAGCACGGTTGCATCGGCGCGCACGCGCCGTCGGGGTTTGCCGACCTCGCCTCCGTCGCCGAGTAGCGGGAGCCGCGGCGCCGCGCGAGTGCCCGGCTCTAGTGAGGGACGAGACCGCCGTCGACGAGCAGAACCTGGCCGGTCATGAAGCTCGACGCGTCGGAAGCGAGGTAGAGCACCGGGCCGACCATCTCGTCGGGACTCGCCGCGCGGCGCATGAAACTCGCATTCGCCATCGATCGCTGCGCCTCGGGGGTGTTCGCCCGAACCATGTCCGTGTCGACCGTGCCCGGCGCGAGCGCGTTGACCCGAATGCCCCGCGGCGCGAAGTCGGCCGCCATCGAACGCGTGAACGACATGAGCGCGGCCTTGGCCGCGGCGTACATCGCGACGTTCGCAGAGAACAAGAACGCGCCCGCGGAGATGACGTTGACGACCGATGCATGGGCGCTGCGTTCGAGATACGGAAGCGCGGCCTGAACGAGGAACACGGGTCCGCGCAGGTTCACGTCGAACGACTTCTGCCACGCCTCCGGCGTGAACGCGCCGAGCGGCTGCGCGAGCGCGTTGGCGGCGTTGTTGACGACGATGTCGACGCCGCCGAAGGCGTCGGCGGCACGGTCGACAAGCGCGACCGCCGCGTCGAGCTCACCCATATGGGCGGGCAATGCCACCGCCTCGCCCCCCGATTCGCGACCGAGCGCGCGGAGATGCGCCTCCGTCTCGCGGCAGGCCTCCGCCTTCCGGCTGCCGACGACCACGCGCGCGCCGCCGCATACGAGGCCCTCCGCGACCGCGCGACCGATGCCGCGCGTCCCCCCGGTGATGATCGCGACGCGTTCCCGCACGTCGAACAGCTTCTCGAGCTCCGCTTGGTCCATCGCGAGAAACTAACGACTCAGCGATGCTCGCGCAGGCTGGGCTCGAACCATGCGTCGGGAAGGTCGAGTGCGAGCCCGGCGCTGTGCCCGCCGTCGAGCACGAGCTCCGTTCCGGTGCAGGACCGCGACTCGTCCGACGCGAGATAGCAAACGGCCTCCGCGACCGCATCCAGGTCGGGCGGAGCGACACCGGTCGGCCGCATCGGACCCGAGTCGGTGCCGACGATCTCAGGATGCATCTCGGGGTTGCCGACCATCGGGCACACGATGTTGGCTCGTACACCGCGCTTGCGGTTCTCCAGCGCGACGACTTTCGTCAAGCCGCGCAGCGCGAATTTCGACGCGGTGTACGCGCCGGTCAGCGACGCGCCCTGCATCGAATCGATCGACCCCACGTTGACGATCGCGCCCGATCCGGATGCCCGCAGCCGCGGGAGGCATGTCCGCATGCCGAGGAACGGCCCGAGCACGTTCACTCGCATCAGCCGTTCGAACTCGTCCGTCGCGGTCGCGTCCACCGTCGCCAGGTGCAGCACCGCGGCGTTGTTGACGAGCACATCCAGCGCGCCCTCGATCGCGCCGACGTCGTCGACGAGCGCCTCCCAACCGGCCTCGTCGGTTACGTCGAGATGGGTGTATCGGGCGGCCGGACCGAGAGCGGCCGCGCCGGCCTGGCCGCGGTCGTCGAGCACGTCGACGAGCACGACCCGTGCCCCCTCCTCGACAAAGCGCCGGGCGACGGCGGCTCCGGTTCCCCGCGCCGCGCCCGTCACGACTGCGCACTTGCCCTCCAAACGGTGCATTCCCGCAGTCTGCAGCACAGGTCGGCCCGGCGCGGCGCCGGCGGTCTCAGGTCGAGGGAGGCCCGGTGCCGATACAGCGAAGATGGAGCTGTATCCGACCCCTCAGAGCTGGCGCATGGCCCTGGTAACAGCCTTCGGAGCGCTCGCAATCGTGATCGCGGCCGTCGTCGTCGCGGCCGTCTACGACGGATCCGGGCTCGTCATCGCGGCCACGGTCGTCGTCGCGCTCGCCGCCACGGCGACGCTCGCCCCTGCGATCGGAACGCTGTCCGCATCGGTCGACGCTGACCGGTCGGGTGTCACGGCCCGCCGGTTCGGACGGACGGCGAGCTACGGGTGGGACGAGATCACCGAGATTCAGGTCGTCGAGCGCGGCGCGGCGGTACCCGACGGAACGGAGTATCACTGGGTCCTCCCGAGCCGCTCCGGTCACGTCGTCGCGGTGCCGTGTCTCATGCTCTCGGGCGGCGCCCGGCGCGAGCTGCCGGCCCTCGCGGCGCCGGCTGCGGGCGAGCGCCGCGGCGCGGCCGACGAATACGCGCAGCTCCTGGAACGTCTGCGCGAGGTCTACACGCGGTTGCCCGAGACGGGGGCGGCTCAGCCCGACCCGTCGAGGAACGCCTCGATCCGCGAGCAGACGAACGCGATGTCGTCGTCGCTGAGCGCGTGACTCATCGGGATCAGCATCCCGCGCTCCATCACCGCGTCCGCGTTCGGTAGGCCCGCGTCGGGCTGACGGAAGCGCACATCACGCATCATTGGCTGGCGCGCCACGTTCCCGCTCCACACGGTGCGTGTCTCGATGCCCTCGTGTTCGAGGAACGCTTGCAAGTCGCCGCGCGTGAAGCCGGCATCCTTCCGGAGCAGGAACACGTACGAGAGCCACGCCGTCACGAGCCCGTCCGTCTGGCGCGGGAGGACGAAACGGTCGGGAAACCGGCCGAGGAACTCCGAATAGAGCTCGAAGCTCCGCTGCCGGCGCGCATAGTTCTGGGGCAGCTTCTTCAGCTGTTGCAGGCCGAACGCGGCTCCGAGCTCCGACGGCTCGAAGTTCCACCCGAGGTCGTCGAAGATGAAGAGATTGTCGTAACGGATCCCGTCGAGATCCTCCCAGAAGTTTCGATTGCCCTTGCGCGAACCGAACAGCTGCGGCTCCGATCGCCGGCCCCAGCGCCGCAGCGAGAGGCACCGGTCGACGAGCGCGTCGTCGTCGAGCATCACCATCCCGCCGTTGCCGGCGCACGTGATGATGTGCGAGAGCGCGAAGCTCGTCACCGAGATGTGCGATCGCATTCCGGTCGGCGTTCCTCGTAGCCGCGCGCCCAGCGCGTCGCACGAGTCCTCGACGACGAGCAACCCGCGCCGGTCGGCCACAGCACGGAGGCGATCCCAGTCGGGTGCGTTCCCGGCGAGGTTCGGTATCAGGATCGCGCGCGTCTCGGGCCCGATCATGGCTTCGACGGCATCGACGTCGACGTTGAAGGTGTCCGGCTCGACGTCGACGAACGCGGGCACGAGCCCGCCGCGGATCAAGGGCGCCAGATCAGTGGAAAATGTGAGTGGAGACGTGATGACCTCCGACCCCGGCGGGAGATCGAGCAGCTCGACCGCGAGATACAACGCCGACGAACCCGAGTTACACATCACGCCGCGGGCCTTGCCGAAGCGCGCGGCAATCTCGCGTTCCATCTCGGCGACGTTCTTGCCGAGCCGCAGTGTGCCCCGCCCGCGGTCGAGTACGGCGAGCACGGCGTCGATCTCGTCCTGGTCGTACACCGCCGTCGCGTAGAGCACGCGTCTGTCCACTCTGGCCTCCCCGGATGCGGCAGGAGACCCCGTCTACCAGACGCGCGCCAGTAACAGGGCCGACGCGAGTGCGACCATCGCCGCGGAGAGACAGCGGAGGGCCCGCTCCATCGGCGCGAGGAATTCTCGTTCTCCGAACACGAGCACGGCCCCGTCGGTCGTGGTGACCGAACCCTCCACGGCAAGCGTGCGCCGGCGCACGAACCGTGCGGGCGTGCTCAGCGACCGTTGCGCGAGCGAGAACGCGAAGGCCGCGAGCGCGGCGGCGACGGCGGTGGTATCGATGCGCTCCGCCTGCACGTAGTAGGCGGTCAATACCGGGAACGCGCCCCACGCAACCGCGAAGCCGATGTCGGAGTGCAGCTTCCCGCTGAAGAGCTCGAGATTGTACGCGAGCACCAGTACGGGCCCTACCGCCATGAAGACGAGGAGCCCCTCTCCGACGCGTCCGAGCCCCGCGGCACCCAGCGCCAGCGCGCCCGCGAGCGAGACAGCCGCCGCCGCGACGAGCGTAACGCTCCCGACGCTGGTCCGGAGCGGGCGGCCGTGCAGCTCGTCGAGCGCGTGCGCGGCCACGCCGACGGCAAGGAAGAAGGCCGCCAGTGTCGCGAGCAGCCGCGTACCGTCGGTCGTGGGCGCGAGCGTCGCACCGATCACGACATACGACAGGTGCCACGCCGTGTACGGCGGGTGGAGAATCGTCCACCAGTCGCGCCAACCGCCCGGTCGCGCCGCGTAGAAGGCAGGGCGCGCCGTCGTCATCGGCTCGGCTTCGACGCCCACATGACCAGGCCGCCCCCGAGACTCATCGAACGGACGTGCACGTCCGAGAGCCCGCTCTCCCGCCACGCCTGGATCGTCCAACCGACGGGGTATCGCCGGTAGTGCGCGGAGATGTTCGGGCCGAGGAACCGCCCGACGCCGAACCAGGCGCGACCGCCGAGCAGGTAACCGCCGACCGGCAGTACGAGCCGCGTGTATCCCCACCACCAAGCGCGCCAGAAGCGGTTCTGCGGCACCGCGAACTCGAGGCTCGCAATCGTGCCGCCCGGTTTCAGGACACGGACGAGCTCCCGCAGCGTCGCGGCGGGATCGGAGACGTAACGCAACAGGTACGTGAACGTGAGCGCGTCGAATGTCCCGTCGGGAAACGGGAGACGCTCGGCCTCCCCCTGCACGAGCCGAACGCGATCCGCGGCGCCGTTCCGCGCGACTCGGTCGCGTCCCCGCTCGAGCATCGCGTGGGTGAGATCGATGCCGGTTACGCCGGCTCGGGTTCGATGCACCAGCTCCAACGCGACGCCGGCCGTCCCGGTCGCGACATCGAGGATCGTCGTCGGTGCCGGCCGTTCGACGTGGCCGATCATCTCCTCGCGCCAGCGGCGGTTCTGGCCAAAGGACAACACTTCGGCGAGCGCGTCGTACCGAGGAGGCAGGTCGCCGAAAAGATCCTGCGCGAACGTGTTCGGATCGCGAGCGGTTGCTTCCAACGCCCCCTCCTCGCCGGCCTCCATGAAACCAGCATTTCCCGAGCCGCGAAACCGGTCGGCGAAACGGCGCGCCCCGTGCCGGTCATCCGGGTTACGGGCGCCGCGGCCGGTGATTCAGGAGCCCGAGCCCGCGCACACGACGTCGGCATCGAAGCCGTCGTGGCCCAGGTACTGCGTCATCCGGACGGCGCCGCCGGTGAAGGCGGACTCCGAGCATCCCGCGAGAGCGTCGCTTTGCGAATCGTAACCGGCCAGCCATTGTGGGACCTCGGAGAAGGTGCTCCCGGTCACGCGCGCTCCCCCGGTGATGACGTTCCACTGGAACGCGGTCGAGTAGACGCCCACCGAGTGCACTCCTGCAGTCCGCAGTGCGTCGATCTCACCCGCGATCGTCGCGACATCTCGTCGCGCGGTCGTGGCGCTCGGCGTGTCGTCGACGGTCTGCCAGCTGTTCATCGTCTCGACGTCGAGCCACCAGTCGACGTTCGCCGCCCGCCGGCGCGCGTTGCTCCGGTCGACGTGGTGCAGTCGCTGCGCGGCATCGGTCGCCGCCGAGTACGACGCCCACGCCGCGTTCCACCCGTAGTCGTAGGAACATGCGAGCGAGTTCGCGTCCGTAGCCGGACACGTCTTCGGTTCCGTCTGGCCGACGGGCCAGTTCCGCGCACGAACCGGACCGGGGTTCCCCGTGTTCGCGTAGAACGCGGGTGGACGGGCCAGGCGCTTCGCCCAGCGCAGTTCCGCCACGAGACACGGGTTCTTTGTGAACGCCCGGCCGTCGTTGGTTCCGAGGACCCCGAACATCGCGACGGACTCGTCGGGAAGCGATCCCCCGCACTGCGGGAAGCTGACGTCGCGACCGGTCTCGGCGCCGTCCCAAGCCACGAGACGGTCAGCGGCACTTTGCTCTTGCGCACTCGGGTTCGGCGGCGACGCGCCGGCGCGGGCCGGATTCGGCACGACCATCGCGACCGCGGCGGTTACCGCGGCCGCGAGACGAATCATCACGGAGGGTTGGACGGGGAGCACTCAGGACCACCTCGCTCGACTTGGTCGTATCGCCCGGCCGTCACCGCTTCTGAGGGTAAGCACGAACCACACCAGTCACGCAAGAAAACGCACGTCACACCAGACACAAGATCCGTGCATGCGACAGGCACCGAGACGCGGACGCGCGGAGACGCGGAGACGCGAAATCCGAAGAGACCCCGGGAGACCGCGTCAGTTGGCGGAGCGAGGATTGCGCCGATCCCTACGGTCGACGCGATCGTCATCGACCGAAGAAACCCGAGGGATCCAACGAGGTCGTCTCCAACTCGACCGCGTGCTTCGTTGCGAAGACCTCGCCGTACTCTCGGAGCAGGGCGACACGCCGCGGATCGGCGAGGTACGCGTCGAAAGCCTCGCGACCCGGGAACCACAGCAGGTGGACCTCCAGGGGAAGCACGTGGTCCTGTCCCTCGACGCGCCGGCCCCGGAAGGCGACCCGGGCCCCGTGGTCGGTGAGCAGGGCCAGCACCGCGTCCTCGTACTCCGAGGCGCGTTCGGCTTGCGCCGGCTCGGCGTAGCCGACGAAGCCGAGCAGGAAGGAGTGATCGCCGTCGGCCACAGCCGCTTTCTACCCGCTCCGCCTGCCCCGAGTGCTCAGGGGATGCGCTGCATCCAGTACAACGCGGCGCCGGCCGTGAGGATCGCGAGCACGAGTGCCAGCCCCACGAACCACTCCGTCCGATCGACCGGAACGGAATCGAAGCCGACCACCCGCCGGATCTGGTCGTAGACCGCGTTGAGCTCCTTGGCGGTCGTGGCCGTGAACGACTTGCCGCCGCTACCGGACGCGATCGCCGCCATGGTCTGCGGGTCGGCCGGGACCGGGACGGTCTCACCCTGGATCGTGACCGTGCCCGTCGGCGTCCCGAACGCGATCGTGTCGATCGGAACCTTCGCCGCCTTCGCGGCCGCGGTCGCGTCCTGCACCGCCTGCTGCGGATCACCACCGTTGACGCCGATCGTCGGCGATCCATCGCTCATGAGCACGATCGCCCCGGGCGCCTTCTGGCCGTTGCTTCCGGCCGGCAGCGCCGCGATCGTGCTGAGCGACGTGTCGATCGCGGTTCCCGTCGCGGTCCCGCCGCCGATCGTCAGTGCGTTCACGCCCGCGAGCGCCTGTGCATGATCCGTGGTCGGCGCGACCATCAGCTGCGCGGTGCTGTTGAACGAGACCAATCCGATCTTCAGTCCGGACGGCAGCCCGTCGATGAAGCGGCGCGCCGCGGTCTGCGCGGCGACCAGCCGGCTCGGGTTCACGTCGGTCGCGGCCATCGAGCCGGACGTGTCGATGGTCAAGATGACCGTTCCGCGCTGACGCGGGACCTTGCGCGTACTGGTCGGCTTGGCAAAGCCGACGACGAGCGCCGACAGCGCCGCGAGCATCAGTACCGCCGACACGTGACGCTGCCAGCCCGGCCGGCGCGGCGCCACCGACGCGAGCAGATCGACGCTCGTGAACCGAACCGCGTACTTACGCCGCGATCGCTGGGCGACGACGTAGGCGATCAACAACAACAGCGGCGCGATCAGGATCGACAGCCGCCACGGATCCGCGAAGCTCACGACATACTCCTCAACCGCGTCGCGCCGGCGCGGAGCCGTTGCGACCGCGAGATGTGCCGGCGCAGACTCCTGCGCTCGGCGACGAACCGGACGATCTCGATCAACCAGTCGGACGACGTGGTCAGCACGAGGTGTTCACTGCCTGCTTCCCGGATACGGCGAGCGATCATCTCGTGACGGGTCCGCGCCGCGTCTGCATAGCGTTCGCGCAGCTTCGCCGAGTTCGATTGCACGTGGATGTCGCGTCCCGACTCGGTGTCGACGAGTGTGAGCATCCCGGCCGCCGGAAGCTCCAGCTCGCGCGGATCGACGATCTGCACACACAGGACCTGGTGCGCCAGCGCGAGGCGCGCAACCGCGTACCACCACTCCGTCTGATCGAGGAAGTCGGAGATGATGACAACCTGCCCGCGGCGGGGCCGGGCGCGTTCCAGCGAGCGCAAGGTGCCGTCGAGGTCGGCGCGGTCACCCGACGCGGTCGTCCGGCGCGGAATGTCGTAGAGCCGCGAGAGCTGTGCCAGGAGTTGCGCGCGGGTGGAGGTCGCCTCGAACCGCACGACGTCGTCGCCACCTGCGACAAGGAGCCCGAAGCGATTCCCGTGGCGCGCGGTGAGGAAGCCGAAGGCCGCCGCGGCCGCGAAGGCGACCTCCGACTTCTCCCTTCCCCCCGTCCCGAAGCTCATGCTGGCCGAACGGTCGACGACCGTCCACGTCTGCAGTTCGCGGTCGGCCTCGGTGGTACGGATCTGCGGTGAGACGGAGCGCGCGGTGAGGTTCCAGTCGATCCACCGCGAGTCGTCGCCCGCCTCGTACGCGCGTGCGCCCGACACCTCGGAGCCGGGGCCGCTCTGGCGCCCGAGGAACTCGCCGCGCAGCAACCCGTCGAGCCGCCGCGTGACGAGCAGCTCGAGCCGCCGCAGCTCCGCCGCCTTGGACGCGATCGGCGCGACGCCCTCGGGCCGGGGGCCCGTCTCGTCGCTCACGCGGTCTCCTGGAGACCGCTCTCCTGCCTCGGGCTCACCTGAGGCATCGGCATCGTCGACACGACCTTCGCGATCACGTCGTCGGTCGTCACACCTTCGGCGAGCGCGTCGTAGGTCAGGATCAAGCGGTGCCGGAGCACCTCCGGCGCGACATCGGCCACGTCCTGGGGGACGAGGAATCGCCGGCCGCGCAAGAGAGCCAGGGCGCGGCCGGATGCGAGCAGACCGAGCGTGGCTCTCGGGCTCGCGCCGAGACCGATGTGCGGAGCGACCTCGGGCACCCGCCAGCCGACGGGGTCACGGGTCGCCATCACGAGGCGCACGGCGTAGTCCTGCACCGCGTGGTGCACGAAGATCTCGTCGACCGCGCCCTGGAGGGCGATCAACTCGTCGATCGTGAGCATCTGGTTCGCCTCGGGCGGCTTCACACCCATCCGGCGGGCGATCTCCAACTCCTCGATGTACGACGGCTGATTCACGACGATCTGCATGAGGAAGCGGTCGCGCTGGGCCTCGGGGAGCGCGTACACCCCTTCGGACTCGATCGGGTTCTGCGTCGCCAGCACGAGGAACGGGTTCGGCGTCATGCGGGTCTGCCCGCCGATCGATACGTGCCGCTCCGCCATGACCTCGAGCAGCGCGGACTGCACCTTCGCGGGCGCGCGGTTGATCTCGTCCGCGAGCACCAGGTTCGCGAACACCGGTCCCCACTCGATGTCGAAGTCCTCGCGCGAGGGCCGCCACACACGCGTCCCGACGATGTCGGCGGGAACGAGGTCGGGCGTGAACTGGAGCCGCGTGAAGGATCCGCCGACGACGCGCGCCAGTGTCGATACCGTCAGTGTCTTCGCGAGGCCGGGGACACCTTCGATCAGGCAGTGGCCGCGCGCGAGCAGGCAGATCATCGCCCGCTCCACCATGCGGTCTTGACCGACGATCACCCGTTTGACCTCGAAGAGCGTCTCCTCGAGCCGTTCGGCGTTGCGCTTGTTGTCGTCGGTCGGCAGTGACGGGTCCGAGGGCGGGGCGGAATCGGTGCCGCTCATCAGGCAGGGCTCCTTGGGGAGGCGGAACGAAGCGTCGCACGAACGCTGCACCCATGATGCCCGGTGAACCTGAGAACCACATGCGGACCCGCGGCGAACCGTCTGAGGACTTGCCGTGAAAGGGCGCGGGCCGGCGTCGGTTCCCGGTGGCTCGGCGCGCACGGTGACCGAACTTCGCGACGTACCCCCGATATCGTCCGCCCGCGTGCGGATGCGTCGCGCGGCGATACCACTCATCGCGCTGGTCGTGGCGACCGCAGGATGTGCGGGGAGCTCGAAACGCGTCGCGCCGCGCGCGGTCGGCGTCCGCCCGAACATCGTCTTCTTGCTGACCGACGACCTCGACGTGCCCGAGGTCGCATACATGCCTCACGTGCGGCAGCTCCTCGCGGACGAGGGGGTGACCTTCCGCCGCTTCTACGTCAGCGTCTCTTTGTGCTGCCCGTCGCGGGCGTCGATCTTGCGAGGCCAGTACTCGCACAACACCGGAGTCGAGTCGAACGGCGGCGGGAACGGCGGCTTCGAGACGGCATATCAGCTCGGGATCGAGAAATCCACGGTCGGAACGTGGCTGCACTCCGCCGGATACCGCACGGCCTACATCGGCAAGTACCTCAACCAGTACCCGGACACCGCGCCCGAAACGTACGTGCCGCCCGGATGGGATGTGTTCGACAGCGCGGCGGCGGGCCTTCCCTACACGGAGTTCAACTACACGCTCAACGAGAACGGACACCTCGTCCACTACGCCGACAAGGCGCCCGACTACGGGACCACCGTGTACGTCAACGCCGCGGAGCGCTTCATCCGGACGTCGGCGGACCGGCCGTTCTTCCTCTATCTGAACGTGTACGCGCCCCACCAGCCGGCCACCCCTGCGCCGGCGGACCACCACAAGTTCGCCAACGCGCACGCCCCGCGCACGCCCGCCTTCGACCCGGTGAGCATGGCGGGCAAGCCGCCCTGGCTCCTCGTGCGCAAGCGCTTCCGCCCACGCGGGCTCGCGGCGATCGACGGCCTGTACCGGCTCCGGCTCGAGTCACTGCAGGCGGTCGACCGCGGTGTCGTCAGCCTGATCGACACACTGAAGGCCACGCACGAGCTCGACGACACCTACTTCGTGTTCAGCTCCGACAACGGATTCCATCTCGGCCAGTACCGGCTGCCGGCCGGCAAGGAGACCGCCTACGAGACGGACATCCACGTTCCGCTGATCGTGCGGGGTCCGAACGTTCCCCGTCACCGTGTCAGCGATTTCCTCGTGGGCAACATCGATCTCGCGCCGACCTTCGCGCAGCTCGCGGGCGCGAAGGTGCCGAGCTTCGTCGACGGTCGCTCCTTCGTGCCGCTGCTCCGCCATCCCGGGGTCGATGCGCATCCTCGGAATTCGTATCTCGTCGAACACTGGAAGTCGGAGCGCACGGAGACCTTCGGAGAGGGCCCGGACGAGCCTCCCGACCTCGATGCGCGCACCCAACGGAAGCTCGAACACATCGGAGACGAAAAAGGAGTACCGCCGCCCGGCGATGACTACATCCCGGAATTCCACGGCGTGCGCACGGAGAAGTATCTGTACGTCGAGTGGGCCGGGGGGTTCCGCGAGCTGTACAACACCGATGCCGACCCGTACGAGCTCGACAACATCGCCTATGAGCCGCGCGAGTCGCGCCTCGTCGCGGAGCTGCACACGCTCGTCGCCGGGCTGAAGACCTGTTACGGCGCGCAGTGCCGCCGTTTGGAGAACGAACCGATTCGGGCTTGATCAGCCGGCGAACGGCTCGAGCCCGAGGCGGCTGCGCACCTCGGGCCGGCGCAGCGGCGGCAGGGTCGCCGGTGGCTGACGGCGGGCCGGCAATCCGGCGAGCAGCTCCTCGGTGATGGCGGCGATCTCGAGCGACGCAGCCTCCATCGCGCCCGCGACATCGATGCGCGGCCGCGCGATGCCCGTCACCTTCCGCACGTATTGACGAGCCGCGGCTTCGATCTCCTCGCGCGTCGCCGGGGGTTGCAGACCGCGTAGTTCGGTGATGTTTCTGCACATGCCGCGAGCGTACGACCTCCGCGTCGAGGGGGGTCAGGCGGTCGCCCCCAGCGGACCGGAGTCGGGCGGCAGGTGCTCGGCCATCCAATCGATTGCGACGCGTTCGGTCACGAACTGGCGGGGTGGTTGGTCCGCCCGCCGCCACTCCCAAACGCTCTGTCCGCTCGACGTGACGTGGTGCACGAGCACGAATCCGAGCTCACTTGCCCGCTCGAGAATTCTTGCGGCCGAGTCCGTGGCCTGCGATGGGGTTTCCCTCGTCTCCATGATCGGCGAGTACCCCGCGGCACGGGAAGGGAAACTCTTCGACCGGTGAGTCCGGCGACGCGGTGGGCCGAGTCCGTGCCGGGCCTACGAGCACCGGTAGCGATCGATTCCCGGTGTGGTCAGTACTACGTGATCGTCGGTGATCGCCAGGCCCTCGTACCCGACGCGCGTCTGCAGCCAACGCAGGCCCGCGTCGGGGCCGAGGACCATCGAGGCGGTCGCGTACGCGTCGGCGACGGCAAGATCCGGTCCGACGACGGTGACCGACGCCAGCCCGGAAACGGGTCGACCGGTACGCGGATCGAAGACGTGCTCGCCCCGCTCGTACGCGCCGGAGGTCGCCACCGCCCGGCCGGAAACCTCGAGCACAGCCGCCACGCGGTCGCGATCCCAGGGGTGCTGTACGCCGACGCGCCAGCCGGGCGCGGAGGCATCGGGTCGTCCGAACGCGACCAGGTCGCCGCCCGCGGTGATGAAGAAATTCTCTGCACCCCACTCGCGCAACAGGATTGCGGCCTGTCCGACCGCCCAGCCCTTCACGAGCCCCGAGGGATCGAGCGGTGCGAATCCGAGGCGACGCGGAACATCAGGATGCGCCCCGACGGCGACGTCGAACGCTCCGTGCGATTCGAGCCTCATGTCCTCGCAGAGTTGTAGTACGTGCCCCACCTCCGGGCTTGCGTCCTCGACGGCGAGCGTTCCCGCCACGATGCGCATGATCTCGGTGTCCGGCCGCCATGTGCTGAAGAGCTCGTCGACGCGCCGGAACCACGCATAGCAAGCGTCGACCGCACGCTCGTCGATCGCGTCGCGTACGTCTACGGTGATGACGGTCCCCCACTCCTCCCGGGCGCGCCGCACTCCGGTCGTGGTGCTCTCGTCGCAGTTAGCCATGACTCTTGTCGAGCGCGCTCTGGAGCGACTGCGCGTAGCTCTGGCTCGTGTAGGTCGCGCCCGAGACGAGGTCGATCTGCGAGCTCTGCGCTTGCAACGCCTCCTGGCGCAGGATCGGCGCGACCGCCTGGCTGATCTCGACGGAGCGCTGGTGACTGTCGGGCAGCTGGAGCGCCTGGACGTCGGTGATCTTGCTACCCTGCAGCGTGACGCTCACCTGAACGGTGCCGTACTGATTGTCGTAGGGATCCCCGGTGATCGTCGTGGTCGCCGGGGTCGTGGTCGGAGTGCTGGAAGGACTGCCCGAAGGCGCCGTCGCCGGGGTGGTCGCCGGGGTGGTCGCCGGGGTCGTGGTCGCCGGGGTGCTGGCCGCCGGGGTCGTGGAGGTCCGAGGCGTGGCCACCTTGAGCGAATGCGTGGTGGGCAGGCCCGGCGACGAGCGGAACGACGCGATCGCGCCGAGCCCGACGGCGGTGATGATCAGGGCAGGAGTGGCACGCCGCATCGCCCGGCGCTCCTACAGCTCGAACCGCTCGAAATGCACGCGGGCGCGCGGGACGCCCAGCCGCGCGAGACGGCTTCGCATCGCGGTGATCAACGCCGGCGGACCGCAGACGAAACACTCCCGCGTTGCGATGTCGGGTACGCCCTGCTGCAACGCCGGGATCGAGAGGTAGTCGGTCTGATCATCACCAATCTCGTTTCCGGCAATGATGTGGATGCGCACGTTCGGCAGGTCGGCGAACATCCGAAGCTCTGAGCCGAACACCGCGTCCTCTGGCTTGGCGATCCGGTACAGGAGCACGACGTCGTCTGGCGGGGCGAAGGCGTCGAGAAGTGCGCGCAGGGGCGTGATTCCGATTCCGCCGGCGACGAGGAGGATGCGCCTGCTCGCGCGACGCGCGGCGGTGAAGGTTCCGTAAGGGCCTTCCACGATCACGCGCGTGCCCGGCCGGATGGACTGCATCCGGCGCGTATCGTCGCCCAGATCCTTCACCGTTATCCGCAACGAGTTCTTCCGAGGCGCGGCCGACAACGAGAACGGGTGTGCCTTCCACCAGCCGTCCCTGGTGAGGAAACGCCAGAGGAAGAACTGACCGGGCTCGGCGCCGAGCGCCATGACCCGGCGTCCGGTGAGCGTTATCGACACCACTCCCGGCGCCTCTTGGTGCACCGACCGGACTCGCAGGCCGTGCCGCGCGTTCGCGACTGCGGGAACAAGTACACGCCACAAGAGGATCGCGCCGAAGACGAGAACGTACAGCCCGACCCACCAGACCCGTGCGGCGCGATCGCCGTCGAGGTCACTGCCGACCGCGAGTTGGTGGGCGAACGACAGCACGACCGCGAGATACGCGCCGAGATGGATGAAGTACCACGTCTCGCGCCGCATCCGGCGACGCGCCGCGCGCATCGAAACCACCGCGACGAGGACCAGAAGGAGGAACCCGATCCAGGCGATGAGGACGTCGGGATAGTGCGAGATGAAGTCGCGCGATTGTGCCCACAGCGAGACACGATCGCCGCGTGCATATCCGATCGTGGTGAATACCACGTGGCCTGTGATCAGCCACACGGTCGCGAAGCCGAGCCATCGATGCCACACCGCCAGGCGGTCGAGGCCGATACCGCGCTCGAGCCAGGCGATACGCGACATCAAGAGGATCTGCACGAGCATCGCGTACGTTCCGATGAGCGCGGTGACCTGCCCGATCGCGGTCGGGAGCGAGCCTCGACCGGAGATGGCGCCGATCCCGCCATGGCGGAG
>Ga0335083_10004832_pt1 | contig 17116 bp, 18 predicted proteins | sample Lox_Sample_42_FD_206716 | JGI IMG/M metagenome (GOLD analysis project Ga0335083, IMG submission 206716) | Soil microbial communities from Loxahatchee National Wildlife Refuge, Florida, United States - Lox_Sample_4.2 | ecosystem: Environmental > Terrestrial > Soil > Wetlands | place: USA... | reverse complement strand
AAGCCGGAAATCTACTGGAACATGCTGCAGACCGCCGAGAACGTGGCCAAGCGCTACAACATCTCGAAGGAGCGCCAGGACGAGTACGGCGTGCGCAGCCAGCAACGCGCCGCCGCCGCCCAGGAAGCCGGCAAGTTCAAGGACGAGATCGTGCCGATCACGGTGCTCGCCGGCGTGGCCGACAAGGCCACCGGCCAACTGGTGACGAAGGAAGTCACCGTGTCGGCCGACGAAGGCATCCGTGGCGACACCACGCTGGAAGCCGTGGCCAAGATCCGCACCGCCGTCCCCGGCGGCGTGGTCACCGCCGGCAATGCCTCGCAGTTCTCCGACGGCGCCTCGGCTGCCGTGGTGATGAACGCTCGCGTGGCGGCCGCCAAGGGCCTGCAGCCGCTGGGCGTGTTCCGCGGCTTTGCCGTGGCCGGTTGCGAGCCGGATGAAATGGGCATTGGCCCGGTGTTCGCGGTGCCCAAGCTGCTGAAGAAGGCCGGCCTGAAGGTCGACGACATCGGCCTGTGGGAGCTGAACGAAGCCTTCGCCGTGCAGGTGCTGTACTGCGCCGACAAGCTGGGCATCCCGATGGACCGCCTGAACGTGAACGGTGGCGCCATCGCCGTGGGCCATCCGTACGGCGTGTCGGGCGCCCGCCTGGTCGGCCATGCGCTGATCGAAGGCAAGCGCCGTGGCGTGAAGTATGTCGTCGTGACGATGTGCATCGGCGGCGGGCAGGGCGCGGCGGGGCTGTTCGAAGTCCTGTAAGAAGGCATATCGTCGTCCCCGCGAAAGCGGGGACCCAGCGACTTTTCAAGGGGCAAAAGACACTGGGCCCCCGCTTTCGCGGGGGCGACGGTGGACCCCTGTTCTCCGGAATCGTCATGTCCCTGATCCTCCCCCGCCGCGACCTGAACTTCGTGCTCTACGAATGGCTCAAGGTCGAAGGCCTGACCCGCATTCCCCGTTATTCCGATCACTCCCGCGAGACCTTCGACGCGGCGCTCGACACGTGCGAGAAGATCGCCACCGACCTGTTCGCCCCGCACAACAAGAAGAACGACGCGGAAGAACCGCATTTCGACGGCGAGACGGTCCACATCATCCCCGAAGTCAAGACCGCGCTGAACGCGTTCTGCGAGGCCGGCCTGATGGCTGCGGGGCAGGACTACGAACTGGGCGGCATGCAGCTGCCCGTGGTGGTCGAGAAGGCCGGCTTCGCCTACTTCAAGGGCGCGAACGTCGGCACGAGTTCGTACCCGTTCCTGACCATCGGCAACGCCAACCTGCTGCTCCATCACGGCACGCCGAAGCAGATCGACACCTTCGTCAAGCCGGAAATGGAAGGCCGCTTCTTCGGCACGATGTGCCTGTCGGAGCCGCAGGCCGGGTCGTCGCTGTCGGACGTCACCACACGCGCCGAATACGAGGGCGAGTCGCCGCTCGGCCAGCAGTACCGCCTGCGCGGCAACAAGATGTGGATCTCGGCTGGCGAGCATGAGCTGTCGGACAACATCGTTCACCTCGTGCTGGCCAAGATCCCCGGTCCGGACGGCAAGCTCGTGCCGGGCGTGAAGGGCATCTCGCTGTTCATCGTGCCGAAGTACCTCGTCAACGAAGATGGCTCGCTGGGCGAGCACAACGACGTGGTCCTCGCCGGCCTGAACCACAAGATGGGATACCGCGGCACCACCAACTGCCTGCTGAACTTCGGCGAAGGCGTGAAGTACCGCCCGAATGGCAAGGCCGGCGCGATCGGCTACCTGGTCGGCGAGCCCGGCAAGGGCCTGGCCTGCATGTTCCACATGATGAACGAGGCCCGCATCGGCGTCGGCCTCGGCGCGGTGATGCTCGGCTATACCGGCTACCTGCACGCGCTGGACTATGCCCGCAACCGTCCGCAGGGCCGCCCGGTCGGCCCGTCCGGCAAGGATCCGGCGAGCCCGCAGGTCAGGCTGGTCGAGCATGCCGACGTGCGCCGCATGCTGCTGGCGCAGAAGAGCTACGTCGAGGGCGGCTTCGCGCTGAACCTCTACTGCGCGAAGCTGGTCGACGAGGAACGCGCGACCGACGACCCCGCCGCGCGCGAGCGCCTGACGCTGTTGCTCGACATTCTGACGCCCATCGCAAAGAGCTGGCCGTCGCAATGGTGCCTCGAAGCCAACAGCCTCGCGATCCAGGTGCATGGCGGCTACGGCTACACCCGCGAATACAACGTCGAGCAGTTCTACCGCGACAACCGCCTGAACCCGATCCACGAAGGCACCCATGGCATCCAGGGCCTGGACCTGCTGGGCCGCAAGGTCGTGATGAAGGACGGCGCCGCGTTCCGCCTGCTGGGCGAGCGCGTGGCGCAGACCTGCGAGCGGGCCTCGGCGGCCCCGGCGCTGGCCGGCTACGCGAAGTCGCTCGGCAAGGCCACGGCGCGCCTCGCGGAAGTCACGCAGCAATTGTGGGCCGCGGGCGATCCGCAACTGACGCTCGCCAACGCCAGCGTCTACCTCGAAGCCTTCGGTCACGTCACCGTGGCGTGGATCTGGCTGGAGCAGGCACTCGTTGCGCAGGCCGGTTTGTCGGCTGCGAAGTCGAAGGAAGACGAGGACTTCTATCGCGGCAAGCTGGCCGCCGCCACCTACTTCTTCCGCTGGGAGCTGCCGAAGGTCTATCCGCAACTCGACCTGCTGGCCACCCTCGACCGCACCACGCTGGACATGCAGGACGCCTGGTTCTGACCGGCGTCCACGACAAAGAACGGAGACGACACATGAAGACCATCCACCAACTGTTCGACCTGACCGGCAAGACCGCCCTCATCACGGGCGGCTCGCGCGGCCTCGGCCTGCAGATCGCCGAAGCACTGGGCGGGCAGGGCGCGCGCATCGTGCTGTCGGCGCGCAAGGCCGACGAGCTGCAATCGGCGCAAGAGCACCTGAAGGGCCTCGGCATCGAGTCCGACTGGATCGCCGCCGACGGCGCGAAGGAAGCCGACATTGCCCGCCTCGCCGACGAAGCCATCGCGAAGCTCGGCCACGTCGACATCCTCGTCAACAACGCCGGCGCCACCTGGGGCGCGCCCGCCGAGGACCACCCCATCGAGGCGTGGGACAAGGTGATGAACCTGAATATCCGCGGCCTGTTCCTGCTGAGCCAGCGCATCGGCAAGCTGTCGATGATCCCGCGCCGCTACGGGCGCATCATCAACGTGGCGTCGATCGCCGGCCTGTCGGGCAACCCGCCGGGGACGATGGACACCATCGCCTACAACACGTCGAAGGGCGCCGTGGTGAACTTCACCCGTACGCTGGCGGGCGAGTGGGGCGAGCACAACATCACCGTCAACGCGCTGGCGCCGGGTTTCTTCCCGTCGAAGATGACGCAGGGCTCGCTCGACCGCATGGGCGTCGACAAGATGTGCGAAGGCGTGCCGCTGCACCGCCTGGGCGACGACGACGACCTCAAGGGCGCCGCGCTGCTGTTCGCATCGGACGCCGGCAAGCACATCACCGGGCAGATCCTGGCGGTGGACGGCGGCGTCAGCGCGGTCTGACCCCACAGGTCCGGCATCGGTCTCCGAACCCGGGGGACATGTTCTAATCACTGCGATTCGTTCAATCCCCCCAACCCGATCCAAGTCAAACGCCCCATGACCGATTCCGCCAACGACCCCGCGACGTTCCCCGCCTCCATTCCCTTCCTCGAACTGCTCGGGGTCGTCCGCAATGCCGCGGGCGATGGCCGCAGCGAGATCGAGCTGGAACTGGAGCCGCGCCACTGCAACAGCTGGGAAATGGCCCACGGCGGCGTGCTGATGACGCTGCTCGACGTGGCCATGGCCATGGCCGGCCGCTCGACCGACACCGACGGCCGCGGCGTGGTCACCATCGAGATGAAGACTTCGTTCCTCGCGCCCGGCCGTGGCACGAGGCTGATTGCCCGCGGGCATTGCCTGCAGACCACCACCACCATGTGCTTCTGCGAGGCGGACGTGCTGACCGATACCGGCAAGCTCGTCGCCCGCGGCTCCGGCACGTTCAAGTTCATCCGGCGCATGCCGCCCCAACGCCGCCTGGCCGATAGCGATACCGGCGCGGACGGCTGACGCCACCAGATCCGACAACCCGTCGACACCCCGTCGACATCCCACCGACAACACCAGAAAGGACCGACCATGGCCGACACTTACCAACGCATCGTCCTTGCCTCGCGCCCGGAAGGCCCGGTCACCCCGGACAACTTCCGTCTCGAGACCGTCCCCGTACCCGAACTGGCCGACGGCCAGGTACTCGTGCGCAACCACTACCTGTCGCTCGACCCTTACATGCGCGGCCGCATGAACGACTCCAAGTCCTACGCTGCGCCGCAGCCGCTGAACGAAGTGATGATCGGCGGCACGGTGGGCGAGGTCGTCGCCAGCCGCAACCCGAAGTTCGCCGCGGGCGACAAGGTGGTCGGCATGTTCGGCTGGCAGGAAATGGGCGTGACCGACGGCGCCGGCATGCAGAAGGTCGACACGACCCACATCCCGCTGTCGGCCTACCTCGGCTCGGTCGGCATGCCCGGCGTGACGGCCTGGTACGGCCTCAACAAGATCATCGCGCCGAAAGCCGGCGAGACCGTGGTGGTCAGCGCCGCCTCGGGCGCGGTCGGCAGCGTGGTCGGCCAGTTGGCCAAGCTGGCCGGTTGCCGGGCGGTGGGCTTCGCGGGCGGCAAGGACAAGTGCGACTACGTGGTCAAGGAGCTGGGCTTCGACGCCTGCATCGACTACAAGGCCGCGAAGGACCCGAAGGAGCTGTACGCGATGCTGAAGGATGCCACCCCCAACGGCGTGGACGGCTACTTCGAGAACGTCGGCGGCGACATCCTGGACTGCGTGCTGGCGCGCATGAATGCCTTCGGCCGTATCGCGATGTGCGGCATGATCGCGGGCTACGACGGCCAGCCGATGCCGATGAAGAACCCGTCGCTGATCCTGGTCTCGCGCCTGAAGATCGAGGGCTTCATCGTGTCGGAGCATCCGGATGTCTGGCCGCAGGCGCTGAAGGAACTGGGCGGCGCGGTGGCGCAGGGCAAGATCAAGTTCCGCGAGAGCGTGTCGCAGGGCCTCGCGAGCGCGCCCGAAGCCTTCATGGGCCTGCTCAAGGGCAAGAACTTCGGCAAGCAGCTCGTGAAGCTGGTCTGAGAGCCTATGCCACTCCGTCGCCCCCGCGAAAGCGGGGGCGACGGGTATTCTCAGAAGTCGAGCAAAACTATAACGGAGACAACCCCATGAACGCACCGCAGTCCGACGACATCGGCGCGGGCCTGTCCGAGGAGATCAAGGCCCGCTACCGTAACCTGCCGCGTCCGCCGCAGTTCGCCACGGCAGCGGAGGAACGTCTGCACCGCAAGCAGCGGCTGGCGGCGGCCTTCCGCCTCTTTTCGAAGTTCGGCTTCGACGAAGGCGTGGCCGGCCACATCACCGCACGCGATCCCGAGCATGCCGACACGTTCTGGGTCAACCCGTTCGGCGTCCATTTCAGCCAGGTCAATGTCTCGAACCTGATCCGTTGCGACCACCACGGCAACGTGGTGGAGGGCGACTACCCTGTCAACGCGGCAGCATTCGCCATCCACTCGCGCGTCCACCAGACCCGCCCCGACGCCGTGGCCGCCGCGCACTCGCACAGCGTCTACGGCCGCGCCTGGTCCACGCTCGGCCGTGCGCTCGACCCGCTCACGCAGGACGCCTGCGCGTTCTACAACGACCATGCCGTCTATGACGACTTCGGCGGCGTGGTGGTCGAGCTCGACGAAGGCCAGCGCATCGCCAACGCCCTCGGCCAGAACAAGGCCGCCATCCTGCAGAACCACGGCCTGCTGACCGTCGGCAAGACGGTGGATGAGGCCGCGTGGTGGTTCATCACGATGGAGCGCACCTGCCAGGTGCAACTGCTGGCCGAAGCGGCCGGCGCGCGCACCGGCCAGGCGCCGAAGCTGATCTCGGACGCCGCCGCCCGGCAGGCCTTCTCGATCGTCGGCACCGCGCAGGCGGGCTGGTTCCAGTTCCAGCCGCTGTATGCGCGCATCGTCAAGGAACAGCCGGACCTGCTGGACTGAACTGCCGGACTGAACGGCAGAATTCACGCTTGTGTCCTCCCTCTCCCCTCATGGGGAGAGGGCCGGGGAGAGGGGTGGTATGGCAAGGCATCACGCTGGCAAGAGCCGTCCGCCCTCTCCCCCAACCCCTCTCCCGCGAGCAGGAGAGGGGCGCCCATCAACAGGAGACCCCACGCATGAACCAATTCGCCAACAACGTCGCCGTCATCACCGGCGGCGGCTCCGGCTTCGGCCTCGAATTCGCCCGCCTGGGCGCCAGCCTCGGCATGAAGCTGGTGCTGGCCGACATCCAGGAAGACGCGCTCGACAAGGCCGTGGCCGAACTCAAGGCGCAGGGCGCCGAAGTCATCGGCGTGCGCACCGACGTCTCGCGCGCCGCCGATGTGCAAGCGCTGGCAGATGCCGCCATGAGCGCGTTCGGCCAGGTCAACCTGCTGTTCAACAACGCCGGCGTGGGCGCGGGCGGGCTGATCTGGGAGAACTCCGAGAAGGACTGGGAGTGGGTGCTCGGCGTGAACCTGTACGGCGTGGTGCACGGCGTGCGCATCTTCACGCCGCTGATGCTGGAGGCCGCGAAGAAGGACCCGTCGTTCCGCGGCCATATCGTCAACACGGCGTCGATGGCCGGCCTGCTGAATCCGCCGACGATGGGCGTGTACAACGTGTCGAAGCATGCGGTGGTGTCGCTGTCGGAAACGCTCTACCACGATCTCTCGCTCGTCACGGAACAGGTGCACTGCTCGGTGCTGTGCCCGTTTTTCGTTCCGACCGGCATCCACGAGGCGCACCGCAATCGCCCGGCCGACCTGTCCAACGAGAGCGGCCCCACGCGCTCGCAGGAGGTCTCGCGCGGCCTCACCGGCAAGGCGGTGACCTCCGGCAAGGTCAGCGCGGCGGACGTGGCGCAGATGACGTTCGACGCCATCCGCGACGAGAACTTCTATATTTATTCTCACCCGCAGGCTCTGCGATCGGTGCAGCAACGCTTCGAGGCCATCGTTGCACCGCACAATCCGCCCGATCCCTACGCCGACAAGCCTGACGTCCGCGCCAGCCTCTCCGCAGCACTTCGCGGCTGATGACGGCCGACCCGAAAGCGAGCCTGGCGGCCCGGTACGACAATTGCGTACCGGGTGCGCAACCAGAACGCCAGGAGACAGAGATGGGCACGCCGGCCGTGATCCACCACCTGCAATTCGCCAGCCTGCCTAACGGCACAAGGCTCCACTACGCCAGTGCCGGCGAGCGGGGCAGACCACTGATCTTGTTCGTGCATGGCTTCCCGGAATTCTGGTACGCGTGGGAAGAGCAACTGGCTGCATTCGGCAAGACGCATTTCGCCGTCGCGCCGGACCTGCGCGGCTTCAACCTGTCGAGCAAGCCCGCCGCCGTGGAGGCCTACAAGCCGCGCCATCTGGTGGAGGACCTGGAGCAGTTCATCCACGCGCTGGGCTACGAGCGTTGCGTCGTCGTCGCCCACGACTGGGGTGGCGCGGTGTGCTGGAGCCTCGCCATCCAGCATCCGGAACTGGTCGAGCGGCTGGTCATCGTCAATTCGCCGCACCCCTTCGCTTTTGCGAAGGCGCTGGCGAGCGACCCGGCCCAGCAGGCCGCGTCGGCCTACATGAACTGGCTGCGCAAGACGGGCTCGGAGCAGGCGCTGGCCGCCAACGACCACGCGCTGATGATCTCGCTGATGACCGGCAAGGGCGAGGACCCCGCGCCGTGGTTCACCGACGAGGTGCGCGAGCGCTACCGGGCCGCCTGGATGCAGCCGGGCGCCGACGGTTCGCATCCGCTGACGGGCAGTGTGAATTACTACCGCGCGTCGCCGATGCACCCGCCCGGCCCCGGCGAGCCCCCGCCCGATCTCTCGCGCATGGACCCCGCCGCATTCAAGGTGCGGGTGCCGACGCTGGTGATCTGGGGCGAGCGCGACCAGGCTTTGCTGCCGGTGCTGATCGAGAACCTCGGCGAGTACGTGGAGGACTTGCGGCTGGAACGCATTCCGGATGGCACGCACTGGGTCTGCCACGAGCATCCGGAACGCGTGACGCTGCTGATCCGCAGCGCGCTGGGGTAGAAGGAGGCTAGGCGAGGCGCTCGCGATAGAGGCGGTAGTTCTCGTCGTCGAAGCAGACGAAGGTCACCTGCTCGACGGTGGGCGCCTCGCGCAGCGCCTCCCGCACCGCAGCAATGGCGATATCCACGGCGCGCTCGCGCGGGAAGCCGTAGATGCCCGTGCTGATGTTGGGGAAGGCGAGGGTGCGCAGGTTGCGCTCGGCGGCCCGCTTGATGCTGTTGCGGTAGGCGTTGGCGAGCAGGGCATCCTCGTCCTTGCTGCCGCCCTGCCAGACCGGGCCGACCGCGTGGATCACGTACGGCGCCGGCAGCAGGCCGCCGGTCGTGATGACCGCCTCACCGGTCGGGCAGCCGCCTTTCTTGTCCCGGATTTCCTTGCAGGCCTCCCGGATGGCCGGCCCGCCCCGTCCGTGGATGGCGCCGTCCACGCCGCCTCCTCCCAGCAGTTCGCTGTTCGCGGCATTCACGATGGCATCGACTTCCATCCGGGTGATATCTCCGTGCACGACCTGCAGGTGTTCGCCAAGCATGGGCTGCCTCCTTGGTGGCTGTGATTGAAGTGCTGCGTGTCTGGCTTGCGTGACTTACATCGACGCTGCCAGCATAACCCGATAGTCCGCCGCGCTGGCCTCTTTCGGGTTGGTCTTGTGACAATGGTCGGCCAGCGCGCCGGCGATGACGTTGTCGAACATGTCCTCCGTCACGCCCATCTGGCGCAGGCCGGTGGGCAGGCCGAGGCGGGCGGTCATGTCGTGGACCGCCTGAGCCACGTCGGCGTCGGCCGGCAAGTGCATGGCGCGGCGCAGGCGCGCGAAGCGGTCGTCGCGCACCACGCTGGGGGCATCCGCATTGAAACGTAGCACGGCGGGCATCACCACGGCGTTCAGCGTGCCGTGGTGCAGTCCCGTCTTGCCGTCGATCTTCAGGCCGCCAAGCGGGTGCGACAGGGAATGCACGCAGCCGAGTCCCTTCTGGAAGGCCATCGCCCCCTGCATCGATGCGCTCATCATGTTCAGCCGCGCGTCGCGGTCCTGCCCGTCGCGGGTGGCGCGTTCGATATTGGCCCAGCCGCGCTCCAGGCCATCCAGCGCGATGCCGTCGGCCGGCGGGTTGAAGGCCGGCGCCAGGTAGGTTTCGATGCAGTGCGCAATGGCATCCATGCCGGTGGCAGCGGTCAGGCCCGGGGGCAGGCCGAGCGTCAGGCCGGGGTCGAGGATGGCCGAGCGGGGCAGCAGGTGCCACGAGTGGAAGCCGAGCTTGCGGCCGTCGTCGAGGATGATGATCGCGCCGCGCGCCACCTCGCTGCCGGTGCCGGCGGTGGTGGGCACGGCGATCAGCGGCGCGGCCTGGTCGGTGATCCTGTTGCTGCCGCCCTCGATGGTGGCATAGGTCGTCAGTTCACCCGGATGCGTGGCGAGGATGGCAATGCCCTTGGCCAGGTCGATGGACGACCCGCCACCCACGGCCACCAGTCCGTCGCAGCCGGCGTCCCGGTACTGCGCGGCGGCCTTGCGGACCATCGCCTCGGTCGGGTTGGAGGGCGTCTCGTCGAACACTGTCACCGGGAGTCCCGCCAGCGCGTCGATGGCCTGCGCCGCCACGCCGGCCGCCACCACGCCCTTGTCGGTCACCAGCAGCGGGCGGCGGATGCCGATGCGCTCGCATTCCGGCTTCAGCAGGCTGACGGCCCCGAATTCCAGGTGGATGTGGGTCAGGTAGTAGATGAATGCCATGGTGCGCGGTCTCCTTGGGCCATCCTGGAACCAGCCTGTTTTCCAGGCTCTGCTTCTTCTGGATGGATATTGTGGGGTAATCAGGGAATGGTCTGCCGGGGAAAACACTGGCATCATAGTAAAAATCGAACGATCGTTCACTATTCGAACATTTTCCGGAAAGCGCCAGAACAATGCCTGCCGTGCCGCTCGACCCTCAGGTCGCCCAGCTCCTCGACCTGATCGCCCGCGCCAAACGTCCCGCGCTGAACGAGATGGACCCCGCCGACGCCAGAATCGGCTACGAGAAGAGCGCGCATATCCTGGACATCGCCCCCATTCCGGTGCATGCCGTGGAGGATCTGCACGTTTGCGCGCGCGACGGCCACGCCATTCCGGTGCGCCTGTACACGCCGCGCGAGGCAAGCTGGGCCGATCCGCTGCCGCTGCTCATCTATTTTCATGGCGGCGGCTTTACCGTGGGCAGCCCGAATTCGCACGATGCGGTGACCCGCCTGCTGTGCCGGCGCGCCGACTGCATGGTGCTGTCGGTGGGCTATCGCCTCGGCCCCGACTGGCGCTTCCCGACCGCCGCCCACGATGCCTTCGATGTGCTGCACTGGGCGTTCGACGAAGCCGCGCGCCTTGGCGCCGACCCATCCCGCATCGCGCTCGGCGGCGACAGCGCCGGCGGTACGCTGGCCACGGTGTGCGCCATCGAGGCCAGCCGCACGAGCCGGGAACCGGTCCTGCAACTGCTGATCTACCCGGGCACCTGCGCCCGGCAGGACACGCCGTCGCACCGCGAACTGGCCGACGGCTACCTGCTCACGGCCACGCTGACCCAGTGGTTCTTCGCGCAATACCTGCGCAACGACGCCGACCGCGACGACTGGCGCTTCGCGCCGCTCGATGGCGGCGGGCAGGGCGCCGACGTGGCCGGAAGCTGCCCGGCCTGGATCGCCGTGGCCGGCTACGACCCGCTGTACGACGAGGGCGTGGCCTATGCCCGCAAGCTGGAAGCGGCCGGGGTCCCGGTGACGCTGGCCGACTATCCGTCGTTGATCCACGATTTCTTCAAGCTCGGCCGCTTCGTGCCGGCCGTCGCGCAGGCGCATGACGATGCCGTGGCCGCGCTGCGCCAGGCGTTCGGGCACGCGCCGTAGTCAATCCCCGAAAAGGCTGCCCCTGCAAGAGCCGCCCCCATCGTTGCTGCCGCATGCCTTGCAGCAGTGCCTGATCGATGCATTCGATGTTTGTAGAAGGAAGGAGACGTACCCTCATGCAACGCCGCAGTTTCATTCGCCACGCCGGCCTGTTCGCCGCCACCGCCACGCTCGGCCTCGCGTCTGCCGCGCAGGCCCAGTCCGCCGCCGACAAGTTTCCGCAGCGCCCGATCCGCCTGGTGATCGGCTACACAGCCGGCGGTTCGACCGACATCCCGTTCCGCGTCCTGGCCGAGAATGCCTCGAAGATCCTCGGCCAGCCGGTCATCGTCGAGAACAAGCCGGGCGCCGGCGGCGTGCTGCCCGCGCAGATGATGCAGTCCACCGCGCCCGACGGCTACACGCTCGCCCAGGTGGCGTTGCCCGTATTCCGGCTCCCGTACACCACGAAGATCAACTGGGACCCGGTCAAGGACCTGAGCTACATCATCAACCTGGCGGGCTATTCGTTCGGCCTTGTGGTGCCGGCGAACTCGCCGATCAAGACGATGCAGGAATACATCGCCTACGCCAGGGCCAACCCCGGCAAGCTGACCTACGGCTCGCCGGGCTCCATGACCACGCTGCACCTGACCATGGAAGAGCTGGCGATGAAGCAGAACGTCGAGTTCGCGCACATCCCCTACAAAGGCAACTCCGAGTCGATGCAGGCGCTGCTGGGCGGCCACGTGATGTCGGTGGCCGATACGCCGGCGTGGGCGCCGTATGTCGAGTCGGGCAAGCTGCGCCTGCTGTCGACGTGGGGGGACAAGCGCTCGGCGCGCTTCCCGAACGTCCCGACGCTGAAGGAACTCGGCTACGGGATCGTGCAGACCTCGCCGTTCGGGCTGGTGGCGCCCAAGGGCACGGACCCGAAGGTCGTCGCGAAGCTGCATGACGCGTTCAAGAAGGCCATGGAAATGCCGAACTACCGCGAATCGCTCGCCAAGTTCGACATGGAGCCCTTCTACATGAGCAGCGCGCAATACGTCGCCTTCGCCGCCGATACGGTGAAGAAGGAAAAGGCGATCATCGAGAAACTCGGCCTCGCGAAGGGCCAGTAACCGTCAGCGCAGGCGTCCCCAGCTCACGGGGGACGCCTGCCGTTCCCTCCGGAGCCCCCGCATGGCCAAAGCCGAATTCCGTCTCAGCATGCCGCTGCGCGTGCGCTGGTCCGAAGTCGACGCGCAGGCGATCGTCTTCAACGGCCACTACCTGAATTACTGCGACGTCTGCAACATGGAGTACTGGCGCGCCGTCGGGCTGCGCTATCCGGACGACGTGTTGCACGCGCATGGCGTGGACTTCTATGTCGTCAAGTCGACGCTCGAATACCACGCCTCGGCCCGCTTCGATGACCTGCTCGACATCCGCGCCCGCATGTCGCGCCTCGGGCGGTCCAGCCTGACCTTCCACGTCGAGATGTATCGCGGCGACGAGCACCTGATCACGGGTGAGATCATCTACGTCTGCGCCGACCCGGCCACGCAAAAGTCGGCCCCCATCCCCGACGCCGTGCGCGAGGCCATCACGGCCTACGAGGTGGTGAAACCCGCCGCCTGATGTCCGCCATCGGCGTATGATTCCCGTCCCGGATATTTCATGCCACGCAGCACCATGACCGTTTCCATCCAACTCTGCCCCTGGTCCGAAGCCCGCGAACGCGCCCGCGCCATTCGTTATGCGGTGTTCGTCGAAGAGCAGGGCGTGCCCGTAGAACTGGAATGGGACGAATGGGACGAGCCAAGCTGGCACGCGCTGGCCGTCCTGCCCGACGGCACCGCCGTGGCCACCGGCCGCCTGCTGCCCGACGGCCATATCGGCCGCATGGCCGTCCTCCAGTCCGCGCGCGGCACCGGCGTGGGCGCCAGGGTCCTCGACGCGCTGATGGAGCAGGCGGCGCGCCTGGGCTATCGCGAACTCATCCTCAGCGCGCAGACGCACGCCGCCGCGTTCTATACGCGGGCGGGCTTCGAGCAGGTGGGGGAGGAGTTCGAGGAGGCCGGGATTCCGCACGTGGAAATGCGGAAGCGGGTGGGCGCCTAGCAGGCTGCTGAAGTACTCCCCGCTACAAACAGCCTGCTTTCCGCCTGTGCAGATGATCACTGCTTGATTTCACAATCCGGAAGCTACGCGCCCCTGAATCGAGTTTTTCGGCTGTAGGGCGCCCATTTCCGGCCTTCTTTGCCCGATTACCGCAACTGCGGACGGACCTGTCCCAACGAACGCATGCGCACGAGGTTGTAGGCGGCCATGCTCAGGACAAACATCTGGTCGACCCGCTTCAGTCCGCGCACCATCACCTGACGCATGCGCCCAACCGTCTTGACCCAGCCGAATCCTTGCTCGATCAGCTTGCGCTTTCGCTGCGAGATGGCATAGCCCTCGCTACGGGCAATGGCATCGGGAACGGCCGAGCGCCGACCCGAGGTGTTTTGCGCCACATGCGGCGTCACCTTCATTTCCAGGCAGGCCTCAATAAACTCCTGCGCATCGTAGCCCCTGTCTGCACCCACCGTGATTTTGGTGTCCGGCTTGTCTGTCACCTGCCGGGCATCGTTGAGCATGGCCTTGGCAGCCTCGCGCTCGGCGTGTCCATCAGCGGTGCTCACCAGGGCGCTGACCACCAGGCCGTGGCGGTTGTCGCTCAGGGTATGGCCCATGTAGCGCAACTCACTGCCAGTCTTGCCTTTGCGATAGAGCTTCGCATCGGGATCGGTCCTGGACTGATGGGTATCGTTGCTGCGCTTTTGCCCCTGAAGTCGCCGCTATCGTCGTCGCCGTCGCTGCCATCCTTGCGAACAAAGCTCTTGTGGCCTGCCCACGCCTGAATCAGCGTGCCGTCCACGCTGAAGTGCTCGCCCGACAGCCAGTTCTTCTTCTGCGCAAGGGCCAGCACCTCGTTGAAGAATTCAATTACCGCATCGTGCCGGATCAGGCGCGCCCGATTCTTGGTGAAGACCGTGGGCACCCAGACTGCGTCGTCCATCGACAACCCGATGAACCAGCGAAACAGCAGGTTGTACTGCGTCTGCTCCATCAGTTGGCGCTCGGACCGGATGCTGTAGAGCACCTGCAGCAACATCGCTCGCAGCAGCTTCTCCGGCGCGATACTCGGGCGACCACCCTTGACGTCGGCCTCATACATCCCCGCGAACAGCCGATCCATCTTCGCCAAGGCTTGATTGACCATCGTGCGGATCGGGCGCAGTGGATGGGACTTGGGCACAAAATCGTCCAGCCGCCGCATGGTGAACAAGCTTTCGTTGAAGGTATCTGCGCCGCGCATGCGATGTCGGAGAGTGAGTCGTGTCGAGTTCTCACATCAACGTTTCGACATGTCGATGCGCTGACTCGGGGTCCGCGGACGCCCGCTCAGTCTTCGTCGCCGACTTCGATGGCGTCGACCCTGGACGGGTAGAACGCCAGGTACTCGCGGATCGCCGAGACGGCAGCATACGGATTCTCGTAGGTCCACACGGCGTCGACCGAACGTTCACCGCCCGCCGGAATGCTGTAGTAGGCGCAGTCGCCCTTGTACGGACAGTACGTTTGATGCGCGCTCCGCCGCAGTTGCGTCATGTCGACGTCCTTGCGGGGGATGTATTGCACTGCCGGATAGCCTGCCTCCTGCAGGGTCAGGGCCTCGCGGCTGTCGGCAATGCGCTCGCCGTTTAGGGTGACCGTGACGCGGCCTTTCGTCGGCGTGACGGTGATCGGATGATCCGGTCCGGGAATCTTGACGGGCTTGCTGGTCATTGCTCCCACTCCTGAGCCGATCCTCCCGCTTTTCCCGGCTTGATCCATCAACGCATCAACGCGACGACGGCACCGTCCGCCTCGTCCGCGCCAGCTTGAATTGCCCGCGGTACGACACGTCGCCGATCCGCCCCGAGGCATCGAAGCTGCGTTCGCTGAGGTCGAAGCGCCCGTCGTGCCGCACACGCAGGACCGTGCTGGCGCGCGTGCCGTAGTTGGGCGAGCGGATAAAGGCGGACGACAGCAGTTTTTCCCACTCCGGCGCCACGCCCGTTGCCGGCAGTTCCCAGTCGGGCGCCTGGCGATCGTCGGCAAGCAATTGGAGATAGGGTTCGGCGCTGGCGGTCGGCAGGCCGGTGTCGGCGGCAAGGGCCTCGGCGAGCGCGCCCACGCGGCTGCGCACTTTGGGCCAGGGCGTGTCGAGCAGGGCGTTCGAGAGACCGTACAGGCCCGGCTTGAGGCGTTGCGGCTCGCGCGTCTTGCAGCGGTTGCTGTACCACCAGAGCTCGTGCATGTCGCACGCCAGCATGTTGAAGCCGTTGTAGGCGCTGGTGTCGATCGCAAGGTCGTCAAGGTAGTCGCGCGGCGTGGCGCTGCCGCGCAGGAAGGCGGAGACGAGCTCGCCGCGCGAGCGGGCGTCGATGCGTTTCTCGGACGGGGCGCGGTAGTTGGTGAGGGCGGCGAAGCGGCCTTCGGCGGTCATGCCCATCCACGTGCCGGGCTCGCCGATGACTTCGGCTAGGTCGCGGCCGGCCAGCACCTGGGGGGCATCCTTCCACCAGTGCGCGGGCGCCGCCGGGCGGGCGTAGAACTCATCGCGGTTGCCGGCAATGACGAGCGGGTACTCCGGGTGGGATTGCCAGGCAACCAGAATCAGGCACATTTCACTTCCTTTTCCTGCGTACTGCGGGGGGCTGCTTATCAGGTGGACCAGGTGGCTCGGACCGCCGCGCCTACAGCAGGTCCAGGTCGACGAAGCGCTCCAGGTGGCGCTCGCCGTCCAGCCACGACTGCAGGCCGCTTTGCCGCCACAAACCGTCGAGCGTGGCGTCGAAGGCGGGCGGCACGTCGGCGTAGCTCTCCATCCAGGTCTGCAGGCCGTCCTTCACGTCCGGCCTGCGCATGAGCGTACCACCAATTCCCGTGGCTTCGGCCACTGTCTCCATCCAGCGGTGCCAGTGCGGCAGGGCCTCGGTGGCGCGCGCGTCGGGAATGCGGAAGTAGACGTAGAGATGGGCGCTCATGGTGCGGTTTGGGGACGACTCGGGGTGCCGCTCATGTTGACGCTCAACCCGCGGCTTGCGCGGACTCGGGCAGGGGGACTTCGTACGGCAGCGCACCGGTCTGCAGCGCCGGGCCGTCGGCAGCGCCGGCGTGCAGCGGGCCGCCCGCGGCGTCGATCTTCAACTCGGCCAGCCCTTCCCAGCCGCCTTGCGGCGCCGGGGCGGCATTGACGATCATGCCGCACGGCTGCTCCGGCTCGGCGGGACGGAAGATCTCCGTCGCGGCGGCCGGCGTGCCGCCTTCGCCACGCACCAGCCACATGCGGCGCTTGAGCGTGCCGCGGTACTGGCTGCGCGCCACCACTTCCTGGCCGGGGTAGCAGCCCTTGCGGAAATTCACGCCGCCGATCAGCTCGAAATTGACCATCTGTGGCACGAACTGCTCCTGCGTGGCGGCGGCAATGCGCGGCAGACCGGCGCGGATGTCCAGCCAGTCCCATACGTCGGGCTGCGCGCCGGCGAGGCTGGCGGACAGGGCCGCCTTGACCTGTTCGGCGCGGTCCGTCGCCACCACGACCTGCCAGCGCGGCAGGCCGGCGCCGTCGGGCAGGCGGATCACCGTGCCGGCGTCGCTGGCCGCCGTGCTCCACGGCGCGTCCGGGGCGGTGAGACCTGCCTGGGCCAGCGCGTCGGCGGCCTTCGCGCCGGCCACGCCCAGCACGGCAAGCGCGGGGGTAGCATCGGCCAGCTTGGCCTTGGCGCGCAGCACGAACATGCTCAGGCGCTTCTGGATGGTCGGCTGGATGTCAGCCGACAGTTGCAGCACGATGCCGTCCGCATCGCGCCACATCAGGAAGCTGGCAATCAGGCGCCCCTTGGGCGAGCAGTAGCCAGCCAGGCGGGCCGTGCCGGGCACGAGGTCTTCGACGGCGTTGGTGAGCTGGCTGTGCAGGAAGGTGCCGGCGTCGTCGCCGCTGACCCGGATCAGGCCGAGGCCGGCCGGGGTGCAGGCGATGCCGTCGGGGAGTGTGGAAATCTTGTCGGACAT
>Ga0335083_10004830_pt1 | contig 17121 bp, 16 predicted proteins | sample Lox_Sample_42_FD_206716 | JGI IMG/M metagenome (GOLD analysis project Ga0335083, IMG submission 206716) | Soil microbial communities from Loxahatchee National Wildlife Refuge, Florida, United States - Lox_Sample_4.2 | ecosystem: Environmental > Terrestrial > Soil > Wetlands | place: USA... | reverse complement strand
AAGCTCGCGAAACAAAGCATTGGCTTCGAATGCTAGTCGCCGCTCTGCCGGAATTGAAAGCCAATGCACGCACATTGTGGGTTGAGGCGAAGGAATTACACCTTATCTTTGCCGCCATTTTCCGCGCCAAGACAAAGAAATGATTTCGTCATTCGGAATTCGTCATTCATTAGACATTCGTCATTCGGAATTCGTCATTTTCATCCCTCTCCCAAACTCACATGACTAAACCAATTAACCTCGGCCTCGTCGGTTACGGCTTTATGGGCCGGGCGCATTCCAATGCATATCGGAAGGTGAACAATTTTTTCAATCTGGAATACCGGCCGGTGCTGAAGGCGGTTTGTGCGCGCGATGAGAAGAAGGCGAAAGCCTTTGCCGAAAAATGGGGTTATGAATCGGTCGAGACCGATTGGCGAAAGCTCGTCGCCCGGAAAGATATTGACGCCGTCGATATTTGCACGCCCAACAATTTGCACAAAGAAATTGCCGTCGCGGCGGCTGCCGCAGGCAAAACCATTCTGTGCGAAAAGCCGCTGGCCATGAACGCCGCCGAAGGGGCCGAAATGGTAGCGGCCGTCGAAAAAGCCGGCGTGCCGAACTCGGTCTGGTATAACTACCGCCGCGTGCCGGCCGTCACCTTCGCCAAAAAGCTGATCGAGCAGGGCAAGCTGGGCCGCGTGTTTCACTATCGGGCGAATTTTTTGCAAGACTGGACCATGTCGGCCGATTTGCCGCAAGGCGGCCCAGCGCTGTGGCGGCTCGATGTGGCGGCCGCCGGCAGCGGCGTCACCGGTGATTTGCTCGCCCATTGCATCGATACGGCCCTGTGGCTCAACGGCGGCATCAGCACCGTTAGCGCCATGACCGAAACCTTCATCAAGGAGCGAAAGCACACGCTCACGGGCAAAGTGGAAAAAGTCGGCATCGACGATGCCTGCGCGTTTTTGTGCCGATTTGGGAATGGCTCGCTGGGACTGTTCGAATCGACTCGTTACGCCCGGGGGCACAAGGCGCTGTACACGTTCGAAATCAATGGCGAGCATGCCAGCATCAAGTGGGATTTGCACGATCTGCACCGATTGGAATGGTTCGATCATCGCGATGAAGGCCCGCTGCGCGGTTGGCGCAGCATTCACGTGACCGACGGCGAGCATCCCTACATGAGCCATTGGTGGGTGCCGGGCTTGCAAATCGGCTACGAGCATTCGTTCGTGCATCAGGTGGCCGATTTTTTGGATGGCCTGGCCAAAGGCAAACCGACCAGCCCGACATTCCGCGAAGCGCTGGAAACGCAAAAAGTTTGCGACGCCGTGCTAGCCAGCGGGAAAAGCGGGCAGTGGACGCGCATCGCCTAAAAATGCTACGCTGCTGGGGCACTTCCGCTTGAGCGGAATTTTCAAACGCATTCCAGCTTCCTCCCTTTGAACTTGCTTCACAGAATTTCCCGCCATGCCCAAATACATTGTCCGTTATGGCGCGATGCGGTTTCTGGGGATCATGGCGACCCGCGGAGAGGAAGTGTTTACGCGCGGCTCGCAAGTGGTGGCGCGCACCGACCGCGGCTTGGAATGCAGCGTGGTGCTGAGCGAGGCCACGGAAGAAAGCACGAAGGAACTGAAGAATCCCGTTCAGGGACAGATTTTACGGGCGATGACGCCAGCCGATTCAGTGGAGCTGTCGCGTCTATTGGCCCAGCAGCGCGACGAGTTTATCAAGTGCCGCGAGCTGGTGGCCGCTTCCGGCCTCCCGATGGAACTTGTCGATTTGGAACACATTTTCGGCGGCGAACGGATCGTGGTGTATTATCTGGCGGAAAATCGGGTCGATTTTCGCGATTTGGTGAAGCAGTTGGCCGGCGAGTTTCAAACCCGCATCGAATTGCGGCAGATCGGCGTGCGCGACGAAGCCAAACTATTGGCCGATTACGGCGATTGCGGCAAGCCGGTCTGCTGTAACACGCATTTGAGCGAAATGCCGCCGGTTTCGATGAAAATGGCGAAACTGCAAAAGGCCACGCTGGACCCCACAAAAATTTCCGGGCGTTGCGGGCGGCTTAAATGTTGCCTGCGTTACGAGTACGATACGTACGAGCAACTGCAGAAAGAGTTGCCGCCGGTCGGTTCCGAAGTGCTCACGCAGCGCGGCCGGCAGCGCGTGCTGGCTCACGAAATTTTAGCCCAGCAATTGTTGGTGGAGACGGAAGACCATCGTCGGTTGCTGATTCCCGCGATGGATGTGCTGACGGTTCTGAAACGAGGAGCCGAAGACGCCGACACCGGCGGAACGGCCGGCGAAGCGGAAGCGTGATAACCCAATCGAATTCCTAGACCATACCTCTCGAATCACCACCATGCCGATGCTTGATCCTGCCCATCCACTTGCCAAACTTTTGCAGAGCGACAAACGCTATAAGTTCGAAGCGTATGCTTTCGTGTTCGAATCACTGAATTATGCCCAAGAGAAAATGGGGCTCGGGCAGGAACAACCCACCGAAGAGGAAGAGGCGGAGCCGACCGCTAAACACAAAGAAGAACCCGCGGCCAAACGCAAACAGGAGCCCACGGCTAAACGCAAGGAGGAACCGGAGGCTAAACGCAAGCGCAAATTGGAGCGCCACATGACCGGCCAGCAATTGTGCGAGGCCATTCGCCAGTATGCCTTGGAGCAATTCGGACTGATGGCTAAGGCCGTGCTGAATAGTTGGGGCGTGCGCAGCACCAGCGATATTGGAAATATCGTGTTCAATTTGATCGAGATTGGGCAGATGCGGAAAACCAAACAGGACAGCCGCGAAGATTTTAACGACGTATTCGATTTCGACACGGCCTTGGTGCGCGACTTTAAAATTACGCCGGCCCCGCAAGCCCAAGCGGAATGACGGAAACAAAATGGCTCGCACGAGCAAGGTTCGATGGCCAACATCAGCAAACCACGCCGGCAACAAAAGGTTGTGGCCCAGCCCGCTCAGGAAGAACCTCGCCCCGCGCCTCGTCGCTGGCAAATTGTGTGCTTGGTGTTCAGCGCCATTCTGTTGATTGCTTGGCTGGGAGCATTGTCGTGGATGGCTTGGAAATGATGATTCGCTTTGCGCTCCGACCGTATGTGCCTACCGGCAAAGCAGTTTCCGCCGGTCCAGCTTCACCCGCTTGCAAGGCTCAAGTGGGCGTGCGAAAATCGGCCTCGTTCGCTCGCGGCTGACCATTCGCGGTTTACTTTTACCGCCACGTGATTGGCAAGCGATTTTTTCAGATCGGGTCCAGCGCGGAGGTGTCATTGGATGAACGTGGTGCCAGTGGGGAATCATGTCGTAATTAAGCGTATGGAGGGAGAGAAAAAAACAGCCGGCGGCATTGTCCTGCCAGATAGCGCCCAGCAAAAGCCGCAGCAGGGGCGCGTGCTTTCGGTCGGCGACGGCCGGCGACGCAAAGACGGCGCCCGCCTGCAAAGCCAGGTTCAAGAAGGCGATCGAGTGCTGTTTTCGACGTATTCGGGCATGGAAGTGGAAGTCGACGGCGAAAAATTGCTGATTATGACCGAAGACGATATTTTGGCGGTGATCGATTAGCCAAGCCAGTGGCTGAGCGATGATCGACTCTCCTGCAGCGTGTTGTATAATTAAGCATCTAACCAATCGCCGCCCAGCGATGTGCGAAACGCGGCCGAACTGCCTGTGTTCTTTCCTGGGAGGTGGATATGCGCATCTCGCGAAAGCATTTTCTGGCGTCTGTTGGCTGCATTGTCTTGGTTTCGGGTTTCTCGTTTTCTTATCCCGCGGCGGTCTTGGCGGCAGATAGTGCTCCGGCCACAACGGACCAAAAGGGGGCGGCTCCTGTCCAATTCGACCCGCAGCTTTATCAAACCACGGTCGATCGGGGCGTCGATTACTTGCTGAAGAAGGGCGAGGCCGACGACGGCTCCTACAGCGCCCAAATTAGCCCGGCGGTAACCGCCATCTGCGTCGACGCGCTCTTGCGCAGCGGCCGTTCGCCGGATGATCCAGCCATTGCCAAAAGTTTGAAGTATTTGGAAGGCTTCGTGCAGCCGGATGGCGGCATCTACCGGCCGGACTCGGCCATTCAGAATTACGAAACCAGCATTTCCATCATGTGCTTTGCCGAAGCGAACAAAGACGGCCGCTACAAAGACTTGATTAAAGCCGCTGAAAATTATGTGAAAAGCATCCAATGGGGCGCCGACGGGAAAACCGACGATTCGGCCCTGCAATACGGCGGCGCCGGTTACGGCCGCACGAAAACTCGGCCCGATTTGTCCAATACCAGTTTCTTGCTCGATGCGCTGCAAGCCGCCGGCGCGGAAGCCAACGACGAAGCAGTGCAACGCGCGCTCGTGTTTGTGTCGCGCTGCCAAAATTTGGAAAACAAATACAACACGACGCCGTTTGCAGGCAAAATCAACGACGGCGGTTTTTATTACACGCCGTGTGATGACGGGCAAAGCCCCGCCGGAAAAACCGAAGACGGCGGCTTGCGCAGCTACGGCTCGATGACCTACGCCGGGCTGAAAAGCATGATCTTCGCCGGACTCACGCCGGAAGACGAACGCGTCAAAGCCGCCCTCGACTGGGTGAAAAAACATTACGATTTATCGCGCAACCCGGGCATGGACCAAAAGGGCTTGTACTACTATTACCACACTATGGCCAAGGCGCTCAGCGAATTGAAAAGCGACACCTTCACCGACGACAAAGGCGTAGCGCATGCGTGGAAGGCCGAATTGCTGCAGGAATTGGCCAAGCGGCAGCAAGACACCGGCGCGTGGGTGAACAGCGCCAACCGTTTTGACGAAGGCGACCGGAATTTGGTGACCAGCTATGCGCTGTTGTCCCTCAGTTACTGCAAGCCGGCCGGTGCCAAGTAAATGGTGCCCACTGCGTAAATGATTCAGCCACACGGCAGCCCGGGGAGTAAATTCCTCGGGCTTTTTTCATGCCGTCGTTTTTTTAAAGCGCTAAGCGTTACAATAAAACCATGTCGCCGCCAAACTTTATTTTCGTCACCTGCCAATGCGGCGCGGAAGCCGCCGTGAAAGCGGAAATCGCCCGTAAGTGGCCGGCCTTTCGGTTCGCATTCTCTCGGCCCGGTTTTCTCACGTTCAAAATCCCGCCGGGCGCGGCGCTGGCCGACGATTTTGATTTGCACAGCGCCTTCGCCCGGGCCTATGGTTTTTCGTTAGGCAAAGCGGATGGCGAGACCCTCGACGAACGCGCTCGCCAGGTGTGGCAGTTGGCCGCCGAGCGCGAGTTTGAAGTGCTGCACGTTTGGCAGCGCGATTTGCACGAGCCGGGCTATCGCGGTTACGAACCGGGTTTGACCGAAGCCGCCACGCAGGCCGATTCCGCAATTCGCGCGCAGGGCGCTGAGCGATCGGCGCAGGAATTGTCGACGCCCGGTGAAAAATTAACGCCTCCATCCGCTAGCGGTTTAGCAAGCGCCTCGAGCGGTTTAGCGGTCGTCGTTAAAAAGGCGCGGCATTATGAGCCGCCGAACTCCGCGCGCGCCACTCAGCTCGTGCTCGATTGCGTCATCGTCGAACCCAATCAATGGTGGATCGGTTATCATCGGGCGAGTTCCATTTGCTCGCGCTGGCCCGGCGGAATGTTTCCGCTGGAATTGCCCGCCGATGCGGTTTCGCGGGCATATTTGAAAATGGAAGAAGCGCTGGCCTGGTCGCGCATGCCGCTGAAAGCCGGCGACGTGTGGGCGGAAATTGGCAGCGCGCCCGGCGGAGCCAGTCAGGCGCTGCTACGCCACAGCCTGAAAGTGATCGGCATCGATCCGGCCGACATGGACCAGCACGTGCTGGCAAATCCCCATTTCACGCATTGGAAAAAACGGGGCGCCGACATCCGCCGCCGCGAATTTCGCAAAGTGAAATATTTGGCCGCCGACATCAACGTCGCGCCGGCATACACGCTTGATACCGTCGAAGCCATTGTCACGCACCCGGAAGTCAAAATTCAGGGGCTACTGTTGACGCTGAAGCTGCTCGATTGGAAATTGGCCGAACAACTTCCGGAATTTCTCGACCGAATTCGCTCCTGGGGCTACAGCCACGTCCGCGCCCGCCAACTGCACCACAACCGGCAGGAAGTGTGCGTGGCGGCGCGGCGAAAGGAAAAGTAGCTGGCGCGGCCACCGTCCCAGCCGACGGCTTTGCCGTCGAACGAATTACAAAAAAACATAACCATTTCAACACCAAGCCGACGGCTCTGCCGTCGCATACCGATGACCAAGTCGTCGGTGCCATAACCGCCAGAAAGTTTGCCTGGCGGCGCGGCGAAAAGAAAAGTAGTTGGCGCGGCCACCGCCCAAGCCGACGGCTTTGCCGTCGCATACCGACGACCAACTCGTCGGCCTGAACTCACCAATCCGCCGGTGGATGCAGCGTGCCGCTGGTGATTTCACGGCGGCCTGCTGTCGTATCCAACAGCAGTGCGCCATCGGGCGCAATCCCAGCGCAGCGGCCGGTGATGGTTTGTTCTCCCTGATAAACCGTCAGCATTTTGCCGCGCTGCAGGCACAGCATATCGAATCGCTGGCCGAGAATTTCCAGCGGCTGGCCCAGTTGCACGAGCGCGGCTTCCATGTTTTCCAAAATGGCCAGCAGCAATTCCGTGTGATCGTGCGTGCGGCCGGTGAGATCGCGCAGCGTGGCGATAGCATTCCGCAACGGCGGCGGCGCATCCGTGGCCGTGTTGTTGCTGTTCAGGCCAACGCCAATGATGTGGTACCCAGCCGGCAGCACTTCGACCAAAATGCCCGCCAGCTTTTTGCCGCCGACAAAAACATCGTTGGGCCAGTGCAGACCCAGCGGTTGTTCCGCCAGCCGCGGAGCCAGCGCATCGATCAAGGCCACACCGACGGCCAGCGACAGCCGAGGCACCATGCGGCGCTCGAAACCGAACTGTTGCGGATCAACCAGCAGGCTAAACGCCAAGCTACCCTCACCCGTCCACCAGCGATTGCTGGCCCGGCCGCGGCCCGCGGTTTGAGTTTCGGCCACAACCAGCGCCGGCAGCGCGATTCGGCCGGCGGCAGCCTCGTCGGCCAAAGCCCGGGCGCGCGTTTGCGTGCTATCCAGCTCCGGATGATGCTCGGCGTGCGCCAGAAACGTGCTGCTCAGAAGTGCTTGGGTATCAATCATGTTGTTTCTCGACGCGCGGCCCTCTCAATCTAAAGTCCCCAGCCGAATTTAAGCCACAACTGGCCCAATTGGTGGTGGGACAATTTGAACACAGCCCGACTATGTCAGTCGGGAAAAGCGGCTGTCAGAATTTCAAATTGTCCCACAACTGGCCCAATTCCACGGCTTGAAGTCGTCGCGGTTCATTTGCGATAATGCCCAGTTCACCCGCACAGCCAAAGTTTGTGCTGCCAACGCGCCGCATCCCAAATTGGTTCGCAGCAGCCAATATGGCAGCCCTGCGGGTTCCCAGTCAAAGCCCTGGCCATGCTTACATATCGCTTTCAAATCATTGCCGTCCAATTACTTATGCCGCAAATTCAGTTTATGGCGCGCCGCTTGCATTTTACCGGGCCGACTGGCCGGTTCCCTGCGCCGATTGGCAGGTTCCCCAGGTCGTCGGCCGATCGTCGCCGCATCGAGCATGCTTCTACGGTTGCCTGCGGTTTTCGGCCGTTTTTCCACCGGTTTTCGACCGTTTTTCACCGTTTTTACCGTTTTTCATCCAACGATAACTCTGGGAGTTAGGCAATGAGTGCGACGGCAACTAAATCCAAACCCAAAACCTCGAGCAAGACACGTCTGCAACCCTTGGGCGACCGCGTAGTCGTGGAACGTGACGAATCGGAAACACGCACCTCCGGCGGCATTTTGCTCCCCGACACCGCCAAGAACAAGCCGGCCCGGGGAACGGTCATTAGCGTCGGCGACGGCAAGCTCACCGACGACGGCAAACGCAAGCCGCTGCAAGTCAAACCGGGCGACCGCGTGCTGTTCACCAGTTACGCTGGCGAACAATTCAAAGTCGGCGACAACGAACTGCTGCTCATGCACGAAGAAGACATTCTGGCGGTGATCGAAGGCTGAAATCTATTGAACCGCAGAGGCGCGGAGATGCTGAGAAAACAGGAAGATAAAATTGGCAAGTCTTTCTCCTCTCCGCGACTCAGCGTCTCTGCGGTTCTCCCAATGCGAAAAAATCAAACTCATAATTACTCAGGAGTAAATTCCACATGGCAAAGATGATTGCTTTCGATCAGGAAGCCCGCGAGGCAATGCGGCGCGGCGTTTCCAAATTGGCCCGGGCCGTCAAAGTCACGCTGGGCCCCAAAGGCCGCAACGTCATTCTGCAAAAAAGTTTTGGCTCGCCGACCGTTACCAAAGACGGCGTGACCGTGGCCAAGGAGATCGACCTGGAAGACGTGTACGAAAACATGGGCGCCCGGATGGTGCGGGAAGTAGCGAGCAAAACCAGCGACGTGGCCGGCGACGGCACGACCACCGCCACGGTCCTGGCCGAAGCCATTTTCAACGAGGGGCTGAAGGCCGTCGTGGCGGGCGTGAACCCCATTCACATGAAAAACGGCATTGAAAAGGCCGTGGCCGACATCATCGACAAGCTGCACAAAATGTCGATCAAAATCAAAGGCAAAACCGAAATGGCCCAAGTCGCCACGGTGGCCGCCAACAACGATCCGGAAATCGGCAGCATTTTGGCCGACGCCATGGAGCGCGTCGGCAAAGACGGCGTCATCACCGTCGACGAAGGCAAAAGCCTCAAGACCGAAACCGAATGGGTCGAAGGCATGCAGTTCGACCGCGGTTATCTCTCGCCGTACTTCGTGACCAATCCGCAGCAAATGAAGTGCGAATTGGAAGACGCGTACATTTTGGTTTACGAAAAGAAAATTTCCAACGTTAAGGAACTTGTTCCGGTTCTGGAGCAAGTGGTGAATGCCGGCAAGCCGCTGTTGATTGTGGCCGAAGAAGTGGAAGGCGAGGCGCTGGCCACGCTCGTCATCAATCGGTTGCGGGGCACGTTTGCAGTGTGCGCCGTCAAGGCGCCGGGCTATGGCGATCGCCGCAAGGCCATGCTGGAAGACATTGCTGTGTTGACCGGCGCAACGCCGGTGTTCGAAAGCCTGGGCACCAAGCTGGAAAGCCTGACGCTGGCCGACTTGGGCCGCGCCAAGAAAGTGATTGTCGACAAAGACAACACCACGATTATCGAAGGCGCGGGCAAAAGCACGGAAATCAAGGGGCGGATTGAATCCATCCGCCGCGAAATCTCCACCTCCACCAGCGATTATGACAAGGAAAAGCTGGAAGAACGGCTGGCCAAGTTGGCCGGCGGCGTCGCCAAAGTGAACGTGGGCGCCGCGACTGAAAGCGAAATGAAGGAGCGCAAAGCCCGCGTCGAAGATGCCCTGCACGCCACGCGTGCGGCGGTAGAAGAAGGCATTTTGCCCGGCGGCGGCGTGGCGCTGTTGCGGGCCAGCACATCACTCAAGCCGGAAGGTTTGCAGCACGACGAAGAAGTGGGCTACAACATTGTCGTGCGTGCCTGCCGTGCTCCGCTGACAATGATTGCCGCTAACGCCGGCCAAGACGGCTCCGTGGTGTGCGAGAAAGTTGCTGAACTGAAAGGAAACCACGGTTACAACGCGGCCACCAGCGAGTACGAAGATTTGGTCAAGGCCGGCGTGATCGACCCCACCAAGGTTACCCGCACGGCATTACAAAACGCCGCCAGTGTGGCCACGCTGTTATTGACCAGCGACGCCCTAATTGCCGACAAACCGAAAGAGGAAAAAGGCAAGAAAGGCCCAGCCGGCCACGGCGGCTACGACGACATGTATTAATGAGGGCGCAGGGAGTAGGATTCAGGGCGCAGCTCATAAAGCCGCGACCGCTGGTCGCGCTTGTTATCTGGGAAAATTATTTAGCCCCCGGCGAAAACGCCGGGGGCTTTTTTTGCGTGCCGATTACTGGCCGCGTAGCGAAAATGCTTGCCTTTGGCGAAGAATTTGACCAGACTAACGAGGCGGTGCAACGGCCGCTGCGGGCCAGCGCGATCGCAAACTCCGGAAATCGGCACAGTAGGAGCTACGGGCATGGCAAAGAGGAAGAGACGGGGGCAACATCCGGCAGTTCGCACGGCGCGAAAGTGGCCCGGGTTTGCGCATGCCGTTGGGGCAGTGCTGGCCGGCGCGTTATTCCTGGCGGGCGTGGTGGAGGCGGCCATCACCGGCACCGTGACCGCCCACGATCCGTCGCCGGTTGTCGCCGACGGGAGCATGTTCTACTATTACGCCACGGGCAGCAGCACCGGATTGATCACGCGGTCGTCGTCGAACTTAAGTGCCTGGCAACGCGGTCCGACGATTTTTTCCACGCCGCCCTCGTGGGTCACGACCGATGTGCCCAATTACGGCGGCAACTTGTGGGCGCCCGATATTGAATACTTCGACGGGCAATATCATTTGTATTATGCGGCGTCTTCGTTCGGTAGCCAGGTGTCGGCAATCGGCATGGCCACCTCGCCCACGTTGAACACGTCGTCGCCAAGTTTCGGTTGGGTCGATCAGGGTGCGGTGATTCAATCGACCACGGGCAGCCTATATAACGCCATCGACCCGTCTGTTTTTCTGGATACGAACGGATCGCTGTGGATGTCGTTCGGTTCGTTCTGGCAGGGAATTTATTTGACGCAGTTGAATCCGACGACCGGGCAGTTGCTGAATCCGTCGACGCCGCCGACCCGCATTGCTCGGAAAGACACGGGGACCGACGCCATTGAGGCGTCGTATTTATACAAGCGCGGCAACTACTATTACTTGTTCGTCAATTGGAACGACTGCTGCCAAGGGGTGAACAGCACTTACGAAGTGCGCGTCGGCCGCAGCACCAGCATTAACGGGCCATTTTTGGATAAGAACGGCGTGGCGTTGACCGACGGGGGTGGAACACTGTTTTTAGACGACGCCGGGGCAATTCTGGGCAATAGCGCGATCATTGGGCCCGGACAAATCGGCATATTTTCCGACGCTGGGGTCGATTACTACTCGTTCCATTATTACGACGGCAACAATAACGGAACGGCCAAGTTCGATTTGCTGCCGTTGTATTGGACCGGTGACAACTGGCCTTCGGCGGTGCCGGTTCCTGAGCCTGCTTCATGGGGATTAGCGGTGATTGCCGCAGTTGGCGGCTTCCTGCTGTGCATGTTGATTCCCCTGGCCACGGCGCGGCGAAAGTTAAATCGCGTCAAACGGCTGCAACAGGTTGCTTAATTTTCGACGCCACTGTCGTGGCGTATCGTAGGTTTCCAATCGCGCCGCAAACTATTCCACAAACCGCAGCAGGGCGTACGATTTTTTGCCGCTGCGGAGAACCATGACGGTTTCGCTGGCTAAATGTGCGGCGGTCAGCTTCGCTTCAAGTTCGCCGATGCGGCGGTTGTTGACGTAAGCGCCCCCTTGCTGGATGGTGCGGCGGGCGTCGCCTTTGCTTTTCGCCAGGCCGCTTTCGACCAGGGCTTCGACCAGCGGCAGGCCTTCGCCTGCCAGCCGGTTGCGCGGGAGTTCTCGGCTGGGCACATCAGCGAAAATTTCGCCCAGTTGTTTATCGTTCAACTGGCTGATTTCCGCGCCGAAGAAAATTTCGGTGGCGCGCTGGGCGGCAGTTAAGCCCGATTCGCCGTGAACCATGCGCGTAAGTTCCTCGGCCAGACGGCGCTGGCTTTCGCGCTGGCCGGGATTGGCGGTTCTGGCGGCATCGAGCGGTTCCACGTCGGCCTGCGATAATTCGGTGAGAAAGCGCAGGCACTTGCCGGCATCGGCATCGTCGACGTTGATCCAGTATTGATAAAACTGGTACGGGCTGGTGCGCTGGGCAGATAGCCAGAGCGTGCCGCTTTCGGTCTTGCCCATTTTTCCCCCGTCGCTTTTCGTGAGCAGCGGGTTGGTGAGGCCGTACAGTTGCACGCCGTGCATGCGGCGGGCCAAGTCGATGCCGGCGGTGATGTTGCCCCATTGATCGCTGCCGCCGATTTGCATTTCGCAGCCGTGATTTTGGTAGAGATACACAAAATCGTAGGCTTGCAGCAACATGTAGCTGAATTCCGTGTAGCTGATGCCGCTGTCGCGCTCCAGGCGGCCTTTGACGGAATCTTTGGCGAGCATCACGTTCACGGGAAAATGCTTGCCGACATCGCGCAGGAATTCGAGATAGCTGAAACGGTTCATCCAATCGAAGTTATTCACGAGCAGGGCGGCGCTTTTGCTGGGGGAATCGAAATCGAGGAACCGCCGCATTTGCGCCGCCATACCATCGACATTTTTTTGCAGCGACTCTTTAGAGAGCAGATTGCGCTCCTCGCTTTTGCCACTGGGGTCGCCAATCATGCCGGTCGCGCCGCCCACCACGGCAATGGGCTTGTGGCCGGCCTGCTGAAAACGCCGCAGCATGAGCAGCGGAATTAAATGGCCCACGTGCAAACTGTCGGCCGTGGGATCGAACCCGGCGTAAACCGCGCGGGGCTTTTCGTTCAGCCAGGCGGCCATTTGTGGCGCCGGCTCGGTCGTTTGATGGATGAGCCCGCGCCACGTGAGTTCGGTGATGATATCGATCATAAGGGGGCAGGGCGCAGGGGGCAGGGCGCAAGGGGAAAAGCACAGCGGAAAGAGTGCACGACGCACGGCGCAGGGGGTAGAAAGGTAAGGCTTAGCACGGCTATCCTCTGTTTGGAAGTGAATTTAATAACCCATTAATTAAACGACCGACTTCTTCAATCTGCTCGATTAAATTAGCACGTTGGGCATCGTCAAAATACTTTAGTCTGGCCGACAATAAAACCTGAGTTCCGATTTCTGCCCGGGATCCGTTCGCAATCGATAAGAACCGGCGATATTCTTGCGTGCTTCGGCGTGCATGGCCTTCTGCAATATTTGAAGGAATTGAAACAACAGCCCGGCGCATTTGCTGTGTCAAGCCAAATCGTTCGTCAGCGGGAAAATGGGCGGTAGCCTGGTAAACCATCTCGGCTAAGTCCATGCTTTTTTGCCAAGCAATCAAATCTCGATAATTTTGGATGCTCATTTCATGCCCCTGTTTTCTAGTCGCCTATTTTTCTGCGCCCTGCATCCTGTCCCCTGCGCCCTCACCGCCACATATCGTCCATGGGGTTTGTCGGTCCTAGCAGTTTGGCCTTGGGGAGCGCTTTCAGGGCCAGTTCGGCCAGGCGCAAATCTTCGCGATTCGTAATTTTTAGATTGATACTGGAGCCGGGCACGATGTTCACTTTTTGCCCGGTGCGCTCGACGAGTTGGGCATCGTCGGTGGCGACAAAACCGCCGCGCTGCGCGTAGGCTTTGAGCAACAACTCGCGCCGAAATACTTGCGGCGTTTGCGCTTCCCACAGGCCGTCGCGGGAAACAGTTTCGACAATGACGCCGCCGCTGACGCGCTTGAGCGTATTGCCCACCGGAATGGCCGGAATGGCGGCGCCGGTTTTGACGGCGGCGGAAAAAATTTCGTCGATCCACTCGTTGGCGATGCACGGCCGGGCGGCATCGTGCACAGCAATGAAATCGATTTCCGGTTTCACTTTTTCCAGCGCCTTTTGAATTGAATCGGCCCGTTCCGCGCCGCCATCGACCACGTCGATGCCGAGAATGGCGGCGTTGGCGGCGAATTTGGATTGAAAGTATTCTCGGTCTTCGGCTGAGATGACCAAAATCAACTGCGGCACGTCGGGGCGGTTCAAAAATTTTTCGGCCGAGTGGAGCCAGACGGGCCGGCCTTCCAACGGCGCAAAGGGTTTTTTGTAATTTTTATCTTTGAATCGGCTGCTTTTTCCGGCTGCGGCGAGGATGACGGCAAACGTGGGCATGGCAAACTCCAACCCTGCGAACAGAAGATGCTCGCCATTGTGCCGATTGCATGGTGTCGGTCAATTGGTTTTGAGCGGAAGTCGTTTCGGGCGGTCGGCTTCCGCCGCGGCGGAAAATGGAGAATTTGACTCCCGCCGGCGTGGGTCTATAATCGGTCGTGTAATTATTGACTGCGCAAGAGCTTGCGCATTTTCACATGGACTGGTTTCTGGCCCGATATGGCACCGGCAAAACTAGCCTGTGGCATGCCCGAACGGAGTGGCGTGCGGCGTTATTCCCGGCGGTGGAGATCGCATTGCTTCGCTTTGGGCGGGATTGTAGCCGCAGCGTTCGTTTTGTGGCTTAATCAATCGACCGCTTGTGCGGATGACGCTCCAACGGCGCCTACTGCCGGCGAAAAGTCAGCCACCGATCAGCCATCTCCCGAGAATCAAAAACCCAATCCTGCCGATGCTGAAAAGCCGGCGGAGGCACAGCCGGGGCAGGGATTTCTGATTCGCGTCAACTTGCCCATTACCGACGATGTCGACACGCAAGTGCGGCGCGGCATTCAGCAGTTGTTGGGGAACATCAAGCAGGGGAGCCCGCGTCCAGTGCTGGTGGTGGAGTTGTGGCCGGGACAGACGGATGGAGGCGTCGGGAGCGATTTTTACCGCTCGTTGTCGCTGGCGAAATTTCTGTCGCACGATTTGCACGATATGGCCCCGGGAGTGAAAACCGTGGCCTACATTCCCAAAACCGTGAAGGGGCACGCGGTGCTGGTGGCAATGGCGTGCGAAGAAATCATCATGGCCCCGGATGCGGAAATGGGCGAGGCGGGCATTGACGAAGCCACGATTGGGCCGACCATCCGCAGCGGTTACAAAGAAATTGCCGATGCCCGGGGAACTATTCCCGCCGCGATAGCCCTGGGCATGCTCGATAAAAATCTCAAAGTGCTCAAGGTGACGACCGAAGTTGGCACCGAGTACGTTTTGGCAGACGATCTGGACGAGTTGAAGAAGCACCGCGTGGTACAAAATGTCGAGGAATTAAAGCCCCAACCGCTCTTGGTCGACGGCCAACAAGCACGGCAAGAGTTGGGCTTTGTGAGCTACCTGGCCGACGATCGGGCCGACGTGGCCAAGGCGCTTAAAATTCCGGTCGATGCGCTGCAAGATAATCCCGCCTTGGCGGGCGGCTGGCGGCCGGTGCAAGTGGATTTGAAGCGGCCGATCACCTCTACCACCGTGAACCGGGTGCAAAAGCTGATTGAAGACCAAATTCGCGTCAACGACGTGAACCTGGTGGTGCTGTTCATCGACAGCGAAGGTGGCTCGTACGATCAAAGTTTGCGATTGGTGAATTTTCTGGCGGGGCTTGATTCGAGCCAAGTTCGCACGGTGGCCTATGTTCCGCGGCAGGCCCGAGGCGATGCGGCCTTAGTGGCCTTGGCGTGCGATCAGCTCGTGGTTGGTCCCAATACAAAACTGGGAGGCGAAGGGGCTGATGCGCTTAAGCCCGACGACCGGCAGTTGGCCGTGAACGTGTTGGAAGACGCGCTGAAGAAGAACAAATCGCGGTCGTGGTCGCTGCCGGCGGCGATGATTGATCCGGAACTCAAGGTGTATCGCTACACCAATCCCGGCGCCAACATCACTGCCTATTTCTGCGAAGAGGAACTTAAGCAGCAGCGTGATCCGGGCGCGTGGCGGCAGGGGGAATTGGTTACAGGCAGCCGCGGGTCTTTGCAAGTGACCGGCCAGAAGGCCGAGCAATTGGGGCTGGCTTGGAAAGTGGTCGACAATTTCGAACAGTTCAAGCAAGCCTACGGGTTGGAGCGCAATCCGGCGATGGTCGAGCCGGGTTGGGCCGATTTTTTGATCGACGCGCTAACGTCCGAGGGCGCGCAGATGTTTTTGCTGATCATGATTTTCGTGGGCGTGTATTTGGAAGTGCATGCGCCGGGGGTTGGCGTGGGCGGGTTTGTGGCACTGTTAGCGGCGCTGTTGTACTTTTGGGCGCAGCACATGCAAGGCAATCCGGTGGCGCTGCAAGTGCTGCTGTTTATTGCCGGCATTTTGTGCGTTGCCCTGGAGATATTTGTGCTGCCGGGGTTTGCGATATTTGGCTTTGGGGGCGGGTTGATGATTATCGCTTCGTTGGTGCTGGCCAGCCAAACCTTTGTCATTCCTGGAAACGAGTATCAGTGGGAAAAATTACGCAACTCGCTGTTGGTGTTGGGCGGGGCAGTGACGGGCAGCCTGGTGGCGGCGATTGCCATGCGCAAATTCTTGCCGCATGCGCCGGTGTTCAATCGCATGATGCTTGCGCCGCCATCGAGTGAAGAAATGGAAGCCATTTCGCACCGCGAAGCGCTGGCCGATTATCGGCATCTACTGGGTCAGCAAGGGGTGGCGACAACACGGTTGGTTTTGTCAGGGAAAGCCCGCATTGGCGATCAATTGGTGGATGTGATTGCCGACGGCGAGGCCATCGATCGGGGCGCCCCAATCACGGTGGTCGACGTGATTGGCAGCCGGGTGGTGGTGCGACCGGTGCGCGGGTAATGTTCTCCCGTCTTCAAGAAGCAGCACTTGCAAACGAGCGATAACTCGGCTGGTAACTGTGCATTACTTCTTCGGGCCATGTCAACCATCAAGTTTCAAGCGACGCCCTATGCCATTGGCTCCTGGACCGTGCTTAGACTGCCGCAGACCGCGAGCAAGAAGCTGCCGTCGCGCGGCATGAGCATGGTGGAAGGGACCATCAACGGTTTCCACTTTCGGGCACCGCTTGAACCGGACGGAAAGGGAAGCCACTGGCTGAAGATCGAGAAAAGCATGCAAGCGAAAGTGGGGGACACGGCGAGCGTGGAAATCGAACCGATCGAGCAGTGGCCAGAGCCCAAGATTCCGGCGGATGTGAAACAGGCGCTTGCGGGCGCCCCCAAATCGCTCAGAGTCTGGAACGAAGCGACGCCAATGGCGCACTGGGATTGGATTCGCTGGGTGGGCATGTCCAAAAATCCCGACACACGGAAGAAGCATATTTTGGTGGCACTTTCCAAGCTTGCGCGCGGCGAGCGGCGACCGTGTTGTTTCAACCGGAGCGTGTGCTGCGAACCCGCAGTGTCCAAAAATGGAGTGTTACTGGACCCGGCCGCTACGGGGCCAAAGTGAGGAGCGGGAATCACCCGGTCCGCCACCCAAACACAATGAGGGGATTATCTGATTTCCGGTTGAGTTCCAATCTGGCGCGT
>Ga0335083_10004827_pt1 | contig 17126 bp, 14 predicted proteins | sample Lox_Sample_42_FD_206716 | JGI IMG/M metagenome (GOLD analysis project Ga0335083, IMG submission 206716) | Soil microbial communities from Loxahatchee National Wildlife Refuge, Florida, United States - Lox_Sample_4.2 | ecosystem: Environmental > Terrestrial > Soil > Wetlands | place: USA... | reverse complement strand
TCACCTCTTCCCTGCGGGGTCGATCCCGTCCAACTCAAGCAACCGAAGTTCACTTGCGTGTCCTCACTCACGACCTGCTCCTGTTGGCAGCATAAGGGTTTCAACAAAGCCAGATAAACATGGATCAAATTCGATGGCGGCAAATTAATTTAATCCACACACATTGATCGAACCATTAATATCCTTATATTTTCTCCCAATCTGCGTTCCCTTGATAAATACTTTTTTATAATCTCTGCGTCCCTCCGCGACCTCCGCGGTTAGTTTTTGCATTCCATGGCGCAACACGATCTTATTGTCATCGGCGGCGGACCGGGCGGTTACATCGCCGCCATTCGGGCCGCACAACTGGGGTTCAATGCCGCCTGTGTCGAACGGGAATCGCGCTTGGGCGGCACTTGCCTGCGCGTCGGATGCATTCCCAGCAAAGCGCTGCTGGAATCAAGCGAAAAATTCGCAGAAGCGAAACACAAACTGGCCGAACATGGCGTGAAAACCACCGGCGTCGAGTTGGATTTGTCCGCCATGCTTCGCCGCAAAGAACAAATCGTCGATACGCTGTGCAAAGGCGTCGAGGGGCTGTTCCGCAAACACAAAATTGCCCGCTACACCGGCTGGGGGCGACTGGCCGGCCCCGGCCAGATTACGGTTACCGCGACCGATGGCGGCGTCCAGCAGTTGGCAGCCCAGCACATTGTCCTGGCCTCTGGCAGCAAGCCGGCACTGTTGCCGGGAATCGAACTCCATAGCGACCGCGTGGGAACCAGCACCGAAGCGCTCTCATATCCTGAAGCCCCCCAGCATTTGGTCGTGGTCGGCGGCGGGTACATCGGACTGGAGCTGGGTTCGGTCTGGAATCGCCTGGGCGCCAAAGTGACCGTGCTGGAATTTCTCGAACGCATTTTACCCGGCACCGACACCGAATTGGCTGACGAAGCGCTCAAGCTATTCCAAAAGCAGGGCCTCGAGTTTCGCCTGGGCAGCCGTGTTACTTCCGCCCGTTTCGATCTGGCTCATAACAAGTGTCTCGTGGAATGCGCCGGAGCCGTGGCCATTGATTGCGATCGCGTGCTGGTCGCCGTGGGCCGCACGCCGGCCACGCAAGATTTAGGGCTGGAAACCGTCGGCATCGCGCTCGATGCCAAAGGCCGCATCCCCGTCGACGATCATTTTCGTGTGATCAAAGAGCCGCAACCGTCAGGAAGCGCCGCAGCCCCCTCACCACTCACCACTCACTCCCCACCCCCCGCCCTCTACGCCATCGGCGATTGCATTGCCGGCCCCATGCTCGCCCACAAAGCCGAGGAAGATGCCGTTGCCTGCGTCGAGGGCATCGTCATCGGCTACTGCCACGTCGATTACAATCTAGTCCCCTCAGTCATCTACACGCATCCGGAAATCGGCGCGGTGGGCAAAACGGAAGACCAGCTTCAGGCTGAAGGCACGCCGTACCGCAAAGGCACGTTTCCGTTCCGCGCCAACGCCCGAGCCCGCACGCTGGCCGACGTGGAAGGCAAAGTAAAAATTCTGGCGCACCAAACCACCGACCGGGTCTTGGGCGTTCACATTTTGGGCCCGCGCGCCGGCGATTTAATTGCCGAAGCCGCCGCCGCCATGACGTTTGGCGCCTCCAGCGAAGACATCGCCCGCACCTGCCACGCCCATCCCACGCTAAGCGAAGCCGTAAAAGAAGCCGCCCTCGCCGTCGACGGCCGCACGTTGAATTTGTAGTTTGAGCGCGCCCCAATGCCCGACGCTTGGCAACCGCTGACCGCGCCGTTCCATTTCCACATTTCTCATTCCCGTTTCGCCTGTCCCATACCGCCCAACTTTAGCCATTTCGGGCTGCTCCAATGAGAAGCCAAAAAACCAAGCCGGCGGGTGTCGGTTAATGCGGTTTGCCGGGCTGAATGTATTTTTGCGTGCCGTAGACCATTTAACGGGTATAATTGTCGGTGGGAGAATATTCCATCTTCATGGGCCATGCAGGTGGATTGCCCGGTCAGCCTCGTCGGAACACTGCTAACCGACAGATTGAGCCGCTCCAACCCAGAAACGGAAGTGGTGATGCCATGTCTAAAACCAAAACTGTTTTAGCGAGCCTGTTGTCCGCATGGGCGATTCTTTTGATGCCCGCCAGTTCCATTCCAGCTTTGGCTCACGGCGGCGGAGGTGGTGGCGGCGGCGGCATGGGTGGCGGTGGCATGGGCGGAGGCGGACATGGCATGGGAGGCGGCTTCGGCGGTATGAGCATGGGGGGCATGAGCGCGCACAGCTTTGGCGGCGGATCGGGCTTTGGCGGCATGGGCAGCTTCACCAGCAGCGCGCGAAATTTCAGCGGCATGGGAAGTCAATTTTCCGGACAGCAGTTTTCCGGAAGCATGAGCCGGAGCGGCTTTCCAAGTGCGTCCAACTTTGGCAGCGGTGCAGCAGCGCGAGGTTTAACGTCGGCGTCAATGCCAGGCCTGTCGCATAACGCTTCGCTCAACAGCTCCTTCAGCCACAATTGGAATCAGGGCGAGCACTTCAGCCAGTTGAACGGTAACCAGTTTCGCAACGGCCAATTTGCGCACGACGGCAACTTTAATCATGACGGCAACTTCAACCACGATGGCAATTTCAATCACTTCAATAATTTCAACCACTGGAACAATTGGAATCACTTCCACAACTGCTTTGTGGTAGCCCCGTTTTGGTTCCCCTGGTGGTTCGGCGGCTTCGGCGATTGTTTCTACGGCTTCGGTTATTACGGCTACGGCGCTCCGTACTGTTACGATACCGCCTATTATCAGCCGACCGGCTACGATGTTCCCATCGACGACGCCGTAGCATACGAAAGCGCCGGCGATGCCGGCCAAACCCCGCCGGAATTACCCCTTCCGCAAAACAATGCGCTGAACGATGAAAATGGTGCCGCCACCTCGCAAGCCGGCGCTGAATTTTTCGGCCAGGCTGGCGATGCCTTCCAGGCCGGCAAATATCGCGATGCTTTACGGCTGGCCAACCATGCCGCCGTGGAGTCGCCGCAGAATCCCAAAGCGCCGGAGCTGATGGCGCTGGCTCTATTCGCCATGGGCCAATATCGTGACGCGGCCGCTCAGGCACATGTCGCCTTGGCGCTAGGCCCGCCTTGCGATTGGGCCGAATTGTTCGGTTATTACAACGACAAAGACCGCTACACCAATCAACTCCGCATCTTGGAAAAGTTTGCCAAAGACAACCCCGCAGCGCCGGAAGGACATTTTCTGCTGGCATATCAATATCTAATGACGGGCTTCAACACGCAGGCGGCCCAGGAATTGGGCGAGGTCGTAAAGCTAGCCCCTAACGATCGGTTAGCCGCCAGCCTGTTGAAAAAATATGGCGGCAATGCGGCAATGGAGTCGCTCCCCACTCCGCCGCAGCCGTTGCCGACAGCCGGCGGGACAGCTTCCGACTCAGCGACAACATCCAAAACCACGCTCGATAAGCCTGCCCCCATGCCCGCGCTCGTTCCGCCGCAACAAAATAAGTGACTTCCTCGGCAGACCATCGGCCGATAGCCGCCATCCCGAAGCGACTTTTTTGGCATACGCCACGCGGGCATTGGCTAGACCCTTGTCCCCCATCAGCTTGCCGTGCCACTGGTTTCACAGGGAGATTGACCCGTACCCATACCGCGTTTAAAGTGTCCCTTCCCTGCCGCGGCTCCCTTCTTTCCTGAACCCTAATTCCCCGACACCGGAACCCTTTTCGCGATGCTCGCCAAACGCGTCATCCCCTGTTTAGATGTCGACCGCGGTCGGGTCGTAAAGGGCACCAAATTCCTCGAGCTGCGCGATGCCGGCGATCCCGTGGAAGTTGCCGCCCGGTACGAGGCCGAGGGGGCCGACGAACTGGTGTTTCTCGACATCACCGCCAGCCACGAAGGCCGGGCCACCATGGTCGACGTCGTTAAGCGAACCGCAGAAGTCGTATTTATGCCCCTCACCGTCGGCGGCGGAATTCGCACGCTGGAAGATATTCGGGTTTTGTTAAATGCTGGGTGCGATAAGGTCTCCATCAATTCGGCGGCCTGTAAAAATCCAGAATTTGTGCGCCAGGCGGCTCGAAAGTTCGGCAGCCAGTGCATCGTGGTGAATATCGATCCCAAGCGGGTCCGGAAAAACGGCCACGAAAGCTGGGAGGTGCACATCAACGGCGGCCGCATCCCCACGGGCAAGGAAGCGGTCCCCTGGGCGGAGGAGGTGGAGCGGTTGGGAGCCGGCGAAATTGTCCTCACTTGCATGGATGCGGACGGCACGCAAAATGGTTATGATTTAGAAATGACGGCCGCCGTCAGCCAAGTGGTTGCCATTCCCGTGGTTGCCAGCGGTGGGGCGGGCCGTCCGGAACACCTGGCCGAGGCGATTCTCGTGGGTCACGCCGACGCCGCTTTGGCGGCCGGCATTTTCCACTTCGGCCAGTACACCATCCGGCAAACAAAACAAGCAATGAGAGAGCGCGGAATACCAGTGCGGTTATAGTAGGCAGAATGACGAATGACCAAGAACCAAGTGACCAATCAATTGCAGATCTTGGTCATTGGGATTTGGTCATTGGTTGTTCGCAGAGATTTCGATGTTCGTCACACGCAAGCCATCAATGAGTAATTCCGATTAAGCATTCATAGCACACTATGTCTCACGGCGACAACCACAACAACAATCATCATTTCAAAGCCGACTCGGCTGCCGATCGGTTTATTGGCAAGCACGAAGAGATAGAAATCGACAAGCTGTTTCGCGCCCTGGTTAAGCTCGAGGGGAGCGATTTGCACTTGAAGGTCGGCCGTCCGCCGTACGTGCGCGTGAAAGGCGCCTTGCGCCCCTTGAGCCGGGGGCCGATTGAAGACGAAGAAATGGTGCGTTTGATTTTCGGCATGTTCGACGAGCGGCGACAAAAAATCTTTGAAGAAACCGGCGGCTCCGACTTCGCTCACGTCGTCGATGTCGACGGCGTAAAGTGGCGCTTCCGCGTCAACGTGCTGCAGCAGTTGGGACATGTGGGCATGGTCGCCCGCCGCGTGAACAACTGGATTCCAAACTTCGAAGGCTTGAACTTGCCCCCGATCATGGAAGAGTTGTGCAAGTTCGATCAGGGAATGATTCTCCTGGCCGGCGTCACCGGCTCAGGTAAAAGCACGACCATTGCGTCGATGCTCAATTACATCAACCACCATTACCGCAAGCACATTCTCACGTTGGAAGACCCCATCGAATTCACCTTCACCGAAGACAAGTGCCTGATCAATCAGCGCGAGGTGGGTACCGACGTCAAAGATTTTTCCATCGGCATGAAGCACGCCGTCCGCGAAGATCCCGACGTCATGCTCGTCGGCGAAATGCGCGATCAGGAAACCTTTATGACCGCCATCCACGCGGCCGAAACCGGCCACCTGGTGTTCGGCACCATCCACGCCTCCAGCGCGCCCAGCACCATCAGCCGCATCTTAGATTTGTTTCCGCGCGAAATGCACGCCGCGCTCCGCAGTGCCATCGCCTTCAACATGCGGGGCATCGTCGCGCAAAAATTGCTCCCTTCCATCAAGGAAGGCGTGGGCCGCGTCCCCACCGTCGAAATTATGACCTTCAATGCCATGGCGCGAAAACTCATTCTCGAAGAACGCGACGAAAAATTGGCCGACCTCATCCGTATTTCCGCCAAGGACGGCATGCAAGACTTCACCATGAGTCTGAAAGAGTTGGTCGATCGCGAATTGATCGACCGTTCCGTGGCGCTGGAAGTGGCGCCCAATGTCGAGGCGTTGAAAATGGCCCTCAAGGGCATCGAAGTCAAGTCATCGGGAATGCTTTGATGTCACGTTGGGCAGCGCTGATTTTTGGTTGCGTGGCCTTGGCCATCATATTTTGGTCGCCACCACGCGCGCCCGCTCAGCCTCCGGTCGATGCACCGGCCGTCCAGCCCGAAGCAGGCAAAGGTTGGCCCCATTATCCGCTCCCCGCGGCTACCCAGTTTGGCAAAGACCCCAGCCTGGGACGCGGCCAGGGATTTTATCTCAGCTTGTCCCGTTTCTTTCTGATGTGGATCTTGTTTTTGCTCTGGGTGAAAACTGCCGACTGGGTCAGCCAGGATTGCCTGCGGCTGGACATGACTTACATGGTCTGGAACAGTGTCATGTTTGGTCCGTTTGTGGCCGCATTTTTTTTGATGTGGCTCTTGCCCTGGTTCGAAGTGGCTTATCCCCTCATGGCCGTGGCTTATTTGGCGCCGTTGGGTGTTTACATCATCATCCGCAACAAGGGCGTCGATTCGCACCAACGTGTGTTAACGCCCGATCATTTGCGGCACGTCTTCGCCGCCGTCGCCGGCAAAGTCGGTGTGAAAGTTTCCACCGAACGGCAGCTTGACCATGAAAAAGGAGCGCCCGTTAAGTTTAAAGCCACGGCCGGCGGCGGACGCGACGGCGAAGCGAACCTCTTGTTGGCACGCCGCTCCCCAGGCTATGTCGCCAGCAAAGACCTGGTCGCCGATATGCTCGATCGGCGGGGCGATGCCATCATGTTGGAATGCACCGCCGCAAATGTCGGCGTGCGCTTCCAAATCGACGGCGTGTGGCACAATGTCGACCCGCGCGACAACAACTCCGGCAATATGATTGTGGCCGTGCTCAAAACCATGGCCGGCCTCGATGCCAACGAACGCGCCAAGCGCCAAAGCGGCACCTTGGCCGCCGATTACCAGGGTCATCATTACTTTTGCAAGCTCCAAAGCGTAGGCGTAGAAAACGGCGAGCGGGTTGTTGCCCATTTCCATCCCACGAAGGCCCCGGTTCACACCTTGGAAGAATTGGGCCTGCGCGCCAAAACACAGGAACAATTGAAACAATTGCTCGCGCGAACGTCCGGGTTTGTCGTCTTTAGTTCGATGCCGTACGGCGGATTGAGTAATTTGTTCGACGCCGCGCTGAAAGTCTGCGACCGTTACGTCCGCGATTTCGCCGCCGTCGAAGACGTCAACAATCGTGAACACGAAATCGAAAATCTCCAGGTCACCACATACAATGCGGCGGCCGGAGAAACACCAGTGCCGGCCTTGGAAAAAATTATTCGCACGTATCCCAACGCCCTGGTGGTCCGAAGCCTGACCGACGGCCCTACCGCCAAGCTGTTGTGCGAACAAGTCAAGGAAGATCGGCTCATCCTTGCCGGCATGCGCTCCAAAGACGCCCCGGAAACCTTGTTGCGCGTGTTGCTCTTGAAAGTGCCCCCCAAAGATTTTGTAAATGCCGTCAGCGGCGTCATCTGCGTCCGATTAGTGCGCAAACTGTGCGACGCCTGCAAGGAAGGCTATCCGGCGCCGGCCGAAATCCTGCAGCAGTTCGGCATCCCGCCGGGGAAAGTCCAAACCTTGTTTCGCACCCCGTCCCAGGTCGATCCGAAAAAGCCCTGCCCCCAATGCCAGGGAATCGGTTACAAAGGACGTACCGGGCTGTTCGAACTGCTGGTCGTCGACGACGGCGTCCGCGAAGTCCTTATGAAAAGCCCTAAACTCGATTTGGTCCGCGCCGCATCTCGCAAGGGCGGCATGAAAACGTTTCAGGAAGAAGGTCTGGTTTTGGTCGTAAAAGGCGTCACGTCGCTGTTGGAATTACAACGGGTGCTGAAAGGATAACGCAATAATTCGTATCACGATTCGCCCGAAATAGCCGAACTCATTTCCAATGTTCAAAGTCCAATTTCAATCTCCTCGCGATCTTTTAGTCATTCGAAATTGGAATTGAATGCTGCCTTCGTCATTCGAGCTTCGTCATTTGTCATTTACATAGCCATGCTTAATTTAATCATCCTGGCCATTTTCGCCATCTGCGTGGCCTTCATTTTCAACGAAGGCATGTGGGGCGCTTGTTTGATGTTCTGCAACACGCTCATGGCAGCGGTGCTGGCCTCCAATCTTTTCGAACCAGTCGCCAATCGGCTGGAAGGCATGTGGCCCGGCCTCACTTATTTCTGTGATTTTATCGCCGTCTGGCTCGTCTTTGTCGTGTCTTTGGTGGTATTTCGTTTGTCCACCGATTTGTTCTCTCGCCATCGCATGCGGTTCAAAAAAGTGGTCGATGTTACCGGCGGTGTCATTTTTGCCATCGGCGTGGGCTGGATCATGGTCCAATTCACTTTGTTCACCATGCATCTGGCCCCCCTGGAGCGTAACTTTCTGGGTTTCCAGGAATCGCCGGAAACTCGCATGTTTTTCGGGTTGGGCCCTGACCGAAACTGGTTGGCCTTTATGCACGAAATCAGTAGCGGCAGCGCCTTGTCGCGCACCCCGTCCCCCGGTGACCCGGATGCCCACGTGTTTGATCCGCGGGGCGATTTCATTCTAAGATATGGTCAGCGGCGCAAAGACTTCGAAGCCCAAACCAGCCTGAGCGTCGGACCGTAATTCCGAACGGGTCGCTTGCGTCCAATTGCCCAAAGTCTCAGAGTCGAAAAGTCGCCGTGCCTAAAAGTTCAATCGCTGGACCCATTCCCGCCTCGAAGAACGATGTGCTTCATGGTTTAATTCTTTGGTCTTTTGATCCCTAGCCTGCGGCTTTCTGCCATGCGTCAACCCGGCATTTCGTTGAGCCCTGCGGAACGCGAGATCGTCGAATACGGCCGCATCAGCGGCTGGGCGGTGGCGGCCATTTTGTTGGGGGTGCTTTCGGCCGCGGCCATCGTGGGACCACTGTTGTGGTTTATCCCGGTGTCGGCGGGCGCCGTTTCGATAGTCGCCATGCGCAAAATTAACGCTTCCGAGAGCCGCCTTTCCGGCTGGCACCTGGCGCTCTTGGGTTTGCTCTTAGCGATTTTTTTTGGCGTGGCCGGACCTGCGCGCACCCTCAGTCGGCAGTATTTAGTGGAAGTCCGCGCCGCGCATTTCGCGGAGAAATTCCTGGACCTGCTGCAGCATAAACAACCCTTGGCCGCTTACCAATTGGCACTGCCAGCGGGCGTCCGTGCCGTGGTTGAAGTCGGCCAGACCGAGCTTAAAGACAAATCGCCTGAAGCGAAAAAAGCCTACGATGAATTTTTGAAGCTGCCGGCCGTCAACATGCTGTTGGAAGCGGGGGCCGAAGCAAAAATTGAGCCATTGTCAGCCACCTTTGCCGGCGGCGATGATTCTCGGGACGACGTCATCGTGAAGTACCGCATTCGCAGCTCGGCTGGCAACGACGGAAAATCCGCCGATGTGCTCATGGATGTAAATCGCTCCCTGGCCTACGGCAGTCATACCGAGCAATGGCAAATTCTTTGGCGCACCATTCGGGAAGAGTGACGGAAAACGAGCGCTAGCTGCCAGTTGATTCCCAATTCTAATCATGGCCGCTTCGGCTGGTTTTCTGCACGGGGAGGTTCCAGACGCCGTTTTCTGCGAAATCGGAGGACCAAATTGATTCGACCGAACAGTTGACGCGGTTGTTACAAACGAAACCGTTGCTCTTCTTCTGGGGTATCTCCTATAATCAGAGGGCGCTTCGAGCGGTTCGTACTGCACGTGCTAATACGGCTCTTCGGGAGAAGCGAATCATGGCCACGTTTTCTAAGCTCAATTGCGTGGTGGCGGCGATTGCAATGGGAGTGGCTGGCGCGGTTTTCGCCGCTCCTGCCGAACAAGGCATGCCGCCGACGAACACAATCACTCCCCCAGCGACTCCAGCCAATACGTCAGCCGCCGCCGCGCCCGATGGGAAAGAGCTTTTCCAGCGCGAATGGATTCCCAACGATCCGCGCTCCCACGGCGGCGACGGTTTGGGACCCGTCTTCAACGACAGTTCGTGCGTCGCCTGCCATAACCAAGGGGGTTCCGGCGGCGGCGGAACTGCAAGCAAAAATGTCGATATCATCACGGCTTTTGTCAACCCGGTGGTGCAACAACAACAAGAACAGCCAGCGCCTGCAGTGCAAACGCTGCCCGGAATGATTTTGGATGTTTTCGTAAACAGCCTTTCGCAAACCGGCGAGTCACAGCCAGCTGGTAACAATCACGCGCAGCCCGCGGCTAGCCGCGATCACCAGCCCGCGAATATCCAAGTAAGTGTTGTCGGCGACGCACAGCCGGCTGCCAGTAATGAAACCCAACCCGCGACGAACAACACCCCGCAGGCTGGTCCCAGCCAACAAACCGCTGCCGTCAGTATGCCGGTCCCCCAAACTGCTGCCGCTGCCACGCCCGTTGTCCAGCCGAAACCGGAAGATCAACTGGCGGAAATCAATCGCCAAAAACAAGAACTCGCGAAAATTCACCCCGGTTTTGCGTCGGCCCGCAGCGTGGTTTTGCATCGCTTTTCCACCGACGAAAAATACGAATCGTGGCGGATGCAAATGTCGGGCCTCGGACAGTTCAATGGCGCCCCCAACGCGCCGGCTAATTCATCCGAAGACGCGGACGCTTCCGCGGGTCAAATTCAAGTCACCAGCGACGTGGAAGCCGAGCAGAAAATGCAACAGCTGAAAACGCAAGCTCAACTTGTGCAACAGCAAGGCTTGCAGGGGCAAATGGGGGATTTCTCCTTCGTCCATTCGCGACGTAATCCCACGGCGCTGTTTGGCGTCGGCCTGATCGATCAGATTCCCGATCAGGCGCTAATCGATCAAGCCAACAAAAAATTCAAAGGCTTTCCCGAAATTCAAGGCCGCGTAGCCAAAATGAAGGACGGCAAACTCGGACGCTTCGGTTGGAAAAACCAAAAGGCATCGCTCTACGAATTTGCCATGACTGCCTGCGCCGTCGAACTCGGCTTGGACGTGCCCGATCATCCCCAGGCCGGTCTACCCCTGAATCCCAATTACAAACCTAACGGGCACGACCTGAACCAGGCCGAGTGCCTGGCCCTGGTTGATTATTTGCGCAATTTGCCGGCGCCGGTGCAACACAAACCCGGCACTCCGCAGGAAGCGGAAATTTTATCGGCCGGCGAAAAACAATTTGCCGCCGTCGGCTGCGCCAACTGCCACGCGCAGCAGTTGGGCAACGTGACCGGAATTTACAGCGATCTGTTGCTGCACGACATGGGTCCGGAGTTGGGCGATTCCGGAAATTACGGCGTCTTTGTTCCCGATTCGCCGGAGGAAGAGCAACAAGCCGATCCAATCCCAAGTTTGCAGGCGGGCACTTTGAACGGGGGCCCAGCTCATGTTTTGACCAAAGCCGAACGTGAAAAAACCTTCGGCGCGCTACGACAGGAATGGCGCACTCCGCCCCTGTGGGGCGTGCGCGATTCGGGCCCCTACTTGCACGACGGCCGGGCCGAAACGCTGGAACAGGCCGTCGCTTTTCACGGCGGAGAAGCCGCCAATTCCGCCAAGCAGTTTTTCATGCTCAAACCGGCGGAACGTACCCAGGTGGTGGCGTTTCTTAAATCGCTGACTGCGCCGGAGCAAACCGCCGCCGCGGAATGAACGGCGGAACGAAATTGTCCATCCGCGACTGCCCCGCCCGCATTACGATTTCAGCATAAACCGGTACGGCTTGTCTTTCCAAGTTCCCGCGTAATCAACCCCGATCCGCGGGGTTTGCGCAATCTGCGATCGCCGTACTCGCAAGCCGCGATTTTCCAACCATAGTCCGGCTTCCTCGTCTGCGGGCAGCGCATTCAACCGTCGATCGATGTGCAAAGCCTTCGTCAATTTGCCCGGCCCCGTGAATTCTCCCGCGCCCCGGAACAACACGGCGGCCGGCCAATCTTCCCCGTCCGTCACAATGTTCAGCATCCAGTGCATGCCGTAACACAAGTAAACGTACCAGTGCCCGGCCGGCCCATACATGACTTCCGTCCGTGGAGTTCGGCCGAAGCGCCCGTGGCAGGCTAAATCGTGCGGACCAACGTACGCCTCCACTTCATTAACCACGACGGCCTGCTCGCGGTTTCGCCACCGCCGCACCAGGTGTTTGCCCAACAATTCTCGGGCCACGACCAGCGCCGGCCGAGCAAAAAAACTTTGCTCCAAAACTTGGCTGGTAGTCGACATGGCGGGTAAATGACGAATGACAAATGTTTAATGACGAATCCCGGCGCGCCGGGATCGAATGACCAATTTCCAAGCACCCATGACCAATGCTTGAAGTTGAACTTTGGTCATTGAGATTTGGTCATTGGTCATTCATTTCCGGCGCGCCGGGATTCGTCATTATAACAGCGCTTCGGCCTCAAGGCGGCTGCGCTTCCATCATACCCTATCCATCGAACAGCGCCACGCTGGCAGTAAAGCCGTGCAAAAAGTTTTGGTTGCCGACCGGCCCAATTTCTCCCTGCGCAAAAAATCCCGCCACAGGAATATCGCCCAAAATGTCGCGCAGGCAATTGATGTCGTGATTCGAAGAGGAAAACATGCGCGTGCCGCGCCCATTGCAACTGAACAACAGTGCCCCGGCCGGCGCCGGCTCGCCGCCGGTCATGACCGCCGTGCGCAACAAATGTCGCAAGTCTTCGTCGGCGGTGACTTCGTCACGAATGTGAAACTGCACCGTTTGCCCGGTGCGCATATAATCGCCCACAGCGATAGCTCCCGTGTTGGGATCGACGCCGATGACGTTGCGCACCAAAAAATCGCCGCGATGAAATTCATCTTGATATTCGCTCAACACTCGGCCCACGTGCAACCCACGCCGCGCTTGCCAGCGTTCCTGCTCGGTAAGCGTTTGAAACACTTCTTGCAAGCGGCTCAACGGCGGCGCTCCCCCCAATTCTTGAATAACGTTCGATTCGGCCCGCGTGATCACATAGGGTTTGCCTACCGGTCGGCAACCCTGCGAGACGACGCTTCGAATTCGCACGCTGCCATAAAGGAGTGCCGCCACCGCCCCTTGAATTTGTTCGCCGCGTCCCAAAACAAGGCGATTTTCGCCCGGCGCTACCCCACCGGAAGCCATGCCGCCTAACACCGGCGCGCCGGGATGATCTTCGTTGAAGCGCCGCACCACTTCGTCCGCTGGAAAACTGAACGGCTCGCCCAATAGCAGCATCGCGCTCTCAGCAGGCCAGGGCTCCGGCAAATCGGCCGGCCAGCCGGTAAAAATGCTCCCTTCACGAGTCTGTTCAAAATTCAGGTGCATCAATTTTATGGTGGTGTTTGGCAGAGAGGCCAGCCAGACCGAAACCGCTGGTTGCGACTCAATTTCGCGATTTCCACCGATTATTGATTCCCCCGTGCAGCCCAACAAGGCTTCAGAACCAATCGCATCACACACTTGCACAGCCACTTGAGCCAACTGCCCGCGATGGTGCGGAGACACAAACACCACCGCCAAATCAGGCTTCGTTCCCAATTGCGATAATGCCGCCCGGCACGCTTCATCCACTGCCGCGCCGCTGTCTGGCTGTAAAGAAAGCGCCGCCCCAAAGCGCGCATGGGCTTTCTGCCCCGTTTGGGTCATGTTCACATCTCCCCGCTACGGCAAGGGGATAAGCCCTAGCCGATTTCAAATATCGCTTCCACTTCAACCGCCATGTCTCCCGGCAACGCGGCGGCGCCCACGGCGCTGCGGGCCCCCACTCCCGCATCGGGTCCAAACACTTCCGCCATCAGTTCGCTAAAACCGTTCAACACGGCCGGTTGTTGATGAAATTCCGGCGTGCAATTGACGAGCCCAAACGTTTTGATGATTCGCTTGACGCGGTCCAGGCTCCCCAGCGCTTCGCGCAGCGTCGCCAAAATGGCGAGGCCGGTTTGCCGTGCGGCAGCCTGGCCCGCCTTCAAATCCAAGTCGCTTCCCACGCGACCTGTAATCAACGATTTATCGGCCCGCAACGGACCGTGGCCCGAAAGATATGCCCATTTCTCACTAATCACGATGGGTTTGTAAAGACCCACCGGTTTAGGGGCTGGCGGCAGTTGTAGTTGCAGTTCTGTCAAACGGGCCTCGGCACTCATCAGCTTCTCGCAAATTGAAAAAGAATTTTAACGGCAAGTGGGGCATCGTGCTTCGCATCAATTTCTACAACAAATCACCATAATATCCTGAGGTGGTCCTGGAAAGGTGCCACGTGATGCGTCATCCTTTAGGTTGCGGTTTTCGAGCGATTCGTGATGGACCGCCAGTTCTTGTTGATTCTCGATTTCCATTCGCCGAGCCTTCAATGGCCACCTCAAGACTTGAATATCCGAACCTGGGCTTAGGCGTCGGATTGCGGAGTGCCCATTTTTCGCACATTTTGGAACATCGCCCGGCGGTCGATTGGTTCGAAATTATTTCAGAAAACTTTATCGATTCCGGCGGCCGCCCGCGCTATGTGCTGGAGCAAATCGCCGAGCGTTATCCCGTGGTGATGCATGGCGTATCACTATCGATTGGCAGCACCGATCCACTGAATTTCGATTACTTGGCGAAACTAAAACGGCTCGCTCGTGAAGTGAACGCTCGCTGGATCTCCGACCACTTATGTTGGACGGGCGTCCTGGGAATGAACACGCACGATTTGCTTCCCCTCCCCTTCAACGAGGAAACTTTGCGGCATGTGGTCCGGCGTGTGCGCACGGTGCAAGATTTTTTAGAGCGGCCGCTGGTCTTGGAAAATCCCAGCAGTTATGTCACGTTTGCCGCTTCATCCATGAGCGAATGGGAATTTCTGGCCCGCGTGGCCGAGCAAACCGACTGCGCCCTGCTGCTGGACGTGAACAACGTGTACGTTTCGAGCAGGAATCACGATTTTGATCCCGCCGAGTACATCTGCAAATTGCCGCACCACCGAATTGTGCAAATGCACTTGGCCGGGCACACACCTTGCCGCACGCATTTACTCGACACGCACGACAACCACGTGGTTGACCCCGTGTGGGAGTTATACCGGCTGGCGCATGAAAAGACCGGCGGCGTAGCCTCGTTGTTAGAGTGGGACGCCAAAATTCCGCCGTTTCCGGTGGTGCATGCGGAAGTGTTGAAAGCGCGGAAATATATGACTGCGAAGTTGACCCCCGTGAACCAGGGCGTCGTCGATTTTTCCGGCGCGGCGGCGTCTTTGGAACATCGAGCTTCCGTCACACCGCCACATCCGGCAACGCTGGTATTGGCCGAAGTGGAGTGAAAGTCGCTGGTGAAAAGGCAAGAATATGAAACAGCAATCGCTCGAGAATGTGCAGCGGTGGATGCAATCGGTCATCACGCATCCCGGCGGCGTGGAAGCCGGTTTGGCAGCGCCAGCCACACAGTCCCATCTGGAAATAGCGCCCGCACAACTGGAGCAAATTGTCGAGCCCTCGCTCCGCCAATCGAGCGTCGATCGCTTGGCCGTATACGCCGGTGCCTACTATACCCGGCTCATCGAGTGCCTTCAAGCGGAATTTCCAGTGTTCCATCGCGCCGTCGGCGACGATGCGTTTGCCGAGTTCGCCGTCGATTATCTCCAGCGCTGTCCGTCCCAAAGTTACACGCTGGCAAAGTTGGGTGAAAAATTCGTTTCGTATCTCAGCGAAACCAAACCCGCCGCTGAAGGCGACGCAACCATACCCGGATGGGCCGATTTTTTAATCGACCTGGCGACATTGGAGCGAACCGTAAGCGAAGTGTTCGACGGCCCGGGCCTGGAAAGACGCCCTTTGACATTCGACAACGAATTATCGGCCATCGACCCCAAGCAATGGCCGCAGGCGCGCCTGACAGTGGCCCCCTGTTTGCGGTTGCTGTCGCTCCGTTTTTCGTTGAACAACTATTACACGCGGATGAAACAAGGCAACGGCAACGCCACTATTCCGCCGCTGCAAAACGCATGGCTGGCGATTACTCGGCGCGATTATGTGGTGCGGCGGTACGAGCTCAGTCATCCGCAATTTGTGGTGCTAGACGCATTGCAGCGTGGCCAAACCGTTGGCGACGCCATTGCCGCCGCCGCGGCCGTGTATGTCGGCGAAATCGACCAACTCGCCGCCGACCTGCGCGACTGGTTCCGCCTCTGGACCGCCGCACCAATGTTTGTCCAGATAGAGGTTAACGACTAGCAGTTAGCGATTAGCCGGAAAGTCGGAGTAGCTAATTGCTTCTCACTTCAGCACGTCGAATAGATTGCTGCGATCGTCGGTCCACAAAATTGGCCTCTTTTTCTCAGGCGGATCGCGCTCTTCCGGCGGCGGCTCGGCAAAGGGGGACAGTGCCGCCAGCAAGTCGCGGTTGTGCGTGAGAATCATCCAGTCGGACCGGTACATTTGATTCTCGCCTCCTTCGTTGGAGATGAGAACATGGTCGAGACCATATTTCTCGGCCAGACCCAACACGATCGGCTCCAAATCAACGTAACGATTGGTGATGTGTACGGCAATGGCCCCATCCTCGTCGCCATCTGCCGCTTTGGCCAGTTGTTCGACATAAATTTGGCATGCCTCCTGTGTCAGCAAGTGCACGGGAATGGCGTCGCCGCTGAAAGCATCGAGCACCAGCACGTGAAATTTTTGTGGCTCGTGGTTTTGCAGTTCGCGGTCCAGCGTCAGCCGCGCGTCGCCTAATTCTATCTCGTATTTCGCGCCGCGCTGACGGCAATCTTTCAAATACGTGAAATACTCGCCAGGTTCAGTGATGGCGATAACCGCGGGATTGATTTCGTAAAAGCGAATAGAATCGCCCTGTTCGGCATAAGCGGCCAAGGTGCCTGTGCCCAAGCCCACGGCGCCAATCCGCAGACCGTGCAAGTTTTTATTTTCGCGATAAAAGCCGATGGCCCGCCCCACGCCGGTTTCCGGCGCGTAATACGTGGTGGGAATGTGTCGACGATCTTCGCTGGTGTATTGCAAACCGTGCGTGATCCGCCCGTGATTGAGAACGTGAATCTCGCTTTCCGGATCGTTGATTTTGCGATCATCGACTCGCAGCGTGCCGAAAAAATTTCGCCTTTGCAGCAGCACTTTCTCAAACAGCTGACTTTGCTTTTCGAAATAACCGCATATATCGTAAATGCCCACGCCTGTGATGGTCAGCACGCAGAGCGTCAACCCCAACACAACCGCGGAGCGTCGCTTGCTGCGGGCGAGCGGTTTCCCGTCCGCCAGTTTGCCGCCCAAGAGCGATAAAATCGCGCGCAGTATAAGCCAGCTCGCCAAAACGAAGCCCAAAAAAAGCGATGAATTCCACTCAAAAAACGTGACGAACAACTGCGGTGCAATTAGGGTCACCGCCACGCC
>Ga0335083_10004826_pt1 | contig 17127 bp, 13 predicted proteins | sample Lox_Sample_42_FD_206716 | JGI IMG/M metagenome (GOLD analysis project Ga0335083, IMG submission 206716) | Soil microbial communities from Loxahatchee National Wildlife Refuge, Florida, United States - Lox_Sample_4.2 | ecosystem: Environmental > Terrestrial > Soil > Wetlands | place: USA... | reverse complement strand
GTCGCTTAGTCGATTCTGTTCAGAGCGGATCGATTCGTTGAAGAAGCTCCCTGTGACAGAAATACGATCGTTCTCGCCATTCACCAGCCGGTATTCGAGTTGTCCGCCGATACGCGTCGAGGTTTCGACGTCGAGCTGCGCCGTCGTGTCCTGACTTCTGCTAATGTCGATGAAATACGGCTGCAAAAATGTCGCGCCGTTCAAGCTCGAGTACCCGTATCGCGGAGTAAGGAAACCACTGTGCCGCTCACTGTTCGTGTTGAATTCCAGGAACGGGACCGGCAGCACCGGATGGCCCAAAACGTCGAAGTAGGCATCACGGGTTGTGGCTGTACCACCAAGATGAAGGTCGATCTGCTTTCCGCTGATGCTCCAGTCCGGCCGCGTCGTGTCGCCCGTACAGGTTGTAATGGAAGCATCGGTAGCCTGGTAGTGCTGACCGGTGAGTTTGTGGACGTCTTTGCCGGTCAAATAGTAATTGTTGTTGAGAGCGAGAATACGGGCATCGGCTAGCCTGGCGGTCTCGTTGTGCAGGTCGAACCAGGCCCGGCTGGAGTGTGTGTCCGAGGTGGGATCGACGATATGGACATGCCCCACGGCCACACCGCGGTAGCGGTGCTGGAGGACGATTTGGTCCGCCGTTATTGTGGTCGGGCCCTGCTCGAGTCTCGCCGCTCCGCTGATGGTGTAAGTATCGGTTTTTGCGTCGTGAACCAGGGTGCGGCCTTCGACATTGACCGGCAGATCTCTAGTTGCGCCTGCAGGGCGCAAAGTCTGGATTTGCCTCTGGAGAAACTGCTGCTCCGTAGGCATTTTTGGCTGGCGCGTTCTTGACGCGGCGTGAGCGTCCGCCGTACAGACGAGCAGCCCGGCCAGGGTCATCAGGAGGATCCCGAACGGTCGGGGAAAATCTGGGTAAAACGAAGGCGCGTGGCGCATCGGAAACCTGCCCATGCGACGGGCTTTCCACATTGCCCGTTGACGGTCGTGCGCTTCCCCCGCCGTGGAAGCGATGGCTGCAGAGCAGACTTGTGCGCTTCCGTCGGCAATGGCGCTCCGGCAGCCGAGGAACTTCAGTTATGCGCAGCAGCCTTACGCTCGCCGCCGGTGACGGTTACAAAAAAAGCGCTGAGGTGACTCCAGTCGCCCGCGATGGCCGTTCACTGCATATTGATGGCCGGATTCTTCGGGAGTATGTGTCTGCGCTGCCGGGCGTTTCGCTAGTTTCGGAAGGAACCCCGGTTGATCGATCTATGGTTGAGACGCGGATCATTGTTCGGCACACATACGTCCCAGCGGCTAGCGCGCAGACGGGCCTCACATTCCTTCCTGGTGGAAAAGCGCTCGACGATCGCCCAATTCGCGAGAGGACCAGCCGCGTTTCTATGGACGGAATCGGCGTTGACGCCCGGCACCGGCGGACGCATCAGATACCAAATCACCAAGGCAAACTGAGGGACGCGGCGAAAACTTCATGCCTGCCATCCACACCCGATCGGACCGAGAGGCACAGACCCTTGACCTCCGTCAGTCCAGAGCGGATTCGTGCCTTAGTACGCATTCCGCCCGCGGCGGTTTCCTGGATTTTGGTCACTTCAGTCGCAGGTGCATTGTGCACAGAGCCTTTGCCTCTGAGCGCTGGAGAGGCTAAGCGCCGTCTGGGGTGAGCCGAACGAATTGGCCTGTCCGATGCCGCGGCCCGGTTTTTAGACAAACGGGGCGCTCCGATTAACCGGAGGTTTACTGTTGCGGGGGCGGACCGCACGGCAGATTCTGGATAGCGGAATAACGAAACACGCGACCTTTCCAGCGGAAGGTGCCAAGCTCAGGACCGAACACCGAATCGAGCTCATGGAGTTGGTTCTGTTCCGCGTCGTCGAGCGGGTCGGACGGCGCATACGCCACGAAGGTCACCGAATCAGGCGCCAACGCGCGTTGAAGCGGGGGCTGAAAACCCATCGTCATGAAGTTTCCGGCCGGGACCCAACCGCGGGCATCCGCTCTTGCATTCTGGGTCGGAATCCATTGCGGATCGACGTCGCTGCCGCCGAGCCGCATATCGCGGTAGCTGGTCACGCCATTTTTATCCGTTCGAAGCTCGACGAGCATAGGAAGCTCCGAGACGGGGCCCGTAGAGAGCTGGTCACAAGCCTCCGACGCCTGGATGGCCTGTGGGTCCTCGCCGTTGAAGATAAGGGAAAGAAAACCGCAGCCCCAGGCTGCGAGCGCGATGACTCCGGAGAGCAGCGCGGAGCGGATGAATATGGGAGGACGCGAGACGTGGCGGAGAGGGCCAATCCGTGGAAGCCGAGCGTGCGCGGATGGCGGTTGCCGTCTCATCCGGGTCTTTTCTTCAGTCTCGATCTTGTGTTCGGCCGCCGTTATCAGGCGCTCCAGCATTCGGGTGACCGACCGGTCACCATCGGGCGGCAGGCCGCCCTCAATCCCTGTTTGCATGTCTGGTTCGTTCATTTGGCCGACCTGCCTATTCGGGCAGGTGTTGCTGTTGCTCGTCAGGAGCCCGCGGTTGCTGCTCGGCCGTGTAACACACAAAAGTTCTGGACTCCGGAAGCTCCGCGTCGTGCGCCGGGTAGCAGGCGAAATTCGCGTTGAGGTCCCCCTGGTAGGAAGAAGCTTTTTGCTTGCCGGCAAATCGTCCCACGTAAGGCGCGATATTCCTCTCCACGGTGATGGCGGTGCTCGGCTGATTGGAATTCGAATTCCGCTGCTGATATCTGGAGCTGCCGCTGCCGCCTCCGAGAAGCTGTCCCAGACCTCCAAGACCTTGAGCATGCGCTTGGCTAAAAATTAGAGTCAGCAGCGCAAAAGCAACAAAAACCACGCGTGGAGCGATCCGGTTCAGATCGCTCCTGTGGTTTGAAACATTGATTTCTTTCTTCATAAAACTTCGCGCGACCAGCCATCAGCGGTTCTCTCAGAACGAACGTGCGAACCGGGCTCTCCCTTGACAAAAGACGCCTCTTCGCTGCGGCGGTTACAAGCGCCGGGCACAACGGCACTCCTCCACCGTCAATTGCATCATCCAGCCTGGGGCATTTGCAGATCACCTCGGCGAGTGAGGGTCGCCCCGACATCGACCAAGGCGATCTCCGAGCTGCCGCAGCGCTTGGTGCAGCCGGACAATTGGGCACGGAGAAAAAATTCGGATGAGGTAGCGCCGCGACGAGCGCCGAAATTTCAGCCCTCGGTTACGACTTTCCCGGCGGCGTCCACTGCTTGTTCAACACGCGGCGCACCATCGGCTCGAAGGTGCTCATCGGCTCGTTCGGGTAGGCCGGGTCGAACGAAACCTCGTCGTATTTTGCGCAGAAGTCGATCGTGAGCTGATACCACGGCTCGTCTTTGAACTGCTCGCGCGCGTTGGGGTCGAGTCCCAGGTGACGCGCATAGAAATAAGTCTGAAAGAGCCCGTGATGCTTCAGCAGATTGTAGTGGTCGGAGGAGATGAAGGGGCGCAGGATCGAAGCCGCGATCTCGCCATGGTTCATCGGACCGAGCGATTCCCCGAGATCATGGAACAGGGCGACGACGATCAACTCTTCGCTCGCGCCGTCGCGCAGCGCGCGCGTAGCGGCCTGCAGGCTGTGGCCGCGGCGGTCGAGGTTGTAGGCCTGGTCGCCCGACAGATCGTTGACCATGGCCATCAGGCGGTCGGGCAACTCGGCCAGCGTCGTCTCATGGACGCGCTTCAGAATCTGGAAATCCTCGTCGGTGCCGCGGTCCATCCGCGTGAAATGCATCTTCTCCACGGCGCAGTCTTCCCCCTTACAGAAAGCCGAATCGATCTTATCCAGGAAAGCCGTTGTCCGTCATCCTCGTACCCTGCTGCAACCCTGCTCGCCGAACGTCCTCGTCTTATGCGCTCAAAAATATCCGGGATCCTTCGACTCGCGCAGCGCTCGCTCAGGATGACAGCGCAGGGCTACGGCATGCGTGATGTCCGGTCCGCCATCCCGATCGCGCCGCCGCGGCGCAGCAGCAGCAGCTTGTCGACGCCGGCATCGACGTTCAGCACGGGCTTCAAATCGAGCGCCTCGCTTTCGTGCTCCTGCCACACGCTCTCGGGCACAAGGACGTAGCCGGGCGGCGCGTCGCCCAATTTACCCTCGACCCGTGGAGCGTCGCGATCGAGGTAAAAAAGCAAAGGCGCCGGATCATCGCCGAAGCCGTATAGATAGAGCGGCTCGTCGCTTCCGACCGCGTGATTGATCTGGGCCGCGGCGTCCCGAAACGATCCGCCCGCGCATCCGGCCGCCTCGTGACGCGGAAGATAGACAAAGTTGAAGGCGATGAGCGCGGCGCAGAGCGCCACAAGTCCGCTTTGCGCGGCGCGGCCCCATCGCCCGCGCCGCGCGATGTCGCCCACTCCCCAGGCGAGCAGGAAAGCGGAGGACGGCCAGAGCGGCAGCAGATAGGCGCGCCGCTTATACGCGGCGACGGTAAAGAAAATGACGGTGAGCAGCCAGAACGTCGCGAAGAGGCGAGCGTCGAAACGCGCGCGAAGATCGCGCCCGTCGGCGCTCGGCGCCGCGCCCGCCTGATCGGCCGGGCGGCGCAGCGCCGCCGCGGCGGCGAACGGGACGATCAGGCTCAGCGGCACCGAGTTGAGCAGGATCGGTTTGAGGTAATACCATGGCGCCATGAGACCCAGCGCGCCGAAGAAGCGGCCAAAATTTTCGCTTTCGAGCTGGCGGCCAAGGAAGCCATAGCGCCGGCCCATCGCGCACGCGACGTACCATCCAAGACTCGTCACGATCGCGACGAACAGGCTGCCCGGCGTGAACAGGTCGCCGAGCTCGGCGAGCCGTCGCTCGCGGAGCAGGAACGCGCCGATCGCACCCAGCGGCAGGATTATCGCGACCGGTCCCTTGGCGAGCACGCCGAGTCCGAGCGCCAACGCGAAGAGGTAGCGAATCGTGACGGCGCGAGCTTCCGGTCCTGAGGATTTTTCAGCGCGCGCGGCAGGCAGCATCCATAGACAGCTCATTATCGCGAGCGTCTCGAATAACGTCAGCGTCATATCGACCCGCCCGACCCGTCCTTCGCTCACGTACTGGTAGGAGGCCGCCAGGATCATCCCCGCGAGCAGCGCTCCGCGCGCGCCCAGAGGCGTCCACGCGAACGCGATCGTAAGCGCCACGCCCGCGATCGCGTAGAGCGCCGACGGCAGCCGCAGATTGAAGGCGTCAACCCGTCTGACCGCCCCGATCCGGTCGAGCGCGGTGGCGGTCCAGTGGAACAACGGCGGCTTGTACATCGGCGCGCTGCCGTTCTCCAGTGGAAAGAGCAGCACGCCGTGCTCGACCATCTGCTGGACGAAGACTCCCTCGATAGCCTCGTTGGCGCCGCAGACTTCGCTTGCGTCGAGCTGATGAAGGACCAGCGCAGCCGTCGCGAGCACGACCGCGGCGGCAAGAAGATGCCATCGTGTGAGTGCCGTCCGGCGCTGATGCGTGCCGCTGCTGGCGGAAGTGGAATCCATTGGGCGGCCGTGCATCAGTCGAGGTCGTAGCGGAAAATATCGAGCCGCGACATCCGCGCCCGATCGTAGCCGCGCCATTTGGCCTGCGGGATGTCGCGCGGCCCGACCCGGCGAAAGCCGAGGCGCGCGAAAAACTTTGCCGCCCGCTCCTTGGCGGTGCAGGCGAAGACGTAGCGCAGGGGGCGCTCGCGCGCCTCGTTGAGGATCTGCTTGACCAGCTCGACCGCGACGCCCTCGCCCGCAAACCGCGTCAGCGTGTAGAGCGCGGTGATCTCGCCGGCGCGTTCGCGATGGTACCGCTCGGTCAGCAGCGAGCAGACGCCGGCCAGATGCTCGTCGCCGACGCGGTAGCCGAAGCATGACGGCAGCAGTTGTGCGATTTCCTCGCGCGAGCGCGCGAGCAGATGGCCCTCGCGCTGGCCGCGCAGGATCAGCGCCTCGACTTCCTCGAAGTCGTCGATCGAAACCGGGCGCACGAAGCCGTACTGGCGTTCGGTGAAGAGCGTGCCGGTGCCGACGAAGCTGAAGAGCTCGTCATAGACGTCGCGCGGGGCGACGAGGTTGACCGAGCCGACGCCGTTGCCCAGTGCGCGCGCAACCGCGCGCAGCTCCGCGCGCCGGCGCGCCGCGCGCTGCTTGCGCACCTCGCGCGCGATGCGGCCGAGCTCGACGAACGACATCCGCGCGCCGTCGGCGCCGCTCAGGCCGCCCTGGCGATCGATCAGGATGAGCTTGAAGACGCGGAGCCGGCTCGCCAGCTCCTGCGCGAAGACGGTGAAATCGGCGGGCTTGCCGGTATCGGCCACCGCCACGACGATTGATCTGGCGCTGAGCGCGCGCCAGATTTGCGCCACTGCCGAATCGGGCGGATACGGGCGCGAACGCAGCCCGGCGCCGGGATTGAACACGGGCGGCTCGGCCCTCGGCGCGAGTTTGCCGAGCCGGCGCATCACGCGCGCCAAAGCGTCGGCCGAGACGATCACGATGCATCGCGTCTGATTGCGCCGCAGCATCCGCAGCGTGCGCACCAGGGAGTCGAGCTCGCCCAGGCGCTCGCCGCTTGGCGGAATCAGCGCGAAAAGCAGGCTCTTGCCGTAGAACTCTTCGAGGTAGAACGACTTCTCGTCGAACTGCGCGGTGGCGTCCGCGGCCTGCCCGTCGAGCGGTTCGTGCATCAATTCCGTGTCCGCGGTCAACTTGATCCAGTCGGCGCCGGCAGCGGGACAGACGAAACGCGGCGAAAGGATACCGCTCAGGCCTTGGCGGCGACCGCGGCTTCCTTGTCGGCGGCGGCCGCGACCTGGACTCGCGCGAAGCGCATCGGCGCCGGGCGCGAGGCGGCGATCTCTTTAAGCGTGGTTTGCGAGAAAATCTCGAGCAGCGCGCGCTGGCCCTCTTCCCATACGCGGAACATCCGGCAGGTCGGCTGCAGCGCGCACGAGCTCGAGCCGTCGACGCATACGTTGAGCGTGATCGGCCCCTCGACCGCCTCGATCACGTCCTTGAACGTGACCTCGTCGGCGGGGCGCGCGAGCTGATAGCCGCCGCCCGGCCCGCGCCGCGCGCGCACGAGTCCGCGATGCATCAGGTCGCGGATCACCTTCTCGAGGTAGTACTTGGGAATCTGCTCGTCGCGCGCGATCTCGGTGCCGCGCGCCACGCCCTCGGGATGGTCGGCCAGGTGAATCATGGCCCTCAGCGCGTACTCGATCTTGCGCGGTATCTGCATCAGGCTCATGGCAGTACTCCCCGGCCGCGGGCGTGACGCGCGGCGCCGACGGTCTTGCTGAGGGGCGCGCCGGTGGCGCTCCGGCGCGAGGCCTTACGCGCGGCGCCACTGCTTCGCCCGGCCAGAATCCGTTCGACGTATTTGACCAGCATGTCGCTCTCGACGTTGACCGCGTCGCCCGGCCCTTTTTGTCCGAGCGTGGTCAGCCTGAGCGTATGCGGGATCAGCGCGACGCTGAAGCGCCGGCCGGCGATCGCGAAGACGGTCAGGCTCACGCCGTCGATCGCGACGGATCCCTTTTCGACCAGGTAGCGCGCCTGGGCGGGCGCGACTTCGAATGTGTAGAGCTTCGAATCGCCCTCGGGAGCGATCGAAACTATCTTGCCGACGCCGTCGACGTGGCCCGACACCAGGTGCCCGCCGAGCAATTTATCCAGCGTGAGGCAACGCTCGAGGTTGACGCGGTCGCCGACGGCCAGCCCACCCAGCGTCGTGCGTCGGAGCGTCTCGGCCGACACGTCCATCGCGATCGTTCCGCGCCGGTTGCCGCGCTGCTTGCGGACCACGGTCAGGCATGCGCCGTTGACCGCGACTGAATCGCCGATCGAGATTCGGCCAAGCGGGAGCGTGGTGCCGAAACTCAGCAGCGCGCCTTTGTTGGTGCGCTTTATTCCCGCAACCGTGCCGAGGTCTTCGATAATGCCTGTGAACAAGTTTGTCTGTCCGTGATGCCCTTCAGGCGGGCGAGGAAAAACCCAGAAAAATCCTACTTTTTATCCCGCGCTTCCGCAACTGACTATTTTTTCGCCCCGGCGGCGCATCCGATCGAGGCGATGCGTGCCCGGATCCCTCCGGCGGTTGCGGCGCGCAGCGCGGCGGGCCGATAATCCCGCGCGGAGCGTATGAAGATGGGATTCAAGGAAGAGTCGGAAAAACTTCTGAGCGGCGAACTTTCGATCCGCGAGCACCATCCGTTGATCCCGACCGGCGAGGCGGAGGAGGTTGCGGCGGGCGTGATGTTCTGGCGCTGGTTCGCGAATATGGCCGCAGTCAAGACCGAGGACGGACTCGTGCTGATCGATACCGGCAGTCATTTCAATCAGGCCGAGACGGTGGCGATGGTGCGGCGATGGTCGTCCGACCGGGTCAACACCGCGATTTACACGCACGGCCACGTCGATCACGCGGGCGGGATGACCGGGTTCGCGGCCGAGGCTCAGCAGAGCCGCCGCGCGCGCCCACGCGTGGTCGGCCATCGCGCGACCGCGGCGCGTTTCGACCGCTACAAACGCACTGCCGGCTACAACAGCATCATCAACTCGCGGCAGTTCGGCGCTCGCGCGCCATGGCCCGAAGAATTCGTCTATCCCGATACCTACTTCGATCATCAGTTCAACGTGGCGGCCGGAACCTGGCGTTTCGAGTGCCATCATGCGCGCGGCGAGACTGACGACCATTGCTGGGTCTTCATCCCCGGCCGCAAGGTGCTGCTCACCGGCGACTTTATCATCTGGGCGGCGCCCAACGCGGGCAATCCGCAAAAAGCGCAGCGCTACGCGCGCGAATGGGCCGAGGCGCTGCGCGCGATGGCCAAGACGGGGGCGGAGGTGATGCTGCCCGGCCACGGGATTCCCGTGTTCGGCTCGATCCGCATCCGCCAGGTGCTGAACGACACCGCCGAGTACTTGCAGAGCCTCTACGACCAGACGTTAAAGATGATGAACGAGGGCGCGACGCTCGACGACATCGCGCAGGGCGTCAAGCCGCCGGCGGCGCTCGCCGAGAAGCCCTACCTGCAGCCGGTTTACGACGAGCCGGAGTTCATCGTGCGCAACGTCTGCCGGCTGGAGGGCGGATGGTATGACGGCATCGCGTCGCATCTCAAACCCGCACCGCATTGCGCGCAGGCGGCCGAAATAGCCGCGATGGCGGGCGGCGCCGACGTGCTGCTCGGCCGCGCGCTGCAGAGGCTGTCGGACGGCGAGCTCGCGCTCGCGGCGCATCTTATCGACTGGGCGGTGGCCGCGGCGCCGGAGAATCGCGCGGCGCACGAGGCTCGGATGCGCATCTACGCGGCGCGCGCGGCGGAATCGGTTTCGACCATGGCGCACGGGATTTTCCGCGCCGCGGCGATCGAATCGGCGGCCAGGGCCGGCGTTCCGCCGCCGGAGGATCCGCGCAAGATCTGAGCGTCGTCGTTCATCGCGATTCGCCGTTATCGCCGGATTCGTCGTCGCGACGGGATCCGGCTTCGTAGCGCGGACTGCCGTCAAGCGTATATTTGTGGCCGCGGATCGCGGCGACGACCATGCGCCATCCGGAGGGGATCTCGAGGGCGGCGGTTTCGCCGTGCGATTGCGGTTGGATGATCTCCTTGCGGCCCATGTGCCACTGCACCAGGAGCATCTGATGCGCGATTTGGCGGCCGGTTACGCGGTCGATCGCAAAGTCGCCGAAGAGCGTGCTGGTGCGCATCTCGCCGATCGCCTCGCGCAGCCTGTGCTGATCGAGAGAATCACACTTCCGTACCGCCGCGGCGCCGACCAGCCCGGCGGCGTACGCCTGCGCGGCGGTATAGTCGCAGTCGGGAAAGCCGCTTTTGCGCATCCGGCGCGCGAAATCGTTCGGCGGCGGCCCGAGTTCCGGCGCGATCCGCGCGTGCGCCTCCCATTGGCTGGGGCCGACAATACCCTCGGCGGCTTCGCCCAGCTCCGCGCCGAAGCCATGCACGCCGGCGGCGACGCAGGCGAGCACGGGGAGATTGGGATTGGCGGCGACCACCGCGCGCACCAGGGCGACGTCCTGGGCGAAGTTGCCGGCGGCGGCGAGCGCGTTGATCCGGTTGCGCCCAAGCGCCGGCAGCAATCGCGCGAGCGCCTCGTCGCGGGCGAAATCGCCGCGGTACTTCACGCGCACACGCACTCCGTGCCAGCGCGCGGGCCGCTCATGGCAGGCGCGTTCGAGGCCGGCGCCGACGTCGCTCGCGAAAGGCGTCGCCGCGGTGACGATCGCAAGGCGCTTGCGCCAGAACTTGAGTTCGGCCAGCAGCCGCGCGAACGGGACGAAATAATCGCTCGCCGGAGTAAGCACGCCGACCAGCATCCGCATGCCTTGCGTATAGAGGCCGTCGTCAGCGCCCCCGTGATTGAGCATCATCATTCCGGCCGCTTCGGCAATCGGCGCGGCCACGCGCGCGAGGCGGCTCGAATACGGGCCGAGCAACAGATGAACGCGCTCGGCGCCGCAGAGCGCATGATAGATTTCCGCGCAGCGCCGGGCGTCGCTCCGATCGTCAAGGCATCGAAGCTCGAGTTCGTGCGTGCGGCCGCAGACGTTCACGCCCCCGGCGGAGTTGAGATCGTCGACGAATAGTTTGACCGCGGCCTCGGCCTGACGGCCCATCGCGGCGTAGGCACCGCTCAGCGAGAGCGAAAGACCGAGAAGTAGCCGCTCGGGCATCGTGAGCCGTGCGCGCGCTCAGGGTGCGATCTCGGCGATTCCGCCCCGGATCACCGCCATCCCCTCGGGGTTGTAGGTTTCGAACGCGTACGCGGTGTGACCCCCGTGCTCGCCAGCGGCCCAAACTCTCGTTGTGATCGATTGTCCGGGAAGAACCGGGCGGCTGAACTGTACGCGCAGGCGCTTTAGGCGCACCGGATCGCCGGCGCAAAGGCCATCGATCACGACCTTGGAGGTGAACGCCATCGTGCATAGCCCGTGCACGACAATCCCCGGCAGGCCCGCCATCTTGGCGACGTTTTCATCGACGTGGATCGGATTGAGATCGCCCGAAGCCTCGGCATAGCGGAAGGTCTGGTCGCGATCGATCGTCTGCTCGACGCTGAGAATCGGATCGCCCGACGGAGCGGCCGGCCGCTCCGCGCGCCCCGCGGCGCTTCGATCCCGGCGGGCGGCGCGGATCAAAATCCCGAAGAGCGTATGCAGCACCGGGTCGCCCGCGCGATTGCGCGAGTCGAGCTCGAGCGTCATCGCCTCTCCGCCGGGGCGCGCCTCGATCGAGGCGACGCGGGCGACGGTGGTGATCTCGTCGCCGGGGCGAAGCGGAGCGATGAATTCCATATCCTGCTCGGCGTGCAGCAGGCGCAGCAGGTCCGCGCCGAGGGCGGGATCGCCGACTGCGCCGACCACCGACATCCACGCGACCACCACACCGTACATCGGCGGCGCGACGATACCGCCCGCGGCGGAAGGATCGAAGTAGCGCCGGTTGTCGTCGTTGTACGCGCGGGCGTATTTCTGCAGCGCTTCGAGCGTGACCGTCGAAGTGAGCGGCGGATATTTGCGGCCGATAAATTCCCTGTTAAGCGGCATCGAAATGACCGGGTTCGTGTTCCTGGGATCGCGTTTCAAATAATTCCGGCGGGCGCCGCGGCGCGCGAGTTCCTCAGGCGAGCTCGCGGCCGCCGATAAACACCGCCTTCAACTCTAGCCGGGGGCCGAGCACGAGCAAATCGGAAATCGCGCCGGCTTCGATTTTGCCGCGGTTGCCGAGACCCAGCACGCGCGCGGGATTCGCCGCGGCCATCAGCGCCGCCTCGCCGACGCTCGCACCGGCGCGCTCGACCATCACGCGCACCGCCTCGAGCATCGAGATGACGCTTCCCGCAAGCCGCCCGTCCGGCATCCGCGCCGCGCCGCCCGCGGCGGCCGCGCGCGCGAGCGGCGCCGTGCGTCGTGCCGCGCGCGTCGCGACGCGGTCGGTCGCGAGGCAGATTCCGCCCGCGCCGCGCGCGAGCAGGAGCAGACGCAGCATCGCCGGATGCACGTGGACGCCGTCGGCGATCACGGCGGCGCACGCGCGCGACGGCAGCATCGCGGCCGCCGCCGCCGTGGGCCTTCGATGATCCAGCGGGGCCATCGCATTGAACGTATGCGTGAACATCCGCGCACCGGCGCCGACCGCGGCCTCGGCCTGCTCGAGCGAAGCGTCGGTATGGCCGATCGACACTGCGATCCCGCGCGCGCTAAGGCGCGCAATCGCGTCGAGCGCGCCGTCAAGTTCCGGCGCGAGGGTTATCATCCGCAGCGCGGGCAGCGACGCGACGCGCTCGAGCGCGTCGCCGCGAGGTTCGAGGTTGTGCGCCGGATGGGCCCCGCGCCGCGCCGCCGCTATGAATGGCCCTTCGAGATGCATCCCGAGAATGCTGCCGGAAATTTCGGCCGCGGCGACCATCGCCTCGGCGATAGCGGCCGCGACCGTCTCGATTCGCGCAAGCGGCGCGGTTATCGCGGTCGGCAGCCACGCGGTCGTACCCTCGCGCGCGAGCGCGGCGGAAAGCTCGCCAAGCTCTCCGGGCGATGCGCTCATCACGTCCACCGCTTCGCGGCCGTTTACCTGGAGGTCGATGAAGCCCGGCAGGATGTAGTCGGATACGCCGCGATCGGAAACGTCGGCGCCGCCGCCGGCTTCGACCGTTTCGATCGTCGCGGTGAAGCGGACGCTGCCGGCCGCGGTCGAGCCGTCGGCTCGTGCGATCAGGCCGCGCAACCGTTTCATGGCGACGGCCGCGGCGGCTCAGTTAGCGTTGAAGCGCTCCTTTAGCAGGCGCGAGAACCGCGGCAGATAGATGAGGTCGAAAGTCGCCTCCTTGCCCGGAAACATCGCGACCGCGGCGCCTTTGAGCCCGCGGACGTGCTCCCAGGCTTCGTCGAGTGTGATCGAGTCGTCCTGCGCGATGGTCGCGAAGACGAGATCAACCAGGAACCGCAGCCTGCGGATGAGCAGATCTTCGTGAGCGATAAGGGCGGCGCGATCGTTTTCGGCCATGGCGGCTACTCTGGGGTCAGGAAGCGGACGGTCGCTGCCGCCCGTCATGGTTCAAGGGTTCCATCCAGAATATAGCATCAGCGCGTGCATTTCGATCGCCCGCGGCCGCTGCGTCATCGCGCCTCGATTTCGCTCATTGCTTGTCTTGGGGCACAGGGGATGCCAACCTCATTGGCGCGATGGCGCAAGCGCGGCTCCGTTCGAGCTTCATTTATCTCGCCAATGCGGTCAACGACCTGCGCGGCTCCTGGGCTGTCGTCGCCGTGGTACTGGCGCCGCTGGTGGTGGCTTCCGCACTCTGCCTGCTGCCCGACGCGCTCAACATCCAGTACTCGCTGGTGCAGACTTTCGAGCCCGGCGTGACCAGCGTGGAGTTCGTCAAACCGGCTCAGACTCCGTTCGCGCCGGTCGCGCGCACCGCGCCCAAGCCACCCTTTCCGCCATGGATGACGACCATCCTGCACCTGGTTGACGGCTTTATCACGGTAGTCGGCGTCAACCTTATCGTGCTCTGCGCGCTCAGGCGGATCCGCGCCGGGCAGCGGATGGCGCGTCCGATCGATGAAGGAATCGAAGTCTACCGCGAGGCGGCGCGCCTGCTCGGGCCGTTCGTGCTGGTGAGCGTGCTGCAGGTGCTGGCGATGGCGGTAGGTGCCGTGCTGCTGGTGCTGCCGGGAATTCTGGCTTACGTGTGGCTTTATTTTTCGCAGTATGCGCTGATTTTCGACGGACGCCGCGGATGGTCGGCGCTGCTCTACAGCCGCGAACTGACGCGGGGCGGCTTCTTTCGCGTTGCGCTGAGAATCGTGGTCTTTCTCGCGGTATGGTCGGGCTTCAATTCGTGGGCGGGCGGGACTTTCTTTGCGGTCAGTCTGCTTGCCGGATGGGTGGGGCTGATCACGGGCGCGCTGTGGGCATCGATTTTCCTGGTCGACCTGCTGGCAGTGGCCGTGCTCTATACGACGCTCGCTTTTCTGCTCGCCGCGGGCCTGCGCCTGTACGAGGACCTGCGTGCGGTTGCGGCTGAGCAGATAGCGCTCGGCGAGGTTCAGCCGCTCCCGCCGACCGCGCCGCTGCCTTCGGTCAGCGCCTAGGCCGTGCCGCCCAGCGCGGCGGCGAGGCGCCCGAGCGCGCGAATTGCCACCTGCAGCACCGGCAATTCGAGCGCCGGCAGCGTACGCAGTTCGGTCATCACCTCGGTCATCGCGTCGAACGGATGCTCGTGCCCGTTGCGCAGCGCGCGCACCGCTTGCGCAGGTGGGGCGTCGCTTCGGAGCAGCACCGCTCGGCAAAGCGCCAGGCGCGCGCTGCGCAGATCGCCGGCAAGCTCTTCGGCCGTGCGCCGCTCCCATCGATCGTCGGCGCCGATCGCCTCGAGCGCGCGCTCGAGGGTCGCGAATTCGATGATACCGCTTAGCGCAAAGTAGGCCCGCGCGCAGTCGGCCGGCGCGCCGCGGCGGGCGAAGCTCAAACTCAATACGTTGAGCAGATGATCGGCGAAGCCCAGGCGGGCGAGCCGCAGCGCGAGCTGTTCGGTGTGCACGGTCGCGCGCAATTCGCGGTAACTGCGCTCGAAACGCTCCCGCTCATCGTCGGCCAGCATGCTCTCGAATTCCCCGCACAGGCTCTGGAAGCCGGGTTTGTAATGCGCGATCGCGTCGCCGAGCGATACGCTGGGGTCGAGCCCCGCGATCGCCCATCCGCAGGCCCGCTCGCCCGCGTCCGCAAGCGCCATCAGCCCGGCCAGCTCCGCCTGCGCGTCCAGGCCGCCGCCGGCGCGCAGCACCTCGGCCTGATCCACCAGGTCGAGCACGCCCTCGGCGAAGATCCATCCGCGGACGGTTTGCTCGGTCCGCGCGCCGTGGCTCTGCGCGAGGCGGAAGACGAAACTCGCGCCCATCAGGTCAACCAGCTCGTTGACGAGGCGAGTGACGATGAGCTCGCGGCGCAGGCCGTGGCGCGGAATTTCGAGCGCGAAGTCGCGCGCTATCGAAGCGGGAAAATAGGGCAGCAGGAAGCGCGCGGTCAGATAGGAATCCTCGAGCAGCGCGCACGTCTCGAGCTGGGTGAACAGATCGATCTTGGTGTAGGCGCTCAGCACCGCGAGCTCCGGGCGGGTCAGGCCGGCGAAGCGGCCGCGCCGGTCGCGCAGCTCCTCGTGGTTCGGTAGCGCGGCTTCGTAGCGATGGAGTGCGCCGCGCTGCTCGATCGCGCTCAAATGATCGCGGAACTCCCGCGCCCTGGTGCGGCTGCGCAGCTGCTCGAGACTCAGCAGCACCACCTGGTCGCGATTGTCGCGCAGCACTGCCGCGGCGACCTCGGCGGCGACGCCCAGCAGCGCGCGGTTTCGTCGATCCAGATCGACGCGCCCTTCGGTAAGCGCCGGCTGGAGCAGAATTTTCAGATTCACCTCGTGGTCCGAAGTATCGACCCCGGCCGAGTTGTCGATCGCGTCGTTGTTGATCCTTCCGCCCGCCATCGCGTACTCGATGCGCGCGCGCTGGGTGAAGCCGAGGTTGCCGCCTTCGGCCACCGCTTTGACTCGTAGCTCGTGTGCGGCAATACGGCAGGCGTCGTTGGCGTGGTCGCCGACTTCGGCGTCGCGTTCATCGGTCGCGCGCACGTACGTGCCGACGCCGCCGTTGTAGAGCAGGATCGCATCGGCGCGCAGGATGGCCTGGATGAGGCTGTCGCCGTCGAGCACCTCGGCAGTGCAGGAGAGCGCGCGGCGGGCCTGCGGGCTGAGCGCGATGCTCTTGGCGCCGCGGCGAAAGACGCCGCCGCCCGGACTGATCAGCGCCGGGTTGTAATCCGACCATTGCGAGGAGGGCAGTTCGAACAGCCGCCTGCGTTCGGCGAAGCTTTTCTTAGGGTCGGGATCGGGATCGATGAAGATATGGCGATGGTCGAACGCGGCGACGAGCTTGACGTTGTCCGACTGCAAGAGTCCGTTGCCGAAAACGTCGCCCGACATGTCGCCGATTCCGACCATCGTGATCGGCGCGCTGTGCGCGAGGTCGATGCCCATCTGGCGCAGATGCCAGCGCACCGACTCCCACGCGCCGCCCGCAGTGATGCCGAGCGCCTTGTGATCGTAGCCGCAGCGGCCGCCCGAGGCGAAGGCGTCGCCCAGCCAGAAGTCGTGTTCGGCCGCGATCGCGTTGGCCAGATCGGAAAACGCGGCGGTGCCCTTGTCCGCCGCCACCACCAGGTAGGGGCCGTCCTCGTCGAGCACTTTGACCATGGCCGGACGCACGCGTTTGCCGCCGGCGACGTTATCGGTCAATTCGATCATCGCGCGGATCAGCGTCTTGTACGCGTCGACCACGTCCTCGCGCGTGACGCCGCGGCCGGCTCGCGGCTTGACGATAAAGCCGCCCTTCGCTCCCGTCGGCACGATGATCGCGTTTTTGACCGTTTGGGTTTTCATCAGGTCGAGGATTTCGGTGCGGAAGTCCTCGGGTCGGTCGCTGTAGCGGATGCCGCCGCGCGCGATGCGCCCGGCGCGCAGATGGCATCCCTGCATGGTCGGACTGTCGACGTGGATTTCATAGAGCGGCGGCGTGTCGGGCAGATTGGGGATGCGCGCGCTCTCGAACTTGAGCGTGATGTAAGGCGCGGGCGGTTCGCGAAAATAGTTGGTCCGCACCGTCGCCTCGACCATCCCGAGCAGCGCCCGCGCCAGGCGATCGTCGGCGATGTTGTCGATCACGCCGAGCGCTTCCAGGTAAGCCGCCCGCAATCCGGCGTAATGCGCGTTGCCGCTGCCAGGTCCCGCGGGATCCATCCGCAGCCGGAATATCTCGACCAGCATCCGCGCGAGCTTCGGATTCATCAGCAGCACGCGGCGCAGCGCCGGGAGCGCGGGCGCAAGCCGCATCTGGAACGCCGCGGCGACGTACGCGCGGAGCAGCGCGATTTCACGCCAGGCAAGCCCGGCGTCGAGCACCAGGGCATTGAGGGGGCCGTCCTCGGCCCGACCGCTGCGCACGGCGGCGAGCGCCTCGGCCACCATCGCTGCCCCGCTCGTGCGCTCAAGCGGCGCGCCGCGGCTGTCCTGTGCGCGAAACGACTGGACGAAAGCCCGCAAGCCGGCGTCCGGAGAAT
>Ga0335083_10004824_pt1 | contig 17130 bp, 12 predicted proteins | sample Lox_Sample_42_FD_206716 | JGI IMG/M metagenome (GOLD analysis project Ga0335083, IMG submission 206716) | Soil microbial communities from Loxahatchee National Wildlife Refuge, Florida, United States - Lox_Sample_4.2 | ecosystem: Environmental > Terrestrial > Soil > Wetlands | place: USA... | reverse complement strand
TCGGAGAACGTCGCCGTGCCCTTGTCGGCGGCCACCACGAGATACGGGTCGTCGGCATCGTGCCGCTTCACCTGCGGCGGTGGCACGATCCTGTCGCCCTGCCGGTTGTCGGTGACGTCGAGCAGCCCGCGCAGGTAATCCTGGTAGCAGGCGACCCCTTCCTTCATGTACGCGTCGCGGTCGCTCATCGCCGGCGCGCGTTTGAGCACGAAGCCGCCTTTGCTTCCGACCGGGACGATGACCGTGTTCTTCACCATCTGCGCCTTGACCAGGCCCAGCACTTCCGTGCGGAAATCCTCGGGGCGGTCCGACCAGCGCAGGCCGCCGCGCGCCACGCGCCCGCCGCGCAGGTGCACGCCCTCGAAGCGCGTCGAGTACACGAAGATCTCGAACATGGGCTTCGGCTCGGGCAGGCCCGGGACCTTCGACGGATCGAACTTGAAGGACAGGAAGGTTCTGCGCTTGCCGCTCGCGTCGCGCCGCCAGAAGTTCGTGCGCGTCGTCGCGCGGATCAGCGCGAGGTATTGCCGCAGGACGCGGTCTTCGGAGAGGTTGTCGACGTTCTCGAGCGCGGCCTCGAGCGCGCGCTCGTGCTCCGCGCTGCGGGCGCCCGCGCCCGCGCCGGCCTCCGGATCGAAGCGCGCCTTGAAGAGCTCGACCAGCATGCGCGCCATGTCCGCGTGCTGGCCCAGAGTGGCCTCGATGAACGATTGCGACAGCGGGAAGCCGATCTGGCGCAGGTACTTGGCGTACGCGCGCAGCACGACGATCTCTTCCGCGGGAATGCGCGCCGCCACCACCAGCCGGTTGAAATCGTCGTTCTCCACCTCGCCGCGGAAGATGCGGCCGAACGCGTCCTCGAACACTCCGGAGAGCGTGTCGACCTCCATGTCGGCGCCGGTCAGCGCGCTCGCGATCCCGAAGTCGTGCATCGCGATCGGCGCCATGCCGTGCGGGGTTATCCGGTGCGGGTGCTCGTCCAGCACCCGAAGCCCCATGTGCTCGAGCATCGGCAGGCTGTCCGACAGCGTGACGGCGCGGCCGAGATGCACGAGCTGGAAGCGCAGCATGCCCGGTGCGGCCTCGAGCGGGCGATACAGGCTCATCGCGAGCGGTTCGCCTTCCGTGAGCTTTGCCATCATCTCGATATCCGGAACGGCGGCGCGCGCCGCGAATTCCTCGCGGTAGCCGGCCGGGAACGCGTGGCCGAACTGGCGGAAGCGCTCGTTGCCCTTCGCCTCGCCGAGCGCTTCGACGAGCGCCGCCTTCAAGTCGTCGGTCCACTTGCGCGCGGCGGCGACCAGGCGCGCCTCGATCTCCTTCACGTCGAACTCGGGAATCGCGCCGGGTGTGGTGCGCACGGTGATGTGGATGCGCGCGAGCACCGACTCGGACAGGCTCACGTTGAACTCGGAACTCGTGCCGTTGAAGGCGTGGATCAGGATCGCCTGCCACTTCTGGCGAAGATCGGTCGAGTAGTTTTCGCGCGGCGCGTAGATGAGGCACGACACGAAGCGCTCGAACGGGTCGCGGCGCACGAAGAGGCGGAAGCGCTGGCGGTCGTACAGGTGCAGGATGCCCATCGCCGTGCGCAGGAGATCGTCCTCGCCGGTCTGGAACAGCTCGTCGCGCGGGTACGTCGCGAGGATGTTGAGGAGCGCCTTGCCGGCGTGGCTGCCGGGGGCGAGGCCCGCGCGCGCGACGACGTTGGCGACCTTGCGGCGCAGGAGCGGGATCTCCGCCGGATTGGCGCTGTACGCGGTGGACGTGAAAAGCCCGAGGAAGCGATCTTCGCCCGCGACGTTGCCGGTGCCGTCGAAGCGCTTGACCGCGATGTAATCGAGATAGCCCGGACGGTGCACCGTGGAGCGCGACGTCGACTTCGTGATGACGAGCAACTCGGGGCGCCGGGCGTATGCGCGGATCTCCTGCGGCAGCGCGGCGAAGCTCGCGGCCACGTCCTTGCCCTCCTTCTCGCGCAGGATGCCCAGGCTCGACCCCGGCACCACTTTTAGCGCGTCCTGCCCGTCGACGGTGGCGAGGTCGTGCCGGCGGTAGCCCAGGAACGTGAAGTGGTTGGCGGCGAGCCAGGTGAGGAACGCCTTGCCTTCGTCGATCTCCGCCGCTGGCAGCGGCGGCGGTCTCGCGTCGATCTCGCTCACGATGGCGAGCGCCTTCTGCTGCATCGTCTTCCAGTCGCCGACGGCGAGGCGTACGTCGTCGAGCACGCGCTCGATGTCGCGCGCGAGCTCCTCGTGCGCGCCATGGCCCGCGAAGCGGTCGACCTCGACGTGGATGAGCGATTCGCGCCGGGCGCCCTCGCCCGCCGAAGCGCCGACCGCGGTCAAGGTGCCGTCGGCGGCGCGCGCCACGCCGATGATCGGGTGAATGATGAGGTGCAGCGTAAGGCCGTGCCGGTTGGCCTCCATCGTCACCGAGTCGACGAGGAACGGCATGTCGTCGTTGACGATCTCGACGATCGTGTGCGTCGACTGCCAGCCGTGCTCCTCGATCGTCGGATTGAACACGCGGACCTTGATGCGGCCAGCCTCGCGCTTGCGCGCGAAGTTGAAGTGGGACAGCGCCGCGCCGTAGAGGTCCGCGAGCTGACGCTCGGCGAGGTCGTCGGTGTCGACCTGACCGTAGTACTCGCGAACGAAAGCCGCGAGGATGTCGCGCTGCTCGGGCGCGACCTTCGTTCGAACCAGGTTCACGAGCTCGGAAAGGCGCTCCGCGCGGCGGTCCTGCTCGACCGTGGTGTCGTTCATGGGGTCTCTCCTCGTGACGGGCGCTGACGCACCTCTTGTAGCGCTATTATGTCGCGATTCCGTGACAGGAGCGCGTTCGCGCGCCAGCGACCATGATCCGCGATGCCGCAACGCTCGACGCGCTGCTCGCAACCGTCGCGCGCTTCGTGCGCGAGCGGCTCGTCCCTCTCGAGTCCGCCGTCGAGGAGGCCGATGCCATTCCGGCCGACATCGTGGCGGAGATGCGCGAGCTCGGCCTTTTCGGGCTGTCGATCCCGGAGACCTATGGGGGCCTGGGCCTCACCATGGAGGAGGAGGTCAGCGTGGCCTTCGAGCTCGGCCGCACGTCGCCCGCGTTCCGCTCCCTGCTCGGCACCAACAACGGCATCGGCTCGCAGGGCATCCTGATCGACGGCACCGAGGAGCAGAAGCGGCGCTGGCTGCCGCGCCTCGCGTCGGGCGAGATCGTCGGCTCCTTCGCGCTGACGGAGCCGGGATCGGGGTCGGACGCCGCGTCGCTCGCGACGACCGCGCGACGCGAGGGCGGCCAGTACGTCCTCGACGGCACCAAGCGCTTCATCACCAACGCGCCGGAAGCGAGCATCTTCACGGTGATGGCGCGCACGGACCCGGCGAACAAGGGGGCAGGCGGAATCTCCGCCTTCGTCGTCGAGCGCGACGCGCCCGGACTTGCCCTCGGCAAGCACGACCGCAAGATGGGCCAGCGCGGCGCGCACACCTGCGACGTGATCTTCGAAGGATGCCGGGTGCCGGCCGGCAATCTGATCGGCGGCCGCGAAGGCGTGGGCTTCAAGACCGCGATGAAGGTGCTGGACAAAGGGCGCCTGCACATCTCGGCGGTATGCGTCGCCGCCGCCGAGCGCATGCTGGGCGATGCGCTCGCCTATGCCGTGCAGCGCAAGCAGTTCGGGCGGCCGATCGCCGAGTTCCAGCTCGTGCAGGCGATGCTTGCCGACAGCAAGACGGAGATCTACGCCGCGCGCTCGATGGTGATCGACGCCGCACGCCGTCGCGACGAGGGGCGCGACGTCGGCACCGAGGCCGCGTGCGCCAAGCTCTTCGCCTCCGAGATGTGCGGGCGCGTGGCCGATCGCGCCGTGCAGATCCACGGCGGCGCCGGGTACGTGAGCGACTACGCGATCGAGCGCTTCTACCGGGACGTGCGCCTGTTCCGCATCTACGAGGGCACGAGCCAGATCCAGCAGCTCGTGATCGCGCGCAACATGATCCGCGAGCATGGGGACGCCTGACCGTCCGTTCGTCGACGAGTCCTCTCTGCGCGATACCGCGCGCCTCTTAGCCTCGCTGCCGCGGCGCATAGGCGACGTCGCGTCACTGGCCGCGGCCCGGGCGCCGGAGGACCCCGCGCTCGAAGACGCCGGGCGCACGTGGACGTTCGCCGAGTTGCACGCGGCGAGCCTGCGCGCGGCGGACGAGCTTGCCGCCGCGGGCGTGCGCGGCGGCGACCGCCTTCTGATCGTCGGCGAGAATTGCGCCGCGCTGGTTGTCCTGCTGTTCGCGGCCTCGCACCTGTCTGCCTGGGCGGTGCCGGTGAACGCGCGACTCGCCGATCGCGAGATCGACGCCATACTCGGCCACTGCACGCCGCGACGCGTCGTCTACCTCTCGAGCGCCTCGCCCGAGGCGTCGGCCCATGCCGCGCGCCATGCGGCAAGCGACGCGCTCTCGCTTCCCGGCGTAGCGATGAGCGGCCTTCGCGAGACCGTGCCGGAGCCGGTAAGCGACGATACCGCGGTGCAGGTCGCCGCCGTGCTCTATACGACGGGCACCACCGGCGTGCCCAAGGGCGTGATGCTCACGCATCGCAACCTGCTCTTCATCGCGCGCGTGTCCAGCGCGCTGCGTCTGGTCGGACCCGGCGACCGCGTGTACGGCGTGCTGCCGATGACGCACGTCTACGGTCTCGCGTCCGTATGCCTCGGCACGCTGTTCGCCGGCGGCTGCATCCTGCTCGAGCCCAGGTACGCGCCGCAGCTCCTCCTGGCGGCGCTGCGCGAGCGCGGACTCACCGTTCTGCAGGGCGTGCCGGCGATGTACGCGAAGCTGCTCGATCACCTCGACGCGGAACGCGACACGCTCGCGGCGCCGCGGCTGCGCTTCCTCTATGCAGGCGGTTCGCCGCTGGACGCGTCGCTGAAGTCCGCCGTCGAAGCGCGCTTCGGCCGGCCGCTGCACAACGGCTACGGACTCACCGAGGCCTCCCCCACCGTCACCCAGACGAGACTCGACGCGCCGCGCGGCGACTGCTCGGTCGGTCCCGCGATTCCGGGGGTCGAGATCCGCATCGTCGACGCGGCGTGCCGCGACGTGCCGCGCGGCGAGCCCGGCGAGCTTCTGGTCCGCGGCCCGAACGTCATGCGCGGGTACTATCGCGACCCGGAGCTCACGTCCAAAACGGTCGATGCCGATGGCTGGCTGCACACGGGCGACCTCGCAACCACGGACGAAAGCGGCGCGCTCGCGATCGTCGGCCGCGCCAAGGAGCTCATCATCCGCTCCGGGTTCAACGTGCATCCTGCCGAGGTGGAGGCGGTACTCAACATGCACCCCGCCGTGCGGCAGTCGGCGGTGGTCGGACGGACCGTCCCCGGCAACGAGGAGGTGGTGGCCTTCGTGGAGCTCGGCGCAGCGGCCCGTGCCACCGTCGATGAGATCGCGGCATTTGCGGCGCGGCATCTCGCGCCCTACAAGCGGCCGGTGGAAATCGTCATACTGCCGGGACTGCCGGTGTCGGCCACGGGGAAGATCCTGAAGAACAGGCTCAAGCAGGCACTTTAGCGACCAACGCGAATCGACATGACCTCTCCCGACCTCGACAGCTTCATCTGCCGGGCGCACGCGCTGTGCAATCGCAATCCCGAACCGGCCGACTGCGTCGTGGCGATCGCTCCGCTCATGCTCGAGCTCGCCGACAAGGCGGGGTCGTTCCTCGAGCCGCGACACCTTTCGAGCGACCCGGGTGGCTATTCGCGCAATCTCGTCTACGACGCGGCCGACGGCAGTCTCTCGCTGTATGCGCTCGTCTGGCTGCCTGGCCAGTGGACGCCCGTGCACGACCACGGGAGCTGGGGCGTGGTCGCGGTCCTCGAGGGCGTGCTCGAAGAGCGCAACTACGTGCGCCTCTCGGAGGATCGCGGTGCCGACGACGGCATCGAGCTCGTACGCGGCGGCGTGATCCTGCTCGGGCGCGGCGCCGTCACGAGCTTCGTGCCCAACCCCGATCACATCCACATGACGGGCGTGCCGCGCGACCGGGCCCGCGCCGTCAGCCTGCATCTTTACGGCCGCACGATGAGCGACTTCAACATCTACGACGTGGCGTCAGGGACCCGAAAGCGGGTGGACGTCGCGCACAACGAGAGTTGAATCCGCTGGAGACGAAGGAATGGATCCATCGACGTTAGGTACTGCCTTCTGGTTCGCGGTCTTCGTGTTCGGGGTCGTGCTCGCGATCGCGTGGATCATCCTGCCTCTGGCGTTGATCGGCACGAAGCCGCTCCTACGCGAGCTCATCGCCGAAGTGCGGCGGACGAACGCGCTCCTCGAACAGCGCCGCCCGCCCTGATCGCGCGCGGCTATCCCACCTCGAACAGCGCGGCAGCGCCCATGCCACCGCCGATGCACATCGTGACGACGACGCGCTTCGCGCCGCGGCGGCGTCCTTCGATGAGGGCGTGACCGGTAAGGCGCGCCCCCGATACGCCGTACGGATGGCCGACGGCGATGGCACCGCCGTCGACGTTCAGGCGGTCGTTCGGGATGCCGAGCGTGTCGCGGCAATAGAGCACCTGCACCGCGAACGCTTCGTTGAGCTCCCACAGGTCGACGTCGTCGACCGTCATGCCGGTGCGCGCGAAGAGCTTGCGTACGGCGAACACCGGTCCGATGCCCATCTCGTCGGGCTCGCAGCCGGCTACCGCGAACGCGCGGAAGACGCCGAGCGGCGCGAGCCCGCGACGCGCCGCTTCGCCGTCGCTCATCACGACGCACGCGCTCGCACCGTCGGAGAACTGGCTCGCATTGCCCGCCGCGACGCTCCCGCCCGGCAGCGCCGGCTTGATCTTGGCCACACCCTCGTAGGTCGTGCCCGGGCGGATCCCTTCATCCGCGGCAATGGTGACTTCGCTCGTGCCGATGCGCGACGTCTTCGCGTCGACGACGCCCATCGTCACCGTCATCGGCACGATCTCCTCCGCGAACCGGCCGGCGGCGGCCGCCGCGGCCGCGCGCTGCTGGCTTTGCGCGCCGTATTCGTCCTGGCGCTCGCGCGATATGCCATATCGGCTCGCCACGGTTTCGGCCGTTTCCAGCATGGACCAGTAGATTTCCGGCTTGCGCGCGACGAGCCACGCGTCGCGGCGCATGTGCTTGTTGAGCTCGTTCTGCACGCAGGAGATGGACTCCACACCGCCGGCCGCCACGATGTTGCATTCGCCGGCGACGATGCGCTGCGAGGCGAGCGCGATCGTCTGCAGCCCCGACGAGCAGAAGCGGTTGACCGTCGCGCCCGGGACGCTCACCGGACACCCGGCACGCAGCGCGATCTGCCGCGCGATGTTGCCGCCCGTCGCGCCTTCGGGCAGCGCGCAACCCATCAGCACGTCGTCGATCTCGCCGGGAGCGAGCCGAGCGCGCGCGAGGGCGTGCGCGACCGCATGCCCGCCCAGCGTGGCGCCGTGCGTCATGTTGAAGGCGCCGCGCCAGCTCCTGGCGAGCCCGGTGCGCGCGGTGGATACAACGACGGCTTCGGTCATGTTCGAGGACTCCCGCGCGCGATCATGCGTTGAAGGCGCCGCCTTCCGCGGCGAGGCGCGCGAGCCGCGGAGCCGGCGCCCAGAAAACCGCATCGGCGCCCGGTGCGGAAGCGAACTCGCGCATCCTGCGCACCGCGTTGACGAGGCCCAGCATGTCGGCGTAGAGCATCGGCCCGCCACGGTAGCGCGGGAAGCCGTAGCCGGCGAGGTAGACGACGTCGATGTCGGACGCGCGCTGGGCGATGCCTTCCTCGAGGATGCGCGCACCCTCGTTCACGAGCGCCAGGATGCAGCGGTCGACGATCTCGCCGGCCGCGATCCTGCGCGGCGTTGCTGCGATCTCGCCGCGATAGGCCGCGATGATCGCATCCACGGCGGGATCGGGTAGCGCGTCGCGTCGACCCGCCTCGTAGCGATACCAGCCGGCGCCCGTCTTCTGCCCGAAGCGTCCCTGCTCGCAGAGGCGGTCGGCGACGCGCGAATACACGACGTGGGGCTTCTCGACGCGGCGGCGCTGGCGAATGCGCCAGCCGACGTCGTTGCCGGCGAGGTCGCTCATGCGAAACGGTCCCATCGCCATCCCGAAGCCCTCGAGCGCCGCATCGACTTCCGACGGCGAGGCGCCCTCGTCGAGCAGGAACATCGCCTGCCGCATGTAGTGCTCGAGCATGCGATTGCCGATGAACCCGTCGCACACGCCCGCCACGACGGCCGTCTTGCCGATCCGCCTCGAAAGCTGCATCACCGTCGCCAGCACGTCGGTGCCGGTGCCGGCTCCGCGCACGACCTCGAGCAGCCTCATCACGTTGGCGGGACTGAAAAAATGCATGCCCAGGACGTCGTGCGGCCTGCGCGTGGCGGCAGCAATGCGGTCGACGTCGAGCGTCGAGGTGTTCGTCGCCAGGATGGCGCCGGCCTTGGCGATCGCGTCGAGCTTCGCGAAGACCTGCTCCTTGATCGCCATGTCCTCGAACACCGCCTCGATGACGAGGTCGGCGTCGCGAAGGTCCGCGTAGTCGAGCGTGGGCCGCAGACGTGCCATGTTCTCGCCAACCTGAGCCTCCGACAGCCGGCCTTTCTTGGCCGAACCCTCGTAGTTCGCTCGTATCCTCGCCACACCCGCGTCGAGCGCGCCGCGATCCGTCTCGAGGAGGGCTACCGGCATTCCAGCGGACAGGAAGTTCATGGCGATGCCGCCGCCCATGGTCCCGGCGCCGATGACCGCGACCCGGTCGATGCTGCGTATCGCCGTGGCCTCGGTCACGCCCGCCACGCGCGCCGCGGCGCGCTCGGCGAAGAACGCGTGGCGCAGCGCGCGCGACTCGGGGGTTTGCGCGAGCTCGAGGAAGAGCCGCCGCTCGTAGGCGAGCCCGTCCTCGAAAGGCATCGACACCGCGGCCGCCACGGCGTCCACGCACAGGCGCGGCGCGGGCAGGTTCTTCGCCGTCGCGGCGATCGTGTTGCGCGCGAACTGGAAGTAGGCCTCCGCGTTCGGATAGTCGATCGCGAGATCGCGCAGCCGCTTGCGGGGGCGCCCCTGCGCCACGATCGCGCGCGCCAGGGCGCAACCGGCCGCAACGACGTCGCCGTCGACGACGGCGTCGAGCAGCGCCGAGTCCTTCTGCATCGCCGCGGCAACCGGCTCGCCGGAGACGATCATGTTCAGGGCCGCCTCCACGCCTACCGCACGGGGCAAGCGTTGCGTCCCGCCGGCCCCCGGGAGCAAGCCGAGCTTGACCTCGGGCAGCGCGAGCGTGGCTCGCGCGGAGGCGACCCGGTAGTGGCACCCGAGGGCGAGCTCGAGCCCGCCGCCCATGCATACGCCGTTGATCGCCGCGACGACGGGCTTGGCGGAAGCTTCGATGGCGCCGATCACGGACCGCAGCGTCGGCTCGGCGCTCGACTTCGGCGTGTTGAACTCGCGAATGTCGGCGCCGCTCGAGAACGTCTTGCCAGCGCCGGTGATGACGATCGCGTCGCACAGCGGCTCGGCGAGAGCGCGGTCGACGGCCGCCACGATTTCACCGCGCGTGGCATGGCCGAGGCCGTTGACGGGCGGGTTGTCCAACGTGACGACTGCCACGCGTTGATGCAGTTCGTAGCGAGCGCCGATGATCGTCCTCCCTTCAGACTTCGAGCCATTCCTGCCGTACCGCGCGATTGTCGCGCAGATCCTGCGCGCTGCCCTCGAACACGATACGCCCCTGGCCCATGACGTACAGGCGTTTCGAGATGGCAAGCGCGATCGTGAGCTTCTGCTCGATCAGCAGGATTGCCACGCCGCGGGCGGCGACCGCCTCCAGCAGCCCGCGCACCTGCTCGACCATTTGCGGGGCGAGTCCCTCCGTGGGCTCGTCGACCATCACGAGCGCAGGATCGCCCATCAAAGTGCGGCAGATGGCGAGCATCTGCTGCTCTCCGCCCGACAGCACGCCGCCGGGGACGTCGACACGCTCGCGCAACACCGGAAAGAGCGCGAACACGTCTTGGAACGACCAGCGGCCCGCCGCCCCGGAAGGCTTCACGCCGAGCAGCAGGTTCTCGCGCACAGTCAGCGACGGGAAGATTTCGCGGTCCTCCGGCACGTAGCCAAGGCCCTTGCGCGCGATCTCGTGCGGCGCGAGCCCGTCGATGCGCTCGCCGCGAAACGCGATGGCGCCGACCGGCGGAACCAGCCCCATGATGGTCTTCACGAGCGTCGAGCGGCCCGCGCCGTTGCGTCCGAGGAGGCTCACGATCTCCCCTTGCCCGACGCGAAACGAGGCGCCCTGCAGGATGTGGCTCTTCCCGTAGTAAGCGTGCAGGTCGTCGACCTCAAGCACCGGGCGCCGCTCCCAGGTAGGCCGCCTGCACCGCGGCGTTGTCGCGAATCCGCTCCGGCGTATCGGTGGCGAGAATCTTGCCGTATACCAGCACCGAGATCTGATCGGCGAGGCCGAACACGACGCTCATGTCGTGCTCGACGATGAGGAGGGTGCGCCCCTGCGAAATCCGGTGGATCAGCGCCACGGCCAGGTCGGCCTCGCCGCGGCTCATCCCGGAGGTCGGCTCGTCGAGCAGGATCACGCGTGCGCCGCCGGCGATGGTGATGCCGATCTCCAGGGCCCGCTGCTCGGCGTAGGTGAGAACCCCGGCCGGGACGTCACGCCGGGCCGCGAGACCGATCTGCTCGAGCGTGTGGAGCGCGCTCTCGCGGGCGTCGGCCAGCGTATCGGCGTTGCGCCAGAAGCAGTATCGGTGCCCGAGCGCCCAGAATACGCTGCAGCGCAGGTTCTCGAACACCGACAGCCGCGGAAAGATGTTCGTGACCTGGAAGCTGCGGGCAAGGCCCCGGCGGTTGATCTCGAACGGCCGCCGCCCGGCGATCTGCTCGCCGTTCAGGCTGATCGAGCCGCGCGTGGGAGCGAGCCGGCCGCTGATCAGATTGAACAGCGTCGATTTGCCGGCGCCGTTGGGGCCGATGATCGCGTGGCGCTGGCCGCACGCAATTTCGAGCGACACGCCGCGGATGACCGGCGTCGCGCCGAAGCTCTTGTCGACGTCGCGCAGCCGAAGTGCAGGCGCGCTCGTCATGCCTTCGCCTGGGCGAGCGCGCGATCCCACGCGGAGGCGACCACGCGCCACGTCGCGCGGAACAGCGCGAACCCGCCGAGAAGCGCGACGGCCGCAGCGATCCACGGTGCCGGCGATGCCGCATCCACCGTGGTCCCGACGAAGCGCACGCGCGTGCCGAGCTCCGGCTGCGTGGCCAGCCGGTAAGCCATCTCGATGGCGAGGACCGCGCCGGTCGCCGTCACGACGAGAGGAATCAGCGCCACCGCGTACGCCGCGAGCACGCAGCGCATCCCGCGCGTGCGTACGATCGGCCGATGCATGAGCAGCAGGCCGGCGAGGCCCGACGGCGCGAACAGGATCATGCCGATGAAGAAGATGCCGAGGTACAGGAGCCACGCCGAGGTGTACTCGCTCAAGCTGCTCGAAAGCCACGTGATGGCGACGGCGCCGAGAATGGGGCCCGAGAAATACGATGCGCCGCCGATGTACGCCATGATCAGCACCGTCCCCGAACGCGGCGCGCCGACCGCCTCCGCGCCGACGATCTCGTAGTTGATCGCGTGCAAGCCCCCGGCGAGTCCTGCGAAGAGGGCCGCGACCGCGAACGCCACGAAGCGCACGCGTGGGGTGCTGTAGCCGACGAACTCGGCGCGCTCGGGATTGTCCCGGACCGCGTTGCACATGCGGCCCACCGGCGTCCGGGTGAACGCGTACATCGCAAGCACTGCCACGACGACCCACGCCATCACTGCGTAGTACACGTCGAGCTGCGAGCCCATGTTCACGCCGAAATCGACCGGCGCCCGCGTCCTGCTCGCCGTGATGCCCTCCTCGCCGCCGAAGACGCTCGGCAGCATGAAGGCCGCCGCGTAGACGAGCTCCCCGACGCCGAGCGAAATCAGGGCGAAGACGGTTCCCGCCCGCCTTGTCGTCAAGGCGCCGAACAGGAGACCCGCGAGCAGCCCGCCGGCCGCGCCCGCCAAGGGCACGAGGAAGACCGGCATCGGAAAGCCGTGGTTGATCGCGCGCATCACGTGGATGGCGGCATAGCCGCCCAGCCCGAAATACACGGCATGCCCGAACGAGAGGAGCCCGGTCTGCCCGTACAGCTGGTTGAACGACAGCGCGAATACGACCGCGATGCCCATCTGGGTGAGCAGCGAGCGCCCGAAATCGGTGTTCAGTCCTGGAACGTGAGGCAGTACGACGAGCACTGCGACGGCGATCGCCAGGAGGCGCCTCTCGCGGCGCCAGTTGGGCGCCTCCGACGCGGTCAGCTTGGCGGCCGCGGCCACCCCGTTCGTCATACTTCGCGCCTGCCGAGCAGCCCGCGCGGTCGCAGGATCAGCATCAATACCAGCAGGAGATACGGGACGATCGGCGCGGCGGTGGCGACCTTGATCGCCATGACTTCGTAGAACGGCGAGGCACGCGAGACGGCGATGCCGGCCGCGCGGAAGAGATCGAGCAGCGAATAGTCGATGGCGACGGCGAAGGTCTGCACGATGCCGATCAGCATCGACGCGATCAGCGCGCCGGCGAGCGATCCGAGCCCGCCCACGACGACCACGACGAATACGATCGGCCCGATCGCATGAGCGAGCGTCGGCTGCGTGAGCAGCATGAAGCCGCCGATCACGCCCGCGAGCCCCGCGAGGCCGCTGCCGACGGCGAACACGAGCACGAAAACGCCGGGAACGTCGTGGCCGAGCGCGCTCACCATCTTCGGATGCGTCAGGGCCGCCTGGATCACGAGGCCGATGCGCGTCTTCTTGAGCGCGATGTACAGGAAGGCGAAGATGGCGACCGAGATCGCCATCATCAGCCCCTTGTAGGCGGGAAACGTGCTGCCGAAAACGTGAAACAGCGGAAAGTCGATGGCGGCCGGAACGTTGTTCGCGACAGCATTGCGGCCCCAGCCCATCGTGACCAGCTCCTCGATCACATAGGCGAGGCCGAACGTGAACAGTATCTCGGCGACGTGACCGCGTGAGTGAACGCGCGACAGCCCGTAGCGCTCGATCGCCATCCCGATGAGCCCGCACAGGAGGGGCGCGATGACGAGCGCCGGCCAGAAGCCCACCCAGCGGCCGAGCTGGTAGGAGAAGTAGGCGCCTACCATGAACACGCTCGCGTGGGCGAAGTTCAGCACGCCCATCATGCTGAAGATGAGGGTCAGCCCCGACGAAAGCATGAACAGGAGCAGCCCGTAGACGATGCCGTTCAGCAGCGATACGGTAACGAGCTCGAGCATTCCGCTGCCTGCTGCGACGACGTCAGACGCAAAGTCCGCGCTATTTCGGCCGATCCATCTTGCAGGTGGTGGGAAGCGCGGTGGCCTTTGCCTCGACCTTGGCGTCGGTCTTCCAGCCGAGGCCCGTGCCCTCGCTGTCGTACTTGGCGTTCCTCGACAGCGTGGAGACGTACAGCGGCTGCAGGAGCTGGTGGTTGTCGGCGCGCATCTCGACCTCACCCAGCGCCGTCGGCATCTTCATCCCTTCCATGGCCCGCGCCACCTTGACCGGCTCGTTGGACTGGGCTTTCCTGGCGGCGGCGGCGAACATCTCCCACATCGTCTTCGCCCGCCAGTAGGAGTACTCGTTCTCGGCCCCCGGATAGCGCGCGCTGAACGCGAGCACGGACGCGTCGAGCTCGGGGGTCGCGTTGCGATGCCATTCCGAAACCTGCTTCAGCGTATCCACACCCGCTTCCCCGATCGCCGTGACCGCGCCGGGGCTGCCGCCGTAGTAGGTCTCCCAATCCACCTTCATGCCGGCATCCTTGCCCGCCTTGATGAGCAGCACCATGTCGTTGCTCCAGTTGCCTGTGATCACGGTGTCGGCGCCCGCCGCCTTGATCTTGGCGACGTACGGCGAAAAATCGTTCACCTTCTGCAGCGGGTGCAGCTCGTCACCCACGATCTTGATGTCCGGGCGCTTCTCCGCGAGCATCTTCGTCGCCGCGGCGGCGACTGCCTTGCCGAAGGAGTAATCCTGATTGATGAGGTACACGCGCTTGATGCGCGTGTCGCGGGCGATAACGTCCGTGAGCGCCGCCATCTTCATGTCGGCGTCGGCGTCGAACCGGAAGTGCCAGAAGTTGCACTTCTCGTTGGTCAGCGCGGGATCGACCGCGGCGTAGTTGAGGTACACGACCTCCTTCCCCGGATTGCGCTCGTTGTACTTCTGGACCGCATCGGTAAGCGCGAGCGCCACACCGCTGCCGTTGCCCTGCACGACGTACCGCGCACCCTCGTCGAGCGCGCGCTTCAGCTGGATCAGCGACTCCTGCGGATTGACCTTGTTGTCGTACGAAAGCAGCACCAGCTTCTCGCCGTTGAGCCCGCCGGCCGCGTTGATGCCGTCGATGTAGAACTGGTGTGTCTTTTGGGCCAGAATGCCCGTGGCCGCGCCCCCTCCGGACAGCGGATCGATGAATGCGATCTTGATGTCCGCGCTGGCCGATGCCGCGAGACACCCGATCGCGAAGCCAAGCGCCACCATCCTCCGCGCGCGTCCGCTCATGACTTATCCTCCGGTGGAAAGCGTCCCGAGAACCCCTGCCCGTCGGGGCGGGATCGCGGAAGCCGATGCTAGTCGTCCCGCATGCGGCTTACAAGCGGCGGCGCACCTCGAAGCGATGCCGCAGCGCAACATGGAAGGGCGAGAAGACCCCAACGGGAGCTTGCCATGCTCGGGCTGATGATGAACTGGCCGCTGCTGATTTCGTCGCTGATCCGGCATGCGGACCTTTGTCACGGCGACGCCGAGATCGTGTCGCGCACGATCGAAGGGCCGATCCATCGGTACACCTATCGCGATGCACATCGTCGCGCGCGCAGGCTCGCCGACGCCCTCGGCCGGCTCGGCGTGAAACCCGGGGAATGCGTCGGCACGCTCGCATGGAACGGCTACCGTCATTTCGAGCTGTACTACGGGGTCTCCGGGATGGGCGCGGTCATCCACACGATCAATCCGCGGCTGTTCCACGACCAGATCGAGTACATCGTCAACCATGCATGCGACCGGATCGTCTTTTTCGACCTCACGTTCCTGCCGCTCGTCGAGAAGCTCGCGTCGGACTGCCCTGCCGTGACGACCTGGGTCGCGCTCACCGACCGCGCCCACATGCCGGCCACGACGCTGCCCAACGTGCGCTGCTACGAGCTCCTGATCGACGACGCAAGCGACGACTACGCATGGCCGCAGTTCGACGAGAACACGGCCGCGGCGCTGTGCTACACGTCGGGCACGACCGGCCACCCGAAGGGCGTGCTCTTCAGCCATCGCTCGACCGTGCTGCACGCGCTGTCCACCTGCCTCCCGGACGCGAAAGGCTATTCGTCGCGAAGCGTGGTCCTCCCGATCGTTCCGATGTTCCACGTCAACGCCTGGGGCATTCCCTATTCGGCGCCGATCGTCGGCGCCAAGCTGGTCTTTCCGGGCGCGGCGCTCGACGGCAAGAGCCTGTACGAATTGCTCGAGAGCGAGGGCGTGGAAACGTCCGCGGGCGTGCCGACGGTCTGGCTCGGTCTGATCCAGTACATGAAGCAGAACAACCTCAAGTTCACGACGTTCAAGCGGACGACGATAGGCGGGTCGGCCTGTCCCGCCGCAATGATGCAGACGCTGCGCGAGGATTTCGGCGTGCACGTGGTGCACGGCTGGGGAATGACCGAGATGAGCCCGGTCGGCACCATCGGCACGCCCAAGGCGAAGCACGCGAGTCGCCCGGCCGGCGAACAATTCGCCCTGGCGCTCAAGCAGGGGCGGCCTTTGTACGGTGTGGAGATGAAGATCGTCGACGCCTCCGGCAAGGAGCTTCCTCGCGACGGGATTGCCACGGGCCACGTCATGGTCAGGGGGCCGTGGGTCATGCGCGATTACTTCAAGTACGACGGGCCGAGCCCGCTTTCGGCCGAGGGTTGGTTCCCGACCGGCGACGTCGGCTCCATCGACCCCGACGGCTACCTGCAGATCACCGACCGGTCGAAAGACGTGATCAAGTCGGGCGGCGAATGGATCAGCTCGATCGAGCTCGAGAACATCGCCATGGGACATCCGGCGGTGATGGAAGCGGCGGTCATCGGTGTTGCGCATCCGAAGTGGGCCGAGCGGCCGCTGCTGCTCGTCGTAAAGAAGAATGGCGTTGCCGTGACGCGCGATCAGATGCTCGCCTTCTACGAGGGCAAGACAGCCAAGTGGTCCGTACCGGACGACGTGGTCTTCGTCGACGAGCTCCCGCACACGGCCACCGGCAAGCTCTCGAAGAAGACGCTCCGGGAGATATACAGGGACTATCGACTTCCCGGAGTCGGTCCCTAACCGTCGGACGCGGCGATGCGCTTCGCGAGCGCATCGCTCGCCGCCTCGACGAGGTCGAGCACGCGCTCGAAGCCCTGCGCTCCTCCGAAGTAAGGGTCGGGCACGTCGACCTCGCCGAGCTCCGGGGCAATATCGAGAAAAAGGCCGAGATGCCCTGCAAACTCGTCGGGCTGCACTTCCTGGAGCTCTCGCAACACGTTCCGGTCCATGGCGAGAATCCAGTCGAAGCGATCAAAGTCCGCGGCGCTGATCTGCCGCGCCCGCAGCCTGCGCAAGTCGTAGCCCCTGCGCGCCGCGTGCACGATCGCGCGCGAATCGGGCGGACTGCCGGCGTGCCAGTCGCCTGTGCCGGCGGAGTCGATCTCCACGCGGGAGGCGAGCCCGGCCCTGGCGGCCGCCGCGCGGAACACGGCCTCCGCCGTCGGGGAGCGGCAGATGTTGCCGAGGCAGACGAAGAGGACGCGCGTGCGGCCGGTCACGTGGGAAGGGGCGCCGCGATGTCCCGCATTCGCATCAAAGTTGCGTCCGTGGCAATTCGAAGTCAAGATCGCGTGATCATCGCGGGCTCCTCCGCTCACGCTCCCGAGGCTGTTCCAAGTGCCGCCCGAATCGTCGACAAGCAACCCGGAACATTGTACGACACACGCTGTCCCCGCCCGCGCCCTGACGAGGCTCGGCCTCGCGGCGGCGTTCGCCGTCAGCGCCGGT